>JGI24702J35022_10001973_pt1 | contig 12655 bp, 9 predicted proteins | sample TergutTh196P4_FD_35022 | JGI IMG/M metagenome (IMG submission 35022)
GGCGGATTGCTGGGGCATTGGTGTGTGTGGACGCAAAAAGCAGTTACGCTTCTCGACGAACTTCATGCGCTTGTTGAAAACGACAGGGACATACCACCTGAATTGTTGACCCGTGGCATGGAAATTACCGATTGTAACGCCGTATTTTTTGATGCCGCTCATAATTTTGCAGGCTGTATTCCCGGAATACACGAAATATTGCGCCGGCAGGGTCTGTTAAAAGGCACGTGGTGTCTTGACCCTAATGAAGTAATGTCGCTGGGGCAAAGCGACGAAATATCCCGCGTGTACGAAGCTTATCCGCACCTGAACGACGACGATTTTGTGAAAGCAGGGCTTGAAAAGTGGAAGTAACTCCGAACAGCCATCGCAGGATCGGAGAAACATATCCATCAACGAAGTCAAATCTAATCCTTAATCACCTTCACTGTCTTTGTTTGCTTGCCGTTTTCCAAACGAATGAAATACATGCCAACAGGCAGATGTCCCAGTTGAATGGCTTCGTGAGGATTGGTTACTGTTTGGGTGTGGACTGTTGCGCCTGCGGTGTTGATCACCTGTAGATGCAGAGCATGTCCTGTATCTACCACCGCCCAATCTGTTCCCGTGACGTGCACCACATCTGTAAAAGGATTCGGATAGGTTTTTATGTCGTCGGTATGGAGCAATTCTTCAACACCGGTTATGACCTTAGGTGCAACGGTACCAGTTTTTTCGTCTACAACAAAGTTGATGTCTGGACGAATTTCATTGTCGGAGAGTTTTATTTCCGGAGAAGATTCGGATTCGTAATTATCTATTTCCACATCAACCTGATAAGTTCCTTCCGGCAGGTCATCAAAACGATACTCGCCGTCATCATTCGGAATGACAGTAGCAAGCAGTACGTAACCGCCAATAATGCCCTTTTTTGTATTCGAATCTGGCGGTTTCATGTAGAGGTTTACACGCACGTTTGCTGTTCCTGAATTGTTTACGGTTCCTTCAATGGCCGAGTTTCCGGGTTGGATGACCGTCACCCTGCATGAGGCTTCGTTTCCGAAGGCGACAGCATAAATATCAGTCGAACCCGATTTGATGGCCGTTACTGTGCCGACATCCAGCCAACTGCTCGATTGGATGGTCTCAAATGTCTCGGCGTTGTCCACCATGACTATATCCGGCCGACTGCTGTTCCATTCAATTTCATCAAGATCCAGACCAAAGAAAACAGTGGCTGTAATCTCTGCCGTTGCACCGGATAACAGGTACATCTCTGTCTTGTCCAATTTCAGTTCGGCGTCAAGCATCATAATTTGACCAAAATTTGACCATACCGGATCATATCCATAGTCTTCAATTGAACCTGAAGGAACCATAAGTTTGCATAAAGTCAAGTCTACACCCCAAAACACATTACTGTTAATCATTATTGGTGCTTTACCTGCATTGACAAATTCGGACAATGTTATGCAATTACCAAAAACGGAGCTCTCGATAAAATTTATCGAAGCAGGTAAGAAAACAGATGTCAAATTCTCACAATTCTCAAAAGCCCGCATGTAAATAGCTGTTACGCCGTTGGGGATAATTACAGAAGTCAGGCTGCTGCAAGACCAGAAAGCACAACTGCCGATGGATTTTACGCCGGTGGGGATGGTAACGGAAATCAAGCCGATGCATTCATAGAAAACGTCATCGCCGATGATTTCCACTGATTCAGGAATGTCATAACTAAAATTGCCCTGCCTCCCGACCGGAAAGGCAACAAGCCACGTCCTGTCTTTGTTGAACAGTACGCCATCAACAGAAACAAAATATTCATTGCCTTCTTCCACCAATATGGAAGTCAATGAAGTACAACCTGCCACGAAAAATCTATGAATGGTATTCACTGACGAAGGGATGGTGATAGAAGTCAAACTTGTGCAATACTCGAAAGCAGCTGAACCTATTATTGTTACCGTACCGGAAATGGATACGGAGGATATTTGATGGCAACGGCTAAAGGCGGCTTCGCCGATTATGGTAATACCCTCTTCAATCACAACGCTTTGGATGCTGGTTTTCAATTCAGGATACATGGCAGCAAGAGTATTGGTGAAATTATCCGGAATGCCGTCTGTACCGCTGACGGTAAGTGCGCCATCGTAATATGTCCAGATGATTGCATCAATAACGCCATTAATTTCAAGCGGTTTGATATTTGTAAATTCTTCCCATCCCGGAGAAGTCTGGTATATTTCAATTGTAACGGCAGGTACCCGAAGTGTACAGTTTGCAAAGACTAACTGCCAAAACGTTGTAATTGTAACATCCTGCGGAATAGTACTTTTATTGACCACTTCGGTTAAATTGGGGCAATATGCAAAAGCGTAGGGTTCGATAAAAGTTACAGTTGCAGGAATAGTTAGAGAGGTGATTTGACTATACATGAAAGCGCCACCGGTGACAGTGCTCACCGTTTCAGGAATGGAATAGCTTCCCCCCTTACCGCAGGGAAAAGCAACAAGCGTGGTTATCCCCTTGTTGAACAGTACGCCCTCTTTGGAAGAATAATGCAGATTTTCGGGGTCTACTGTTATCTCATTTAGATTGTAGCATTCCTGCATGAAACTTGGATCAATAGAGTTTACCGAAGCAGGAATATGGATGGACGACAGATTGTCGCAAAAATAGAAAGATTTAGAGTCAATCGTAACTGTCGTATTGGGGATGACTGCTGATGTGACATCCCTAAGCATATAAAAAGCATATTTGCCGATACCCTCAACACCCTCGTCAATACGAATGCTGGTAATAGAATTTCTCAACTCGTACCATGGAGCAAAAAATTTGGCGTCAATATCATAATCAGGAATGTTGCCAATTCCGGTGATGGAAAGTTCGTTTCCAATTAGACTCCAACTTAGTGTACCAACTGTGCCGCTTTGGGCATATATGGCTTCGGTTGCTAAAAAGCAAAACAGAAAAGGGAAAAAAAACTTTTTCATTTTATTCTTTACATGATCAAAACAGTATACGAAATTATTACATTAAAGTTTTCATTGCGCCATGATTTCAAAGACAGTTGTACAAAAAAACGATTCTTACCAAATCCCTTATTCTCTTGTAAAATAAGCTCTTCTTGTTTGTATATTGAATTTTTGTAAAAATAATACAAAATGGATTTGTTGTGTTTTTCTGATATTTTTTTTGGTTCCTAATGATTTTATCTATTTTTGCATACTAAAATGAATTATTTATTATTATTTCATGAATTTATTTGATGTTTATCCACTTATCGACATCGTGCCTGTTAAAGCCGAAGGATGTTACATGTACGATAAGGATGGTAACCGATATCTTGACCTTTATGGCGGTCATGCCGTGATTTCCATTGGCCACAGCCATCCCTTGTATATTCGCCGCATTACGGAACAACTGTCAAAAATAGCGTTTTATTCAAATTATGTGGTGATACCGCAGCAACAGCAATTAGCCGATATGTTGGGTCGCATTTCGGGTTGCGACGATTATGCTCTGTTTCTGTGCAATTCGGGCGCAGAAGCCAACGAAAATGCGATAAAATTGGCATCTTTTCGCAACGGACGCAAGAAAGTTTTAAGTTTTGGCAAGGCTTTTCATGGGCGTACACATGGCGCTGCTGTTGTAACGGATAACCCAAGTATCTGTGCGCCGGTGAACAGCCGCGACCATGTGGTATACGTGCCGTTGAATGATATTGACGCCGTGAAAACGGTTCTTGCCAAAGAAGATGTTTGTGCTGTGATTATCGAGGGAATACAGGGATTAGCCGGAATTAACTGTCCCGACGTTGAATTTCTCAAGGCGCTGCGCACAGCCTGCGACCAATACGATACGGAACTGATTCTCGACGAAGTACAGTCGGGCTATGGGAGGACGGGCATGTTTTTCGCCTTTCAGTATGCGAACATTCGTCCCGACATCATCACTGTCGCCAAAGGTATGGGCAACGGATTTCCGGTGGCAGGAGTACTGATTCATCCCAAATACGAAGCCAGATATGGTATGTTGGGAACAACCTTTGGCGGCGGATATCTGGCTTGTGCAGCCTCTTTAGCCGTACTTGAAGTGATGGAACAGGAGGCGCTCATCGACAATGCCTTGAAAACAGGAAATTACCTTTTGAAACAACTGGAAACGATTCCGCAAATCAGGAAAGTGCGCGGTCGCGGGCTGATGATTGGCATGGAGTTTGCCGAACCGATTGCTCCATTACGCAACAGACTGATACACGAATACAGGATTTTTACCGGCGCTTCGTCCGACAAGAATGTGCTGCGGTTGTTGCCGCCGCTGACTTTATCGATGGAACAGGCCGATATGTTTGTGGATTGTTTGAAAAATACAGTTTAAAAGCTGGCCTCAAAAATGATTACCAGTCTCCAAAACCGGCGAATCAAGGATGTCGTAAAATTAATAACCGATGCCCGCGAAAGGCGCAAGCAAAATCTTTTTGTGATTGAAGGTGTACGCGAATTGTCGTTGGCAATAGCCGGTGGTTATGTGATACAGAGTTTGTTTGTATGCGATGAATTGATGAACAGGGTGGGAGAGGGGTTGGTTCGCCAATTGAACATCCCTGCTGAAAAGGTCAGCATTGAAGGTTTCCGGAAAATGGCTTACCGCGAAAAGTCCGACGGTATCATAGCTGTGTCGGTTCCGAAACATATAACGCCGAATACGGTGCAGTTGTCTGTCCATCCATTTGTTATAGTGCTTGAAGCCGTTGAAAAACCCGGCAATTTGGGCGCTATCCTGCGTACTGCCGATGCTGCCGGGGTAGATGCCGTTGTGGTATGCGATCCCAAAACCGACATCTATAATCCCAATACTATTCGTTCGAGCATCGGTTGTGTGTTTACCCGGCAGGTAATTGCCTGTACTTCCGAAGAGGCTTTGCAGTGGCTGAAAAAAGTTGGTATCTGCATTTTTGCCGCCGAACTGACCGCTTCGGATTGGTATTACGCATCTGATTTCACGCAGCCGGCAGCAATTGTGTTGGGAACAGAAGCCGACGGATTAACCGATTACTGGCTTTTCAATGCCGACAAACGCATCAAAATACCGATGCAAGGCCATGTCGATTCGCTCAATGTGTCGGTATCCACGGCAGTGATTACTTTTGAGGCGATGAGGCAACGAAAATTATAGAAATATAATGATGCTATTCCCTTTTGTTTTTCTCATTTATGCTCTTTTTCTTTTTCTGATTAGCCGCTTCACTTCACGTAAAGCGGGCGATGCTGCATTTTATACAGGCAACCGTCAATCGCCCTGGTATGTTGTTGCCTACGGAATGATAGGCGCGTCGCTTTCGGGGGTTACTTTTCTGTCGCAGCCGGGATGGGTGGGTGCAACGCAGTTTTCGTATATGATGATGGTGTTCGGCTATGTGGCCGGTTATGCGGTGATTGCGCTGATATTGTTGCCGCTGTATTACCGACTTAACCTCACTTCCATTTATACTTATCTTGAGCAGCGTTTTGGCAGTTACACCTATAAGACCGGTGCGTCGTTTTTTATTCTGTCGCGGGGAGTGGGGGCGGCATTGCGGATGTATCTTTCGGTTTATGTCCTCGACTTGTTTGTTTTCGGCCCGCTGCATATTCCGTTCGGGGTAGTAGCGTTTGTGTCCGTGCTGTTGGTGTTGCTTTATACCTGTAAAGGCGGCATTCGTACGATTGTGTGGACGGATATGCTACAAACCACTTTTATGCTGCTTTCGGTAGCCATAACGATATATCTGATTTGCAAATCGCTGGATTGGAATTTCACAGAAATGATTTTCAATGTGCGGTACAGCGACTATTCTTTGGTGATGGTTACTGACTGGACAGACCCGCGTTTTTTCCTGAAGCAGTTCCTCGCCGGAATTTTCATCACCATTGCCATGACGGGTCTTGACCAGGACATGATGCAGAAAAACCTGTCTTGCCGCAGCTTACGCGACGCTCAAAAAAACATGTTCACTTTCAGCGGAATATTGGTACTTGTCAATATCATGTTTTTGCTGTTGGGTGCGGTGTTGTACATTTATGCCGAAGCCAATCACATCGTTGTTGTGGGTTCGTCCGACAGTCTTTTTGCTACCGTGTCTATTCACTGTTTAGGCGTATTTGCAGGGATTGTATTCCTCACAGGACTTATTGCTGCGGCTTATTCGAGCGCCGACAGTACGCTGACCGCGCTAACCACTTCATTCTGTATCGACATCATCGGATTAAATAAACATGTATTACCTGAACGACAGAAAGTTCGCATCCGCTATACAGTACATATTTCGTTTGCCCTGCTGTTTCTGGCGCTCATTATGGGGTTCAAACAATTAAACAACAAGGCAGTTATCGACCGGTTTTTCATCATCGCAGGCTATACCTACGGGCCACTGCTTGGACTGTACGGTTTTGGGCTGTTAACCCGCTTGAAAGTCCGCGACCGTGCGGTGCCGGTGATTGCAATTGTTTCGCCGCTTCTTACCTGTATATTGGACAGTAATTCCACACAATGGTTCAATGGCTATCAATTTGGTTTTGAATTGCTGATTGTTAATGGATTGTTCACTTTTTTGGGGTTGTGGCTGTGCCGAAAATCAGTTTTTTCATCTAAAAAAAATGCAGAAATTTTGCTGTGTTAAAATGATGGAATAACTTTGCTGGGTTTTATTGGATAAAAGATAGTGCATGGTCATGAACAAATTAATATCACTTGAAACGCTCTCTAACATAGAGGGGGCAATACTTTTGGAAGATTTGCGTGAAGACGTTGTCGTGGAGGCTTCTGATGTCGAAAAGCAACGCATCATTGATAATTTTCCAAAGGGGAAAAATAATTATTTAGTTGTACCTAAAGTAATTGAAGAATAACTGCCCAATGGATATATCAACATTACACAAAAAATTAAAAGAGCGCAACCTTGAAGTTGTATTAGGGCTTGAAACGCACATCCGTTTGAATACGGCAACGAAGCTTTTCTGCTCTTGCTCCAATACTGGAGGCAATCTGCCTAATGTCAATATATGTTCGTTTTGTGCGGAACAATCGCCGGATGTATTGCCGATGTTGAATAAAGAAGCGGTAAATAAGGCAATACGTTTTGGTAAAGCCGTTCATTCGACATTTAAAAACAAAGTTATTTCCTGGGACAGAAAACATTACGAATATGCCGACTTGATAAAAGGGTATCAATTGACGCAGTTTTATCGTCCCATAATTACTGATGGATACCTTTGTTGTTACCGGAACAACGGATCGGACTTTAAAGTTGAATTGGAACAGGTTCATATCGAAGAAGATGCAGCCAAGTTGGTACATGAAAAAAATCACACGTTGGTCGATTTCAATAAATCGAGCGTTCCTTTGATTGAAGTGGTAACAAAACCCTGTATTCATGCAATTGAGGATGTAGCCATCTATGCTCAAAATTTGCAACGGATCGTTCAAACCATAAAAGTATCCGATGCAAACCTTGAAAAAGGTGAATTTAAGTCGGATGTCAGCGTTTCTTTGAGAAAAATCGGAGAAAACGTGCTTCATCCAAGAACTGAAATAAAAAATCTCAACTCTTTCAAATTCATGCTTGAAGCTATTGCTGATGAGGTAGAGAAACAATTCAATTACTTTACCGCTCATAATGACTTCAGGCCGGATCAGACAACGGTCTTGTTTGATTCGGATACAAAGCAAACAAAAACGATGAGAAAGAAGGAATATGCTGTTGATTATCGGTATGTTCCCGATGCTGACATTCCGTTAGTAGATATTACGGATGCGATTTCAAAGAACACTATCGACGAAGATTTATTGCCCTTTGCCATCGAAACGGTATTGATAAAAGCAGGAGTCCGTCCGCAGGATGCCAAATTTTTTACATCGGCAACAGAACGTTCATCACTTTTTGCAGCCTTAAATTCAAACTTGAACGACCCTCTTTTTATAGCCAGAACCCTGGTCAATAATGTAAAAGAAAATGAATACGCTTATTTGCATGATATTGGTGCTTTAAGTTGTCTGTTTGAAGCCTATAAAAAACAAAAAATCTCTATCGTAGTTCTTCAGGAAGCCATCCGGGGTTTAATTGAAAACGACACATTTGATTATAAGAGATTTATAGATGATAAAAGCATATCGGTTGAAACAGTTGATGAAAAAATTAACGAAGTGTTATCCCGAAATAAAAGCATTGCAGCAGAGATTCAAAGCGGGAATTTATCCAAAATCGGTGTATTGATTGGTAACGTGATACAATTAACGGGAAAAACCGTTTCGGGAAAATTAATCAAAGAACGAATTATTGAGCAGTTATCTGTTAAACAACAACAAAGTTCAACGGACGACCCAAAGTTGGCAGTTGAAAAGAAAGTTATTCAAACGAAAGTCATCAATTCAGATGTTGTCATTCTAAAAGAGCAATATCGAACACACCTGATATCGGAGATTTCTATTATCAACTTATTTGAAGATGTAATTTTATCCGGTTGGGTAGCCAGTGTACGCGACCATGGTGAGTTGATATTCATAGACCTTCGGGATGCTTCGCAGGAAGTTTTTCAGGTTCGGGTAACACGTAACCATCTGGATAATTTTGATACAATAGCAAAACTGTCTCCAGAATCGGTCATCATGCTGTCCGGAAAAATTGTAAAACGAAATTTGGAAGACTATAATACGAAGATTCGTACCGGAGAAATAGAAATGGACGCCCAGCATATCAGTATATTAAATCTTGCACAGCCCTTGCCGTTTGAAATACGGAAAGCAAACAAAGTAACGGAAAGCGTTCGATTGAAATATAAATTTCTTGACCACCGCAATCCATCAACTCATAAGGCTATTGTAAACCGGCACAAAGTTTTACACCTGATTCGGGAGATACTGAACAGTCATAATTTCATCGAAGTAGAGACGCCCATCCTGTCTGCAGGAACAGATGAGGGAGCCAGGGAATTTATTGTACCAAGCAGGAAGTTTCCGGGTAAATTCTATTCGTTGCCACAATCGCCTCAACAATACAAACAAATGGTGATGGTAAGCGGATATGACCGTTATTTTCAAATAGCCCGCTGTTTTAGGGATGAAGATTCGCGTGGCGACCGGCAAGCAGAGTTTACACAGTTAGATATCGAAATGTCGTTCGTCAGTATGCAAGACATTATAACCTTGAATACAAACCTTTTCAATGAAATTGTAAATCATATATATGCCAAAAACTGGAAATTGTATCCTTTCAGGATACTGACCTATAAGGATGCGGTGTACAAGTACGGAACCGACCGGCCTGATTTACGGTTTGCATTAGAAATGGCTGATATTACGGATATTGTCAAGAAGACCTCTTTCAATGTATTTGCCAGGCCAATTCAGGAAGGTGGTATTGTAAAATGTATTAAGATTTCAAAAGATCTGTCCGAAAAGAAAATAACCAAAACTCAAATTGAAAAATTAACTTTTATTGCCCAGCAAAACGGGCTGGGGGGACTGGCGTATATCATTGTGAAAGAAAATGAATTACAATCGCCTATCATAAAATATCTTGGAGAAAACATCTGTCAGGAAATAATTGAACGAACCGAAGCCGTTGTTGGCGATCTTATCTTTTTTTCCGCCGCTGATTACAAAACTGCTAATAGCGCTTTGAGCGCCGTGCGTCAGGAATTGGGAAGAATGTTGAACCTCATCAAACCCAAAGAACTGCATCCGGCCTGGATAGTGGATTTTCCGCAATTTGAAAAAACAGAGGATGGCGCTTGGACATTTTCCCACAACCCTTTTTCAATGCCGAAAAGCGAGTTCATTCAAGACCATTTGAATGGAGTAAATCTTGAAAATATACTTGCCCAACAATACGATTTGGTATTGAATGGATATGAGATTGGCGGCGGTTCTATCAGGGCACACCGGAAAGACTTGCTTGAAGCCACCTATAGAAATATGGGTTTCGACAAACAAAGCATGCAAAAAAGCGTTGGACACATGCTGGATGCTTTTCAATATGGCGCTCCTCCACACGGAGGCATTGCATGGGGCGTTGACAGATTAATGATGATTTTAGAAGAAAAAACATCTATCAGAGAGGTCATCGCTTTTCCAAAAACAGGGGCGGGTGAAGAAGTTTTGTTTGGAAGCCCTTCAACCATGTCTGATAAGAAGATTCAGGAGGCGAATATCAAGATACATCTCAAGAAGTGATGCCAGGTTTTGTGATACTGGCCGATTGGGTACAAGCAGGTTTTCAGAGGCATAACCAATTTCGAGAGCTTTGTATGTCGGCAAAAACCAACGCCGCGAAAAAACAGTTATGTGGTAAAAATGAAAACAGGAAGGTACAGGATATTTGTTGTTCACTCTCTATCCATGGTGATTTCATTAAGATATCCGACTGGATCAAACACAATTTTCTTTGCGGCTTCCTTTAACATCTGAAGCAAAATATATTTCTTTCGTGTGGAAAGGGACAAGCAAACGAAAACGATAAAAATAGTAAAAGAATGAAAAACAAATTATTCAATTTCAGCGCTGTAATTTTTGACCTTGACGGGACGTTGGCCGATACGCTCGAAGATATTGCCGACAATATGAACCGCGTGCTTGCCGGAAGGGGTTTCCCTGTCCACGAGTATGACGCTTACCGCTTTTATGTGGGTAATGGGCTTAAAAATATGGTCACCCAAAGCCTGCCCGAAAGCGTTCGTACCGATGCCGTCATTGCTGCCTGTCACGATGGGATGGTGGCCGAATATCATGAAAACTATATCAACAAGACACGGTTGTATGAAGGTATCCCCGAACTGTTGGATACATTATCGTTGCAAGGTATCAAACTGGCAGTACTTTCAAATAAGGCCGATCTGTTAACGCAAAAAATCTGTAACGATTTGCTGATAAACTGGAAATTTGAAATAATAATGGGGGGTAGCGATCGTTTTCCCCGAAAACCGGACCCTGCATCTGCATTATTTATTGCTGAACAGTTGGGCGTAGTGCCGGCCAATATTTGCTACCTTGGCGATAGTGACGTGGATATGAAAATGGCTATCGCAGCAGGTTTTTATCCGGTTGGCGCCGGCTGGGGTTTTCGCCCAAAAAAGGAACTTATTGAAAACGGTGCAAAATTCGTCATCGATCATCCAACAGAACTGGTTGAATTTCTGACTCTTGATTCAAAAATTTTTGATTCCTGATTAATTTGGAATCAGAAATCAGGAATCAATAGTATTCCGCTGTAAAAAATTCCGGAAAGCAACACCCAGATCATCCAGTTGCTTGCCTGTCGGTAATCATTGCTGGTAGTGGCTTGATGTACTTTCCAACTAATGAATACAATAGGGAAAATCAACAATAACAGCAGGTAAAGCAATGAGAAAAATCCGAATAGTTGACGAAGGAAAAACTGATACACAAAAACAATCAATACTACGATAATGGTATTGATACCAATAATGGTACATTTTGTGAATCTGTCGCCCATGACAATAGGCAATGAGCGGCAACCATAAGTGGCATCTCCTTCAAAAGCCTCGGCATCCTTTATGATTTCGTGCGACAGAGTGGTCAGGAAAGCAAAAACGGCGACGCCCAAAATCCAGAATACGGAAAAATTGAGATTCGCGTCCTGCTCCAAAAAGAATGAACCGTATGACTTGTATATTGGCGGAATATCCAATAATGCCATCATGGGAACCAAAGCGGAAAACAGTGCTACAATGATATTCCCAATCAGGAGCTGGCGTTTGTAAGTAAAAGAATACAACCAGAGCATCCCGGCCACCATTATATACACCAATACTAATTCGGGTATCTCGGCGCTCCAGGTAACATAGCCACCCAACAAAATTCCTGCCGCACATAATATACCGTGTGCCATCACCGTTTTATGGCGGTTGATCGCCCTACCCACCACCACTTTACCAGGCCGGTTGATTTTGTCGGTTTTCACATCGAAATAGTCATTGATGGCATAACCGGCAGCAGCAGTACACATCGTGGAAAGCACGATACAAAAAAAAGTAAAACCGCTCAATTGAAATTTAACGCCATGCAACTGTACCAGCGGTAAAATTACTGCATACCGCATCATATACTGGGTGAAAGCGATGAGCAACAAGTTCGGAAACCGGATCAGATGAAAGAAAGCAGCCATGACGGTTATTTTCCATTTTAGACGACAAAGGTATAATAAAATTATCGTATTTTTGCACGTTTAAAAACAAAAACATGAATTTAGAACTGTTCGTGCGATCCAACATCTGGAATCTGAAACCCTATTCCTCTGCGCGTGATGAGTTTACGGGCGAGGCATCCGTATATCTCGATGCCAACGAAAATCCCTATAACCAGACGTTCAACCGTTATCCCGATCCTTTGCAGCGGAAGGTAAAGGAAAAGATTGCCTCCCTCAAAAAAGTTGAACCGCAACAGATTTTTCTCGGTAATGGTAGCGATGAACCTATTGATCTGGTTTACCGTGTGTTTTGCGAACCGGCGGTGGACAATGTGGTTGCCATTCATCCCACTTATGGCATGTACGAGGTAGCAGCCGGAATCAACAATGTAGCATATAGAAAGGTATTATTGAACGACCGTTTTGATTTTTCGGCTGACGATCTACTCCAGGCAACCGACAGCCACACCAAACTGATTTTCCTGTGTTCAC
>JGI24702J35022_10001974_pt1 | contig 12652 bp, 9 predicted proteins | sample TergutTh196P4_FD_35022 | JGI IMG/M metagenome (IMG submission 35022)
GCAAAAACATGATTTTTGCTAAAAAGGCGAATATTGAGCAGGGGAGCGCTCTGTTTTTTTTCGTAAAAAACAAAGAATGTAAAAGAAATAATACCAACAGCCAACCAAATAAATCCTGCAATTTTGGGAAGTTCGGTAAATCCGTAAATCAAACTGAAAAGTCCTAACGCATACATCATACTTCCCCAATAGTCGAATTTTTCACCTTTCGATTCAATCCATTCTGTGCGTAAAAAGATGCGGGAAAGCACAATAATAATCAGTCCTACTGCTCCACAAATAAAGAAAATGCTTTGCCATCCCCAGTAGTGTGTCATCATCCCTCCCAAAAAAGGTCCGGCGGCAATAGATAAATACACTACGGCAGAACTTATTCCCAGCGCTTTACCTCTTTTTTCGGGAGGAAAAATGGAGGTTAAGATAGCCATATTGGTACCAAACATCATAGCGCTGCCCAATCCTGCAATCACACGAAAAAGTATCATAATGAAGCCTGTGGGCGCAAATCCAGCGAGAAAATTGGCAAAAAAGAAAACAAAAATACCCCATTCAAAAACTCGTTTTCTGCCAATTAAATCTGCCAACCGTGCAAACGGAATTTGAAATATCGCAGAGGTCATCAGGTAAGCTGTAGAGATCCACGTAAGAGTTACTGCCTTAAAAGAAAAAGCCTTACCTATCTCCGGTAAGGCTAAATTAATAGATGAACCCATGAACGGAACTAAAAACGAAACCATGCAAAGTACCCATAGTACTTTATTCGGCTGTAAACGGAAATTAGAGTTCATTGTATGAAACTTTTTTTAGCCCGCGAAAGTGCATGAATTTTTTAATTTATATACTTTTTTTACAACGATTTATATATTCCACAAATTGTAACGCCTTATCATCTGTAAAATAGTACTTTTGGCTGGCGGGTTGAAAAGTAAAAGGAACAAATTCGAAAATTTGCACCGATACAAAACTTTTGTCTTTTGATAGTAATATTTCAAAATATGAATTACTGGTATCTACAATGGTTACTGGTTTTTCGTGGTCAAATTTTCCTTGCGCCAGCAAATTTTGCGCAAAATTTAACTCATCTCTCGAAAAATAACAGAGCTGGGTTTTGATGACGCTTCCCGTTTTTTCGTAAATCATTTGTTTTGACTTTAATACCCAAATGATAATCCCCACAATGAGAATACAAACTCCTATTACAATAAGAGCGATTTCCATGTTTTTTCCTGTTTTAAACAGTAAGGAATGACAGGTTAAAAGAACTCCAAAGAGTATGATTATTACGGATAGAATAATGTTGGTTTTATTTTGTTTTTCTATGATGGGCGAACTGTTTTCCTGTTCTATAACTGTATTTTGTGTGTCCATTTTATTATTTTTTTTATTTGGTAAATGATAATTTTGATATATAGATATTTTTATCTCAGTGCAGTGTTTTTTAGCACGCAGATATGCTATTGAGCGCACCCGAAATACGCAGATTCTATAAGATAAACGCAGATTTGATACTTCAAATGATAATTTTTTTCAGTCCAAACACTTGATACCAACTTGAAGTAAAGAAGCGTAAGAGTGTTTTAGATGAAAAACTAAGTATCAATAGATGAGGAGTATTGGAATTTTTGTAGAGAAGGTTACAGAAGTGAGAGTGAAAAGAGACTCCGTTTTGAGATTTGTTTTTGTAATATGTTATATTATTTCCGTTTGCTGTTTGGGATGAGTAAGAAAATGAATGTTCGGCGTCGCCGTAAAGGAAAGGAGCGGGTAAAAACGATGGTTCTCCCTGATAATCTTCCTGTGAAAAGGGAATTTGTACGGGAAGTGCGCGCAACAGAATATTACAGATCCAAACAAAAAGTATTATTCCTATTGTGTTTCTATATATTTTCATACCTATTGTTACTCTTGTAAAATTGAGGTGCAAAATTACAGGATTTTTCACACTGTAATTTCCCCTCTCAATGAAATTCCCATATAATATTTCAGTTCTTCGTTGGTAAGTCCTTCGCCGAGCAGGTACATCAATTTGGCTACTGCGGCTTCGGTAGTAATATCGTGTCCGCTAATTACGCCGATTTTTTTGAGTAAAACGCTGGCGCCGTAGCGTCCAATCTCTACGGTTCCGCCTCCTTTACATTGGGTAACATTCACAATAACAATCCCTTTATTTACGGCTTCTTCTAAAATAGAAATAAATTCGGGGTTAGAGGGGGCGTTTCCTGAGCCAAAAGTTTCTAACACTACTGCACGTAAATTTTCGGTATTAAAAACTGCGCGCATGGCTTTTTGTGTAATACCCGGATAAAGTTTTAAAATGGCAATATTTTCATCCAGTTTTGTGTGCAAAATTAGTTGTTTATCTGTGGTTTGGCGAATAAAAGCATCGTTATATTTTACACGCACGCCAACTTCGGCAAGTTTGGGGTAGTTGGCAGAATGGAAAGCGTTGAAATGTTCTGCATTGTCTTTATACACGCGGTTTCCTCTAAAAAGCGAATTTTCGAAATAGATACACACTTCGGGAACTCGCGGTTTTTCCTCTTGTTTTGCTGCCGCTATTTCAATAGAATTAAGAATGTTTTCACGTCCGTCTGTGCGTATTACGCCCAATGGCAGTTGCGAACCAGTAAGAATTACCGGTTTGGACAGGTTTTCTAATAAAAAACACAACGCTGATGCTGTATATGCCATGGTGTCTGTACCGTGAAGCACAACAAAACCATCATAATCTTTGTAATTATCAAAGATTAAGGTAGCCAGCCTTACCCAAAATTGAGGATTGGTATCGGAAGAGTCAATGAGCGGGAGCATCTCTTTCACGGTAATTTCGGCGTTCACTAAATTCAACATGGGTAAATGCATATAGATATCATCAAACGGAAACGGTTCCAAAGCATTCGTTTCTTTATTCATCATCATCCCGATAGTGCCGCCGGTGTAAATTACTAATATTTTAGATTTTAGCTTTGTCCGTAGGCTAAAACTTACGGTTAATTGTTCATTATTCATTATTTATTATTCATTATTCATTGTTTGTTAATCCACTTCATCGCTTCCTGCAAATCAAAATCCTCACCTCTTAGGGTCAAGTGTGCCTGTTTATAAAAAAACTCGCGTTGCGCCATCTGCTCAGTAATAAACGCTAACAACTCCGCTTCTGTTTTATTTTTAGTCATTGGGCGGGTTACTCTTGCATTGAGTAATCTTTGCGATAGCGATTTTAGTGACATCTCAATGTAAATGGAAAAGGCTGTTGTGTTGATTAATTTCATAGCGTCAAAATAGCAAGGTGCGCCACCGCCAGTGGCAATCACCACATTATTTTGTAATAACGCTTGCTTTAAAATGTCATATTCTAACTTTCGAAAAATTTCCTCACCATATTTTTCAAAGCAATCGTACACAGAAATATGATACTTTTCTTCCAACATGAGATCAGTATCTAAAACAGAAAAATTTAAACGATAGGCAATTCTCTTGGCTATGGTAGATTTGCCTGCGCCTGAAAAACCAACAAGTACAATTCGAGTTTTAATAGATTTAAGATTTAAGAAATATAATTTTGCAAAATAAGTTATTTTTGCGGCAAAATTAAAATTTGTTTTTTATGAAAAAGAAAATCTTCCCTATTTTTTTGATTATGTTTGTTTTATTTCAGAGTTATTCTCAAAAAGCGGTGTATAAACTCCCGCTTCAAAACGAAACAACAATCACCAATCCTACTTTTTTTTACACACTGCCTAAAACTGCGTTTAAAGTAGATATAATTTTTACAAAAACTACTCATCTGAAAGGATTATATGCAGATTTCGCAGAAAAAATGTTGGGTATTACCAATTATTGCACCGAAAATATCACTTCTTTCAAACTTAAAAACACAAACATTACGCCATGTAATGTTCCCGATGAAAATTTGCAATTTGTGGTTGAACTTTCCTCCGTACAAATTAAAAACAACTTTTTACAATCTTTGTTTATGAATAATAGTGCAGATTTTCAATCTATTTCAAAAAAAGAACAACAGAACTCAGATTTTTTACCGGAATTTTTTAAGAATTATGCAGATGCTATTTTGCAACAAACTTACGAAACTTATACCGATACCAAAATTATTGATGGCGTTGTTACTCAAATTCCTGTAACACAAACTAAAATTAGTACTAAAACTTTATCTCAACAGGCGCAGGAAGCCGTTGACTTTATTGAAAAAATTAGAACCGATAGATATGCCATTCTTTCTTTCTCGCAAGAAACATCGCTTTCGAAAGAAGCCTTTGAATATCTTGTGAATCAGTTAGATGATTTAGAAAAAAAATATTTGGAACTGTTTACGGGAATCACAATTGTAGAAGATATTCACGAAACTTTTGTAATTTTCCCCGATGCTGAATCTTTTTTATTTCCACTTTGTTCTGTTACGCCAACAGCAGGTTTTAGCACTTCAATGTGTAAAACCAGCGCCTATAATTATTATCTGAAATGTGAGCCGCAACTTTCCAAAAACCTGCAAGTTGGTTTTAAAGAAACAATGGAATCTAATCCAAAATACAAAGCAAACACAGGTTATTCTATTCGTAAAGCGATACCCGTATTGGTTTCGCTTGTGAACGGCGATACCGAAGAATTGCTGGGCATTTTTTCCATGTATCAATTTGGATGGTTGGAAACATTGCCTGCTAATTTAGACAGTTTTGAAATAGAAAAATGGGGGTATATTTATTAATATGATGACAACTCCTACTTCATATAAATTGTTGAATGTTGCTACGGGACGTGTGTTTCAAGATGCCGGTTGGTATTTGGATGACCCGATGGGCAAAAAACCATCATTGATTAGAGCCATCTACGAAAAAAAACAGATTTTTCTTAGAGATGATACTTATGGGTTGTATAAATTTGCAGACTGGCTACCTGTATCGCGTTTTCTGCAAGGTTCGTGCGCGCCGGTAACCTACAAAAGTAAAGAGTTGGCAAAATTTTTGAAATTGGAACATCTGTATATTTGTTTTAGTGGCTATTTTCCTGATATTGGCGCAAATATGTCCACTTGCTCATTCAAAGAAACTGAAGCATACTCGGTTTGCGGACGCATTTCTCCTAACAAAAAAGAAGTTCTTGTGGTGGCATCGGCAGGAAATACAGCGCGGGCATTTGCAAAAGTATGCTCCGAAAATAAAATACCGCTTTTACTTTGTGTTCCCGAAGATAATTTAGATGCACTTTGGTTTGATAAACCTTTAAATGATTGTGTAAAATTGATTTGCGCTCAAAGTGGTTGCGACTATTTCGATGCCATCCATTTGAGTAATATCGTAGTGAAATCTAAAAAGTATTACCCTGAGGGAGGTGCAAAAAATGTTGCCCGAAGAGACGGAATGGGAACTACAATATTATCTGCAACTACTTTTACAGGTGAAATTCCAGATTATTATTTTCAGGCAGTTGGAAGTGGAACGGGTGCTATTGCAGCATGGGAGGCTAATTTAAGATTGATAGATGACGGCAGATTTTCAAATAAAAAAACCAAACTTATACTTTCGCAAAATCTTCCCTTCATTCCTATGGTAAATGCTTGGAATGCAAAATCAAGAGAATTATTACCTTTTGACGAGAATGAAGCAAGAAAACAGGTGGAAGAGATTGACGCCAAAGTATTGTCCAACCGAAAACCGCCCTACGGAATTGTCGGTGGTTTGTTCGATGCGATGACGGATACTCATGGTGAATTTATGGCTATTAGCAACGATGATTTAAGATATGCCGCCGATCTCTTTGAAAAACTTGAAAGAATTGATATTCACCCTGCTGCTGCGGTTGCCACTGCAAGCCTGCTGCAAGCTATTAAGAACAATCATGTTGACAAATCGAAAATTATCATGCTTAATATTACCGGAGGCGGTGAAAAATTATTTAGAAATTCACATCATTTATATTTTTTGCAACCAAATCATATCTTTAAAATGAATCCAAATGAAGATGAGGTACTTAAAATAGTAGATAAATGGTTTTAATAAGGAATAAAAAAAGAGGCTCGAAAGAACCTCTTTTTTTTCATGTCGCTTTTGTTATTCTTCGGCGGCTTTTGAAAGCATTTTTTGAACATAAATGGCTTTCAATTTTTGATCTCTTCTAATGACAGAAGGTTTTGTGAATTTTTGGCGCACACGCAGTTCACGGACTACGCCAGTTTTTTCAAATTTTTTTTTCAATTTTTTCAAGGCTCTGTCAATAGTTTCGCCTTCTTTAACACTTACAACAATCATAAAAATACCTCTTTCTTTTAAAAATTATTATTATATTTTTTAGGGGCGCAAAAATATATTTTTTCTTTGATTATTTTTTTTTTTGATATTTTTTGGTTAAGTTTTTTTCTATTTTCGGGATTCTGTACAAGCATTAAGGGCTAATGTACGAAATTTCGGGTTATATCGGTATATTTTTCAATTGTTGTGAAATAATTAGTTTGGGTTCGGTGGCAGCCTGCACCTCTTCTATCGAAAAATCCGGATGAATCTCTTTGAGAACAATTCCTTGTGGAGTAATCTCCATTACGCCCATTTCAGTAACAATGAGGTTTACCTGTCCTTTTGCAGTGAGCGGTAAAGTACATTTTTTTAAAATTTTATGTGCACCTTTTGCGGTGTGTTCCATGGCTACAATTACATGTTTAGCACCAACCAAGAGATCCATTGCGCCGCCCATACCGGGTGTAAGTTTTCCCGGAATCATCCAGTTGGCTAAGTCGCCGTTTTCGTCCACTTGCATAGCACCGAGAATAGTGGCGTCCACGTGTCCGCCGCGAATAATAGCAAACGATTGTGCCGAAGAAAAGGAGGAAGCGCCAGGTTGCGCTGAAATATAACCGCCACCGGCATTTACTAAGTGCGCTTCTTCTTTACCAGCCTCAGGAGTAGGACCCACGCCAAGCAAGCCATTCTCTGATTGCAATACTAATTCAATATTTTTCGGTAAATAGTTGGGAACCAATGTAGGAAGTCCAATTCCTAAATTTACGACATCTCCGTTTTTAAGTTCTTTTGCCACTCTTTTGGCAATTACTTCACGTATTTGATCTTTATCCATATCTTTTTAAATTAATTTATTTTTTTGTGCAAAGAAACATTATTTTTTTTATTTTTGCCACCCTAACAATTAATCCCAAAAAATATGAAATTTATTGTATCTCGTGATGTTTTGTATAAAAATTTAAGTGCTATCAGCGGCGTTTTGGGCTCCAGTAGCACCTTACCTATCTTAGACAACTTCCTTTTCACCGTTGAAGGAGATATGTTAACCCTTATGGCTTCCGATTTAGACGCCACTATGACTGCAACTGTTCAACTTACCAATGTGGAAGGGGAAGGCGCGGTTGCCATTCCATCAAAAACCATTTTGGAAACCTTAAAGTTAATGGATGATACACCTGTCGTTTTTGATATTGATATGGAAAATTATATTCTTAAATTTTCAGCAGTGAATGGCGAATACGATTCCTCATGCTTCCCCGGTGAAGAATATCCGGCAATGAAAACTATGGAAGAACCGCTGTCGTTTGATATTGAATCTTCAATTTTGCAACGCGCCATAAGTAAAACTTTATTTGCTACCGGAAACGATGAACTTCGTCCTAATATGATGGGGGTGTTATGCGAGTTGTCTAATGAAGATATTACTTTTGTGGCTACAGATGCCCACAAATTAGTTCGTTATAAAAATATGTCTGTTAAAGTTGAGGATAATATTTCGTTCATTTTACCAAAAAAACCAATTACTCAACTCAAATCTATATTAACAGGAGTAAATGAAAAAGTAAAAGTAGAATATACTACCAATACCCACCATATTCGCTTTTCATTTGGAAATATTGTGTTGTTTTCTTCTTTAAAAGAAGGAAAATTCCCTGCATATCAGGCTGTTATTCCGGTAGATAATCCTAACATTTTTGAGGTAAATAGAAAAGATTTTCATAAATCAATATGTCGTGTGGGAATCTATTCCAATCAATCTACCTATCAAGTAAGAATTTCACTCTCTGATGAAAAAACGGTGATTACTGCTGAGGATTTAGATTTTTCTAATAAAGCCGAAGAAGATATCAAAGGATCTTATACCGGTGAAACTATGGATATTGGTTTCAATTCCAAGTTTTTGCGTGAGATGTTAGAAAATTTGGATTCAAATGAAATAGCGCTCAAAATGTCAATGCCCAACAGAGCCGCATTGCTTATTCCTACCGAACAGGATGCACCGGATGAAGACTTGTTGATGTTGATTATGCCGGTGATGTTGAATGTGTAACAAGACAGCTTTGCTTTTAAACTTATATTTCAAAACTATGGATTGGTGAGGTTTTAGATTTGCAGTAATAAAATCATCTTTACCTTCTTTTCCTATAAACGGTCAAACGCTTTCTTTTGGGCTATCTCTTTGGCTATCTCTTTCCAATCAATTAACATATTGAAATGTATTCTCGCGAATACGCCTTTCTACGTAATTGCTTGCAAAACTCGTCTGGCTATCTTTTTGGTAAAAAAAAAATATAAGATACAAATCCTTTCTCCCAATTTTCAATTTTCAATTTTAAATTCTCTATTATTTTTACCGTTCATGCACAAAATACGACCGTTCGTGCAGAAAATGATAAGTGTAATAAAAATGAAAGTATGTTTGCAGACGAAATTTTAAATATTATCACTAAAAAAGTATCAAAATGAGAAACATCATTACACTTATTACGTTTTTTATTTTTCCATTCATTGCGCAGGCGCAATTTTCGGGTGGAAACGGCACAGCAAGCGCTCCTTACCTCATCACTACCGCAGCACAACTTGCACAGTTGGCAACGTATGTGAACGAAGGGAATGCAACGTATAACGCAAGTTATTACAAACTTGAAAACAACCTTGATCTTTCGGGCTATCAATCCGGTTCGGGCTGGACACCTATTGGAAACAGTACCAATCCGTTTAAAGGAGATTTTAACGGAGATGGTCATATAATTACAGGACTGTATATAAATCTAAATACAACTTCTTCTGTCGTAGGATTATTTGGATATGTGTTTTCCGGTGCAAATACTTTTAATAGTACTCATATCCAAAATTTAGGTGTGGAAGGGGTAAATATTTCCAGTACTCAATCTGATGGTGTAAATATTGGTGCTTTAGTAGGATCAATACGTTATGGCGATATATCTTGCTGCTACACAACAGGAACTGTTATTGGAAAACAATTTCCCTTATCGGGGTCATACGGTTCTCCCAGAGTCAGTGGATTGGTGGGAAGCAGTACTAACACCTACATCTCTAATTGCTACACTATGGTAAATGTTACGAGTGAGGGATGGAGCAGTTCGTCATCAGGTGTGGTAGGATCATTAGATGATTCTTTTTTGACTAATTGTTATGCAACAGGAGACCTAACCACTGTAGCTAATAGTTATCAAGGTAGAATTGCAGGGATAGTGTCATATGCAACACTGTCAAATCATGGAGAATTATCAAATTGTGTGGCACTTAATAATTATTTAACTATTAATAATGGAAGTATGGGGAGAATAGCAACATACTTAACCGGCACTGTTTCTAATAATGCTGCATACGACTACATGAATGGGCACAACTACTGGGAACCAGTGGGTGGAAATACCATAAACGGTTTAGATATGACCATAACGGAAATTAGAACAGACGGCACTCTGGGCGGACGCTTCAACCCTCCGGTTTGGACAGTTGAAAACGGAAAACTGCCCGGATTATTCGGACACACCGTTGATTTACCGGAACATTTGGCATTGCTTTCTCCCGTCATCATTACTACAACTCTTCATGACGGAGGTATCGGAATACCTTATACCTATTATCTTTATGCTACCGGTTCAACTCCCATAACTTGGTCGTTAGATAATGGCAATTTGCCCACAGGGTTGGAACTATCTTCAAACGGTGTCATTTCAGGCATACCATCTGCGACGGGAACATTCAACTTTACAGTGAAAGCAACCAATAGTGAAGGCAGCGGCACAAAAGCGTTATCCCTGGTTATCAAAAACACATTAGACCCACCAATTTATCATGATGATGATAAGGAAGGATTGCGTATGTTTTTAAGACAACCCTCTTTCGTGGAAGGAAAGATAAACGGCGAAAGATTAGGATTGGAAATTAGCGATACGTTAAATTGGCACATTGAAGAAGCGTGGGTAAGTAAAGTGATAAACATTACATGGAACACGCAGGCCCCCAAAAGAATAGATTATATTGGATGGTCAACCAGCACTAATATTCCAGGAAATGCTTGGGAAGGCAAAAGCCTTGCAGGAAATTTAGATGCCCGAAAATGGAGCGCCATCCGCCAGATTCACTGTTATAATAATCGTTTGAACAGCGTAAATGTTAATGGATTAAGTAACTTATTGTTTTTAAATGTATGGATGAACAATGAACTCAACAGCATTGATGTAACCGGTTGTGGTAATATGCAAATATTGTACTGTTACAATACCAATATAGCTTCCATTAATCTCAGCGATTGCAGTAGTTTAGGCGCCATACAGATACAGTCAAATCAATTAACACACTTAGACTTAAGTGCGGCTCCGGGTTTGGTAGATTTACGTTGTAACGAAAACCTTATTACAGGTTTAGATCACTTAATCTTACATCCTGCAACCACTTTGTCGTATATACAATGTAGCCAAAATTACATGAAGCTGACAGATTTGTGTGTATTATCCCAAAGAACAAATAATCCTCCGGGAATTGACAATATGTTAGGCTATCAATTTATGTTGAAACAAATAGTAACAATTGGAAAAGAACTTGATTATTCGGATCAGATATCTGTTTGTGGCGGAACCACCACTTTTAAGGTAGAAATGGGTTATCCGCAATCCTTTGGAGGGTGGTATTGGACCGATGCCCCAGCGGCAAATTATACTATAACCAATGGTAAAATTAAATTTAATCAACATCTTTCTCCACCATACGTTTCCTACCTACTATGGCTCACCAACGACGCTATTCCGTCTTACCCTCAAGTTGCAGCCATGTATGGTAGGATTGATATCGTTGAAACAGATAACTATTTATCAAATCTCACCGTAACACCGGGCGTACTAACACCTGCTTTTGACATTGAAACACAGAACTATACGGTTAATGTGTCCAATAGCGTATCTCAGGTTACCATTACGGGAACTGCAAATGACCCCCAAGCAACGGTAACGGGCAATGGGCTGAAGCCCATTGTCGTTGGCGAAAATGTTTTTACTATTACCGTAACGGCTGTGGATGGCGTAAGTACAAGGATATACACAGTAACGGTAAACCGTGCAGTCCCCGGTAACGATGCAACCCTGACAAACCTAACCGTATCACCCGGCACACTAACGCCGTCATTTAACAGCAATATTTATAATTATACCGTAAATGTGGCATATACCGTAACTTCTATTACCATTACGGGAACTGCAAATGACCCCCAAGCAACGGTAACGGGCAATGGGCTGAAGCCCATTGTTGTGGGCGCCAATGCTTTTACCATCACTGTAACCGCAGAGAATGGTGTTACCACACAGAATTACATAGTAACAGTAAATCGTGCAGCCCCCAGTAACGATGCAACTCTGTCAAATATTACGGTATCACAAGGCGCATTAACCCCTGTATTTAACAGTAATACTTATAATTATACCGTAAATGTATCCAACTCGATAACTTCCATTACCATTTCGGCAACCACCTCCGACCCGAATGCAACCATAAGCGGCAATGGGGTGGGTACACACACGTTAGTGCTTGGCGCCAATGTTTTCACGATCACCGTAACAGCACAGGATGGCGTTACCACACAGAATTATGTGGTAACCGTAAATAGATTGGCAAACAGTGTTGCCACCTTATCCAACATCACTGTTTCGCCCGGCACACTAACCCCTGCATTTAACAGTAATACCTATAATTATACAGTAGATTTGGCATATACCGTAACTTCCATTACCATTTCGGCAACCACAACCGATCCGAATGCAACCATAAGTGGCAACGGGGTAGGTACGCATTCGCTAACGGTGGGCGCCAATCTTTTCACTATTACCGTAACGGCGCAAGATGGTGTTACTACGCAGAATTATACGATAACGGTAAACCGTGCCGCCCCCAGTACAGATGCCACCTTAATGAGCCTCACCGTTTCGCCCGGAACACTAACCCCTGCTTTTAACAGTAATACTTATAATTATACGGTAGATTTGGCATATACAGTTACAGAAATTTCCATTTCGGCAACCACCTCCGATCCGAATGCAACCATAAGTGGCAACGGAATAGGTACGCATTCGTTAACGGTGGGCGCCAATCTTTTCACGATTACCGTAACGGCGCAAGATGGCGTTACCACACAGAATTATGTGGTAACTGTAAACCGCGCCGCCCCCAGTACAGATGCCACCTTAATGAGCCTCACCGTATCACCCGGCACACTAACCCCTGTGTTTAACAGTAATACTTATAATTATACCGTTGATGTGGCATTTACGGTTACAGAAATTTCCATTTCGGCAACCACCTCCGATCCGAATGCAACCATAAGTGGCAACGGAATAGGTACGCATTCGCTAACGGTGGGCGCCAATCTTTTCACGATTACCGTA
>JGI24702J35022_10001975_pt1 | contig 12652 bp, 8 predicted proteins | sample TergutTh196P4_FD_35022 | JGI IMG/M metagenome (IMG submission 35022)
CCCGGAATTCATCCNTTAACTGATTGCGGGTAAATATCTTTTTTGGGTATGACAGTAACTTGTACAGAACCTGAAACTCTTTAACTGTAAGCGGAATCTCCTGGCCGTCAAGATAAGCGGCTTTTTCATCGGCGTTAAGAACAAGGCTGCCGGAGATCAGTTTTTTTTCATTCTCTATGTTTGCACGCCGCAGCAACGCGCCTATTCGCAGTATAAGTTCTTCCCTGTCAAAGGGCTTTACCATATAGTCGTCAATCCCGATACGGAACCCCTTCTGCTTTGAGGAAATATCATCCCTCGCGGACATGAACAAAATCGGTATAATTTTGTCCTGCTCCCTGACCAGTTCGGCAAATTTAAATCCGTCAATTTCGGGCATCATAATGTCGGAAACAATAAGATCGACTTTGACGTCTATCATTTTGTCAAAAGCTTCATTGGCGGAGAGGCAGCCAACAGTATGATAGCCGTGATCTTCCAGGTATTTGCAAATGATTTTATTGAATTTTTCTTCATCTTCAACAACAAGAATATTGATCATATCATTTTCTCCCTGTTATCTGTTATAAAGATATAATCTCATGTAATTATTACACAATGTTAATGAAATGTTAACGAAATGTTAATTCAACCGGGAATAGCTGTTATATTATAAAAACGGAGAATAATTGAGGCTTTTTCAAAACTCTATTAGTTTTGAAAAAGCCTCAATTAACTGATTTTGCCTGTTATACCGGCTATTTTTTTGGCAAGAGCTGTGACAGATAATTGTTCAGCATCCTCGCGTATTCTTCGTTGATCTTCCGTTCGGCGGCAATTACAGCACGGTTATCTGCTTCTTCCTGGGTGGTATGGCCTTCCCGGCTGCTGAAGTTGTACGGAACCAGCACTGTATTGATACTTGTATCCTTTAGATCGGCCGTCACTTCGATCCTGGTCCATTTATTCTGATTGTTTGCAATTGTTACCGGAGAAGAAACAACATTTACATCAAGCACATAACGCGAATTGGTACCGCCGGTCCTAAAACCCAGCTCTGCAATTGCTTTGGCAAAGGCGCCCTGAATTCTGGAAGATCTGTCGTTCTGCACTCTAAGTGCAACCGGAATCTCTTTGGTGATATTTACCGCTTCAAGCCGGTAATCATCACCCTTTTTAAGGCCCTGAACAGGCGCGCCTATATATGAAAGCAGGTTTCCATAGGTAGTATTTATGTCCGCAACCGTAGCCGCAAACTGATAGCGGGCATAACCTTCAAAAGTGTTCTTTTGAGCCGCAGTCATATTCGTAAGATTATTAATCATTGCCTGATTTGATTTTATCATGTCAGTATAGATGGTTGCGGTCCTGGCTTTGTTTAATACAGCTACGGCATAATGTGTTGTTTTGTTGTCAAACCAGGTCTCGCCTATTTCCGCTCCGACAAGGGTGTCCATGCCGGTGGAAGTCGCATAGGTGTTTTGTACGGAGGTGTCTTCGGACCAGTTTGCGGTAACGCCGCTCCTTACCGCCTCCTGGTATGTAACGGAAATCTTTTCATCAACCTGTATATCCTGCCCAAATATGGCAACCAGAGCGCCCAGAGCACTTTTCTCGGCAGTTTGGCGGTCGCTTCCGCTGCCCACAGCGGCAACATTTGCCTGCTTGTCATACTTTGCATAGGGATCCCTTACCCAGTCAGGCTGGCTTCCCGGTCTTGGCGCCGGCGTTCCTCCGCAGGCCGAAAAAAACAGAATCCAAGGAACCAAAAAACAAATAAAATACACGGATAATTTTTTATTCAGCATGAAAAACTCCTTATAATACTAAGTCCCTAATTTACACTCTTGGCCACGGCCAAAATCCATACAGACAGATCTTTAGGGTCTATCCAGGTTTCCAGAACCAAAAAATTAAGCAATTTACCCCTGCTTCGCTGGACTACTACGGAGCTATTCTGATTATTGATTACAGAGTCATTTGTACGTATCACAGTCGAGGACCGTGAAATTAGGGTAGCAATGGCATCTTCACTTGCCCTGGCAATCGTATCCCTGATGCGCTGCTGCCTGCGCGCAAAACCAACCTGCGCCATAAAACCGTTAATTTCCAGAGGCGGCCGCTTTATCCATTCCGGACTTCCGTCCGCGTTTATTGCGGATGGATAACTAAAGCCCGCCGGAAAAGCGCCAGGGTATGAAAAACGCACAAATATTGATCCGTTTCCATAGCTCACATCACGTTTGGGATCATAGCTAAGGCTCTCCATGTACCTATCCAGCACATTATCATAATCCATCTGGAAATTGGAATCGGAATAATAATCCAAAGCATTGGTTCCGGAGCTCTGCACACTTGCAAAACTTGCCTCAAGGCCATGGTACATTGATGCTTTTTTTGCCGCGTCTTCGCGTGCAGCTTCTATTTCCTGTTCAGGTTTAAGCTGAGGACCAGACACGCCTATAAAAACAAGTCCGCCAGGTTCCGGAAGGCTAACCAGGTGGCTTACTACCGAATCGGCGGCGGGCTTCCGCACAGCTTCCGATGAAGTACAGCTCAGAAAAACACAAAGTATAGCGCACAAAGCCATAAACTTCTTCATTGTTTTATGATGCATTCCAGAGAAATTTTTGTCAATATAAAAAATTCGAAGGATATTGTGAAACGCGGCCAATCATTCCAGCAAGCCGCTGTACGAAATTCGTCTTATCGAAACTGCCTTGAGGCTTTCTCCATTCAGTTCTACCACAATTCCCTGGACTGCCGTTTTACCCCTAAGATCCGGAACCATGGAACCAGATACCGCCACTTCCATGCGGTAGAGTACCTGGTTCCTGGCACGGTCGACACAGATTTTTGGATCCATTCCTATAACCCCATCAATGACCCCTGTCATACCCAGGTCGGTAATATAGGCTGTCCCTTTGGGGAGTATCCTTTCGTCAGCGGTTTGCACATGGGTATGTGTCCCGGCAACTACGGCCACTCTGCCATCCAGATAATAGGCAAGAGCCTCTTTTTCCCTGGTAGATTCGGCATGGAAATCCACAAGTATAACCGGACTCCGCGTGAGACATTCATCTCCGGAATCCAGGCTTTCAATTTCGTTTTCAAACGCATCGAACTTCCGGAACGGACAATCTATGAGAGCGATATATTCTCTTCCCTGCAGATTAACCGTTAACCAGGATATGGGCGTCCCGTCCCAGGGAGAAGGCTTTTCCAGCTTCACCCAGCCCCTTCCAGGGCTGTTATCGGGATAATTCATTGGACGCAAAACCCGCTTTTCAGCATTAAGAACGGGCAGAAATTCCCTTTTTTCCCAGATGTGATTTCCCCCGCTTACAACATCTGCGCCCGCGGCGAAGATTCTTTCCAAATGAGAAGCGGTGAGCCCGAAGCCGGCTGCGGCGTTTTCTCCGTTAACTGTAACAAAATTGGCGGAATATTCATTAATAAGGGAAGGCAGCAGGCGTTCCAGGGCTTCAAGCCCCGGATCACCGACTACATCACCTATCATAATTACATTTAGTATTCTCATCCTACCTTGCGTATTCGGTGACCCTGGTTTCCCGTATGATTGTCACCTTAATGCGGCCCGGATAGCGAAGATCCGCTTCTATCTTCTGGGCAATCTGCCTGGCCAGATCCTTGGTTTTTTCGTCGCTAAGCATCTCGTTATTGACGATTATCCGCAATTCCCTTCCGGCCTGTATGGCGTAGGCTTTTTCTACGCCGGTAAAGCCGTTGGCTATGCTTTCCAGGTTTTCCAGCCTTTTGACATAGTTGTCCAGGGTCTCACGCCTGGCGCCAGGCCGGGCCGCAGAAATTGCGTCGGCAATCTGAACCAGAACCGATTCCAGGCAGTTTGGCTCAATGTCGTTATGGTGGCTCCCTATAGCATTGATAACCTTCGGGTCTTCGCCCATCTTGCGGGCCATGTCCATGCCGATTTCGGCGTGGTTCAGGTCAGAATCGGATTCCACTCCCTTGCCAATATCATGCAAAAGAGCGGCACGCTTGGCCAGTTCCCTGTTGCAGCCGCCGATTTCCGCCGCCAGCATACCCGCAATAACGGCCACTTCCTTTGAATGGTAAAGCACGTTCTGCCCGTAGCTGGTGCGGAAATAAAGCCGCCCTATTGCGCGTATGGCATCCTGCTTGATATTGTGGATACCCAGGTCAAAGAGGATCTTTTCACCTTCTTCGAAGATTTTCTGGGAAATATCCTTCATAACCTTTGTGACGATTTCTTCAATCCTGGCCGGGTGTATGCGCCCATCGGTTATAAGCCGTTCCAGGCTTACCTTGGCAATTTCCCGCCTGACCGGATCAAAACAGGAAATAACCACCGCTTCCGGCGTGTCGTCGATGATGATATCCACCCCTGTAAGGGTTTCCAGGGTACGTATGTTTCGCCCTTCCCGGCCTATAATCCGCCCCTTCATTTCATCATTTGGCAGGGTGACGGTAGCGACCGTAAGCTCCCCGGTTACTTCTGTAGCCAGCCTTTGGATGGTGGTCAGAAGTATGTCCCTGGCCTTCTTTTCTCCAGAAAGATTCGCTTCCTGTTCGATTTTGTTGATTAATGTTTGCGCGTCGTGTCTGGCCTCACTTTCAAGATTTTGAATAATAAGGGCCTTTGCTTCCTCGGCGCTGAGACCTGAAATACGTTCAAGTTCGTTCCGGTATCGTTCTTCTTCCTTGCCTAACGCTTGTTCGCGTTCCTGGTACGCCTTTTCCTTATCCGCCAGGTTCTGTTCAGTTCGCTCAATTTGAGCAGTTTTTCTGTCTATGCTCTCTTCTTTCTGAAATACACGGCGTTCATACCGCTGTAATTCAGCCTTACGCTCCCGGGTCTCCCTTTCCTGCTGGTTTCGTTCTCGGATAACTTGATCTTTCGCTTCAAGAAGAATTTCCTTCTTTTTAGCCTCAGCTTCCTTTATCGCATCCTGTTTTATACGGTCGGCACGCTGCTCCGATGCCGTAAGTTGAAATCTGGCATACAGCCATCTAAAAATCCAGCCTAAGATTAACCCGGCAAGAGGAAGGATAATCCAAAATATCCAATTCATGGCTATCCCCTTACCGTTATATGAAAAAGTCTAAAATAGTATACATGCTAACATTATACCTGTCAACACTTATTGCGTAGCAATTTCAGTTGCTTTTCAGAAAAAAGAAGGTTAAAATAGACTATCTAACCATTAAGGAGATATGGCATGGAGAAAAAGAAAGGTGTATTGAGCTGGTATTTTGATTCTAACCTGCTCTACAGGATCCTCATCGGCCTTATTCTGGGGGCAATCTTTGGGATTGTGATTGGAAACTCCCTGCAAGGCGATGCATTACAGAAAGTACTTGTCTGGACAACCTTTTTTGGCAACATTTTTGTTAGGCTTCTTAACATGATTATGCTGCCAATCATCATTTCGACCTTGATTGTGGGGGCATCTTCGGTTAGTCCCGCACAACTCGGGAAGGTTGGCATCCGGGTAATTGTTTTCTATCTGATCACATCGGCGGTAGCGGTTACAATCGGCCTCGTAATGGGGGTTATCTTTCACCCGCAAGCGGTACTTTCCGGCTTCGCTGAAACGGCAGGAAGGGAAGCTACGCAGACCAAAATGACGGAAATTTTACTAAACATAATACCTACGAATATCTTTGCGTCAATCGTCAACGTCCAGGTTCTGCCGATTATCTTTTTTGCCCTTGTTTTCGGCCTGGCACTTTCCTATCTCAAATTATCACCGGACCAGAGGGTAAAAAAAGCTGCGGAGATGGTCTACGACATGTTTGACGGCATAGCGGAAGCCGTTATGAAAATGATCAAGGGGATCATGCAATATGCCCCCATCGGCGTGTTCGCCCTTATTGCCGGGGTTTTCGCTACCAACGGGCCCAAGGTCATGGGCGCCCTGGGAGTGGTAACTGCAGCGTGTTTCATCGGCTACACGATTCATGTGGTTCTGGTGTATTTCGGGATGCTTAAGTTCTACGGAGGAATGGGCATTGGCCGCTTTATCAGGGATGGAAAAGACCCCTTCTTTACAGCCTTTGTAACCAGAAGTTCCAACGGCACTCTGCCCGTTACCATGAATGCCGCAGAGAAAATGGGTATAGGGAAGGACGTGTATTCCTTCTCCCTGCCCCTGGGCGCGACCATCAACATGGACGGAACCGCCATATACCTTGGCGTAGCCGCCACCTTTGTCGCCCTTTCCGTATGGGGCCACGGTTTCAACGCCTCCCAGTACGGGCTTATCGTCATAACCGCGACGTTGGCCTCAATAGGGACAGCCGGGGTACCCGGCGCTGGTGCCATAATGCTGCTCATGGTGCTTGAAACCATCGGGCTGCCCGTCGCGACTGGAACCGCAGTGGCCGGCGCCTACGCGATGATCCTCGGCATTGACGCCCTGCTCGATATGGGAAGAACCGCCCTTAACGTAACAGGAGACCTTGTTTGTACAGCGGTTGTCTGTAAAAAGCTGAACATGCTTGATATGGACAAGTGGAATAGCTAGGGGCTTAATGCTTTGTAACTAAAAATCCCATTCCGCCGGAGCGAAAGTTCCGGCGGAATTTTTTTAAGGAGTGATCCAATGAAAACATACGGCACTATGACTAAGGATGATCTTTTAAAGGAAAAAGAAGCGCTATACGCCGCTTTTAACACATATAAAACAAAAGGCCTATCGCTGAACATGGCCAGAGGAAAGCCGGGCAAGGATCAGCTTGCCTTATCAATGCCCATGCTGGACCTGGTAAATTCTTCGAGTAGCTGCAGCGCGGAAGGCGGAGTAGACTGCCGCAATTACGGAGAGCTGGGCGGCATTATGGACGCAAAAAAGCTCTTCGGCGAATACATGGGTGTCTCCACAGACGAAATAATAATCGCCGGCTCTACCTCCCTTACATTTATGTACGACTGCCTGGCCCGGGCAATGCTGACAGGTGTGCTTGGCTCGGAAAGGCCCTGGGTAAAGGAAGAAAAGGTAAAATTTCTCTGCCCCGTGCCCGGTTACGACCGCCATTTCGCCATATGCCAGTTCCTTGGCATAGAGATGATCAGCATTCCCACCTCGGTTGAAGGCCCCGACATGGACATGATCGAAAAACTTGTGGCCGGCGACCCCCTGATAAAGGGAATGTGGTGCGTTCCAAAGTTTTCCAATCCTCTGGGCATTACCTATTCGGACAAGACCATGCGCAGATTGGCAGCGCTGAAACCGGCCGCAAAGGATTTCCGGGTTTTCTGCGATAATGCATACGCCATGCACCTGGTCTACCATGATGTGCCGCTATTGAACATAATGCAGGCATTTAAAGAAGCCGGAAACCCTGATATGCTTTACCTCTTCGGCTCGACCAACAAGATTACATTTCCCGGCGCGGGAGTTGCTTTCTTCGTAGCGTCCAAAGAAAACATAGCGTTTAAGGAAAAGCAGCTTTCCATGCAGGCAATTGGCTGGGATAAGCTCAACATGCTGCGGCACGTTTTATTCCTGAAAGACACTGCCGGAATAAAGGCGCAGATGCAAAAGCACGCAGACATTTTAAAGCCGAAATTTGACGCCGTTCTTAAAAAACTTGAGGAAGAACTTTCAGGCCTGGGCGCAGGCGAATGGGTCAAGCCGGACGGCGGATACTTCATCACCTTTATGGCGGAAAAGGGATGCGCTAAACGGATCATCGCGCTTTGTAAAGAGGCCGGCGTAATCATGACAAACGCGGGCGCAACCCATCCTTACGGAAACGACCCGGATGACAGCTACATCAGAATAGCGCCGTCGTTCCCGTCTCATGCGGAACTCCAGACTGCGATGGAAGTTTTCTGTATTGCGGCGAAACTGGCAACGCTGGAAAAGGCGCTGTCAAAATAGCGAAACCCGGTTAGATCCGGTTTTTATAGATTACGGTGTTACCGCTGCGGCCGTCCATGACAATGTCAAGGGGCGCGGCGGTGCAGCTCCATCCGCAAAATTGCAATTTCTCTTCGCAATGCAGGGATTTAAGCCATTTCCAGTCTACGCGATCCCTGCCCCTGCCCGGCGATACAGACAGATAGCCGATGTTCATGCTTGTAACATTATGAAAAAAATGGCTGCCCTGGGAAGATTCCACGCTGAAACCGGGCAGGTCGGTTTCTACTATGACGCGTGAAAAGGAAATTTGCGGGAAACTCACCGGAATGCCAAGGGCAAAGTCCCTGGTTCCCCAGCGCCCCGGCCCAACAAGAACATAGTGCCGGTTACTGGCTTTAAGCATGCTGTTCAGCTCCTCAATTTCAGAGGCTATTGAAACCGTGTGCCTGGGAGAAAATGCTTCGGGATCAACCCAAATAATGTCGCTTACAGAAGCGTCCCTGCCGTTCCCCATGCTCCTGCCTGAAATTACGAAACATGCATCAACATTCAGCGGATCAGGGTTTATCTCAAAATACCTGCCGGTATTCTGGATAACCGGCTTTAGCTGCAGAAAATAGAAAACAGGTTTTTCTTTTTCAGTGTTCACAGCAAATTCAATTTCAACAGGCAAGGCCATGCTTTTCGATCCGACATCCAGAACAGCGTCAACCACCTCGGCAAAAGGAAACAGATCGTATTTTAAGATTGGCGCAAAATTGATGATCCTTGGGCCGCTCCCGCCTATCCCCGGTTCAAGCCTGTCATCCTCTCTGTTAAGGGTGCTTGCGATCATGGCGAAGCTGCTGTTGCCCTCCGCCTCTTTTATCTCAAGCCGCTCCAGAGTCGCATCATAACCGGACAGGAGATTATCTACGGGAGATTCCATATCAAGTGCAAAAAAGGTGCGCTGGGTGCCGTCTATTTGCGATCCTGAAGCGGAAAGATCCAGTTTGGGGTAACGGGGCGAAAACCTGAAAGCCGCCCCTCCGTCAACAACCTGAAAGCCAAGTCCCAGTGCGGCAATACACAGGCCGTCATTGGGCTTAAGATACGAAACGGGATAATAGTTAAATGACTGGGCTATTCCGGAAATAAGCGGGTAGTACCACTTTCCCTGACGCTTCCCCACAAGTTCCTGTATGATAACCGCCATGCGCTCTTCTTCTATTTCATACGACGCCGCATCAAAATATTGCCGGGAAGATTCGGAATACAGGCTTGCGTAGATAAGCCTTATGGCATCGCATAATTCGGAGAGCCGTGTTTCCATATCGGAACTTGCATTGGGAATGACGTAAGTATCATAAACGCCGGAAAAGGGGACCATGAGCACATCTTCAAACAGGCCCGACGAACGGACGGCAAGAGGCTTGCTGGTAGTCTTTAAAAACATCCGAAGCCGCTCAACCAAATTCGCATCCAGGGGAAGCGATAAAAACATTTTTTTGATTTCAGTTTCATTCATGGCAAACCAGGAAAATCCCCATAGATCATTCTGCTCCATGAAATTGTCAAATTCATCAATACCTATAAAAGCCGTATAGGGAAGTTTTATCTCCATCTTTTCCTGCAGACTGGTAAAGGCAAGGTTTTCGATCAGGCTGTCAATAAATACCAGCCCGCGTCCCTTGCCGCCCAGTGAACCTCCGCCAAGCAGAACCAGATTATGATCCGGCAGGTTTTGTTCCGCTGAATCAAGCATGGGGATATTGCCGCGCGCCCTGGCTTTCTTTATCTTGTTCAGGTTTTCAAGCAAAAAACTCCGCATCTGGTCGAGCGATTCAAAATCATCAATGCTGTATTTCATCAATATTTTGGCATAGCTTATTTCGCCCCTTGCCATAAGCCATGTGGAAAAGTGATTATAGCTGCCGTGAAACTTCAGGCATTCATGCGGAATTATCCTTATTTGGGTTTCAAACTCATCCATATTTTTGGCGCGCGATAATTCAGTACCGTCAGGCATCCTGAAAACAAAGGGGCCAAAACCAAGATGTGACTGGAAAAAAGTACTAAGCTCATGGCCTAGGGTGTTTGAATTTTTATCTGCAAATGCGGCTCCCATTGAATAGGCCCTAATCTGGTTAGAAGCGTCGCTTGACTGCATAAGAACGGGGATTTCGGGCTTTCTTGCCCTAATCTCGGCAAGAAATTTAAAGCCAGCTTCGGAATCATCTATACCATTGACCGGATAGCGAATATCCGAAATCACCGTTAACAGAAACTGCTCATAACGCTTGAACAAATTCAGGGCTTCTTCATAACTGGTAGCCAGAAGAATTTTCGGCCGCCACCGCATTATACGAACTTTATTAATTTCAATGGCCCGCTCTTCCTCAACAAGAATTTTTGTCTGATTCATTACCACGGAGTAAAGCATGGGCAGGTAACGTGAATAATACCTGACGGAGTCTTCCACAAGAAGGATAACCTGAACAGGCCCGGTCTGGGTGTCACTGTCCACATTATGCAGATCTTCCATGTACTTGATCATGCCTACAAACAGTTTGGAATAACCGTTCCAGACAAAGATCCTGTCTATAAAAGCCGCAAATTCGGCCCTTCGCGGGCCAAGACCCGCCAGGGTGGAGTTGTTCATGGTCAGAAGCAATACGGGTACCTTTTTGTTATGCGCCTTCATGGTTTTTGCAAGGTCGAGCGGCCCTTCAAAATCGAGGCCAGCCATCAGAATAACCATGTCATATTTAAAACTGCAAAACATGTTCCTTGCGGATTCAAGGGTATACGCACAGGTAACCCGCGGTATTGTATTAAGGTTTAAGCTAAAAAATTCTCCATAAATTTGCTCTGCCAGCGCTCCGTCCTGCTTAATGACAAAGGAATTGTACAGACTTGCGACAAGAAGAATTTCACGAACCCGGTAACGCCCAAGATCATGGAACAGATCCAGTTCCCTCTGTTCTCTGTGAAACGCCTCTATTAAGTCATCAAAATACATAGGCTTTTACTAATATGGCATTTTAACATAAAAATGCCTGCCAGGGCCTTTCGGCATTGGCAGGCATTAAAACGGCAAAACAACTTGCCCGTCGCCCCTGCTTACACCAATCCCTGGGCAATCATGGCATCGGCAACTTTCTTGAAGCCGGCAATATTGGCGCCGACTACGTAATTGCCTTCATACCCAAATTCCTTGGCTGTGTTTACACAGGTATTGTGGATGTTGATCATGATTTCATGCAGGCGCTTGTCAACTTCTTCGGCAGTCCATGAAAGCCTCATTGAGTTCTGGCTCATCTCAAGGCCTGAGGTGGCGACTCCTCCCGCATTTGCGGCTTTGCCGGGACCAAAGGGGATTTTCTTTTCGATAAACATCTTCCATGCTTCCGGGGTGCATCCCATGTTGGAAACTTCAACAACGGCCTTAACGCCATTTTCGATGAGTTGCTTTGCGTCGTCTCCGGACATTTCGTTCTGGATTGCGCAGGGCATTGCAATGTCAACCTTCTGTTCCCAGGGTTTTTTGCCTGCGAAGAACTTGGCGTTTGTGTATTTCTTGGCGTAGTTTTCGACTTTGTTGCGATCGATAAGAAGCATTTCGGTCATGTACTGGTGTTTTTCCTTTGTTGAAACACCGTCGGGATCATGGATATACCCGTCCGGACCGGAAATTGCCACAACTTTCGCGCCTAATTCACTGGCCTTGATGCAGGCGCCCCAGGCTACGTTTCCAAAACCGGATACCGCAATTGTCTTGCCCTTAAGCGTTTCACCTTTAAGCTTGAACATTTCTTCTGTAAAGTATATGGCGCCAAAGCCTGTGGCTTCGGGCCTTAGTATGGAACCGCCGAATGTCAGGCCCTTGCCAGTATAAACGCCGGTAAACTCGTTCACCAGCCTTTTGTACTGGCCAAACATATAACCGACTTCGCGGCCGCCGACGCCTATATCTCCCGCCGGAACGTCAGTATCGGGCCCAATGTGCCTGTACAGCTCATTCATGAAACTCTGGCAAAAACGCATAATCTCATTTTCGCTCTTGCCGTTGGGATCAAAATCCGAGCCGCCTTTGGCGCCTCCCATGGGAAGGCTGGTAAGGGCATCTTTGAAGGTCTGCTCAAATGCAAGGAATTTTTGCGATGACAGCGTCACGCTTGGGTGGAAGCGGATACCGCCCTTGTAAGGCCCTATGGCGCTGTTAAACTGAACACGATACCCTCGGTTAACACGGTATTCGCCCTTATCATCAATCCAGGGCACTCTGAAAAGAATACAGCGCTCCGGTTCAACAATACGCTCGAGAATTTTCTGTGCTTTATATTTCGGGTCCTTTTCAATAAGAGGCGCTATTGATTCCAGCACCTCTTCCGCCGCTTGTAGAAATTCCTTTTCCCACGGAATTCTGGCCTTTAGGCCGTCCAGAACCTCAGTAATATACGCGTTCATGTGCCCTCCAAAAAGATTAATTATAATGATGGAACAGATTAGAAACCTGCTGATCCTATTTTATACCCTAAAGTTGAGAAAGGCAACACCTGTTACGTTATGGCACTAAATAACACCGTCATTCGGCGCGGCGGCATCCTCTTCTTTTACGATGCGGTCCACTCCTATGACGAAATCGGGCTTGTCTATGCTGAGGATTCTTACCCCCTGGGCGCTGCGGCCCATAACTCGTATGGAAGAAGCTTTCAGTTTTATGGATTTTCCCTGGCTGGTTATGCACATGATTTCATCCTTGTTTAGCACACTGACACAGCCCACAATTTCTCCGGTTTTTTCGCTTACTGTGTAGATCT
>JGI24702J35022_10001976_pt1 | contig 12649 bp, 8 predicted proteins | sample TergutTh196P4_FD_35022 | JGI IMG/M metagenome (IMG submission 35022)
ACGTCGAACGGCAACGACGATTTAGCCGGTACCCCGACGTCCGAAGGTTCGGGAGAACAGAAAACCGACAAAGAGGGCGGTCGGGATGGAAGTGCTGAAAACGCTGCCGAGGACGATGGAAAAGGAAGTGACGACGGTAGAAGGGACGAGGGGCAAGGGGCGAGGAAGGAGGAAGGAGACAGGGAACGGGGGCCGAAGGGCGAGGAAGATGAGGTGGGTAAAAGGGGTGAAAAACGAGAGGTTCCGGTCGATCCCGACAAGAAGGGGCCGAGAGAACGGAGCGATTTATTGGACGAAAAATCAAATCAGCGGAGCGACGAGGGGGGCGATGCCTCCAATCCGAAAAAGTCCGATAACGATTTAGCCGGTACTCCGGCAAAGGACGACAAGCAGCCGGGAGCCGAGGAAAAGTTGCAACCAGGTGACAAACAGGGCGAAAAACAGGCCGATAAACCGGGAAATGTCGACAATCAGGAAGGTGAACCGACGAACGATAAAGGCGAACCGACCGGTACGGGAAAGGCAAAGGATGGCCAACAGTCCGAACAATCCGGCGGCGGTGAAAAGCCCGATGACAATTTAGCCGGTACTCCGGCGAAGGATGCGACTCCGCCGCCCGATGGTCCCAAAGATGCCCAAGGAAAGGGATTGACAGGAGGCAACCAAGCGCCGCCGAGCGTCGAGACGGATGTCGAGGAAGCGAATCTCAAATACGCGGAAAAGGTTACAAACCTCGTGCTGGAATATCTCGAAGATCAGATGGACGAGCCGAACCCGGAGCTGCTCAAGGAACTCGGTTGGACGAAGGATCAATTGCGGCAATTCGCCGAAAAATGGAAGAAAATGGCGGAACAGGGTCAAAAAGCCGTGCCGGGTTCACCGGACGCTGAGGCGTGGAAAGAGGCACTCAAAAGTCTCGGCCTGAAACCGGATCGCGACCGTACGGGAGTTCGCAGAGGCCGCAGGGATTTCAAAGACAAGGACAACGTAATGGAAACCCAGCGCTATGTGCCGCCCCCGTCGCTTCGACAACGGCTCAAAGATTATACCGAGAGAATTGGAAAGGAATGATCGAGGCTCTTAAACCCACTCGGTTTCAAGTTCCGTAATCTGTTTGGCAATCTCCGCATCGGACGGCACAAAACCGAGGCGTTGGTTGCCTTCGAACTCCGTGCGGAGGTCGTCCAGCGCCTGTTTGGCCGTCAGAAGAACCGTCGACGACAGCCGCTCCACGAAACCGACGCCGTTCAAATGATCCAGTTCGTGTTGCACAACCCTCGCCGGATGTCCCTTCCACTGGAACTGTTGAAGGGAACCGTCGACATCGATACCTTCGAATTCGATGCACTCCGACCGGACCACCGGAACACGGATGTCCGGATAGCTCAGACAACCCTCTTCGTCTTCGGCGGTTCCCTGACGCTTCAGAATGACCGGGTTGATGAAAACGTATTCCTCGTCTTTGTTTTCACGGTTGCCGGTCGGATTCATCACGAAAAACCGAAGCGGCAAGCCGACCTGGTTCGCCGCCAGCCCGACTCCGTCGGTGTCGTACATTATAGTAAACATCGTCGTGATGAGATCACGCAAATTTTGGCCGATCTTCGCAATCGGTTTTGTCTTGTGACGCAGAATCGGATGAGGATATTTAAGAACTTCCATAATAGTAGTTTGACTGTCTAATCGCGTATCCCATTCGTAACTCCTTGTCATCAAAGGTTTTCACGCAGAGGCATGGAGGCTCGGAGAAGAAAGCCCTGATGACGTTTTGGGGGCGTTTTTTCTCCAATTTCCTATTTTCTCCGTGTCTCCGCGACTCCGTGTGAGACACAACCTATTGCACGGCAAAGGATTAGAAAATAGATGGCCAAAGTAGACCGGAACATGTTTACGCCCTTCGCATTTCAGTCGCCGACGGCGCAAACAACCATCAGGTAATATCTGCGCGGTAATCATCATACTGTTTTTACTTTCCCGCCTTGCACCGGGGGATAGGTGTTGCAGGCTTTTGCAATCTCACGATTGCGACTCCGTTCGTCGACGGATTAAAACGCGGTGATACAAATTTTTACCGGCGATCATTGCCGTCGGATGATCGCCAATAAGATAATCCCGTCCCGAATCCTTATTGTTTGTTTTGCCGAGTATCTCAAATTGTTTAGGATTGTACTTGTCAAGGAACGTAATCGGTACGCCCATCACCCCGTCGTAATCGACGGGAATTTCCGCCACTTTGGGCACCTCAATGGCGTCATAATTATCATACTTCGGGTACTCCGCCGGTATGTAACGCTTGTAGAGCGTCAATTTCCCACAACGGTTGGATGTCCCGGTTTGTATGTTTGTGAACCATCTGACGCCTTTTACCCGAATAAATCCGTGACCGTTTTCGTCAATGCCGCAACCGGCGGCATCAAGCGGATAATCGTCGGGAACTCTGAACTTCCTGTCGCCACCGCTAATGCTTTCGCCGAGCCAGATTTTGTTCTCTTTGATCAGTTTGAATATCTCCTTGTAAGTAACGGCGTTGACGTTTCCGACAATCAAAAACTTCTTTTTGTATTTATCAAGTTGGGCAACGTATTCCCGAAAGAGCGAAAACGGCGGATTGGTTACCACGACATCGGAGTGCTTCATCAATTCCACACATTCCGGCGAGCGGAAGTCGCCGTTTCCTTTTAGCTGCGTGAAGACGTTTTTCCTGTTCCCGAGCAAATATTCCACGTCAACCGGGTCGAATGATCCGGCTGCGTGTTCGATCACTTCCGATATTTCAATTTTATGCGGACGTTTCGTCGTCTTTTTTCCCGGAGGTTTATCGTCAAATAACGACGAAATCGCACCGGCGTAGGCGGTTGCGATCAGTTTTTTCAAGCCCAGCGGGTTAAAATTCAACACAAAGTACTTGAAAAAATTGCTCTCATACGGATCATCACAGTTGCACAAAACGACTTTGTCGCGGAACTGCTCCCGGTAGTGGCGCAATTCCGCTTCAATGTCCGTGAGTTGCGTGTAAAATTCGTCGTTCTTCGCACTCCTTGCGGCAGTGAGCGCGGAACTGGTGTTGCCTTTTCGTTTTGCCATTGTTTTGAAACGATCCCGAAGGTTTTCATCAAACCGGTCTTATGCGATTTTTCGCCATTCGATGAACGAACTTCAATTCGTGAGAAAAACACGGCTCGACGGCTTGTTTACAGCACACAGGGCCCCGTATGATACCGGCGGAAATTTTCCTGACCTAACGGTAGTCTCTTCACCAGTACGCACACGCCAATCACTCGCTTTTTGCGAATCTTGAAGCGACGAAGGCCCAATTGATTTTGTCCATAAACGCCTTGAGGTAGTCCGCACGACGATTGAGGTAATCAATGTAGTACGTATGTTCCCATACGTCGGCGGTCAACAACGGAATTTTACCGGTTCCCAAAGGATTCTCCGCGTTCGAGGTCGTCAGGATCGACAATTTGCCGTCTTTGGCGTCTTTGACCAACCAGCCCCAGCCGCTGCCGAATTGCTTCAAACTCGCCGTGCGGAACTGTTCTGAAAACTGGTCGAATCCGCCGAAGTCCCGTTCAATCGCCTTGAGCAAATCGCTTTCCGGCTTGCCGCCGTTCGGCGTCAGGCAGTGCCAGAAGAAATTGTGATTCCAAAGCTGGGCGGCATTGTTGAACAACGGTCCTCCCTGTTCCCGTGCCTTGATAACGAGGGCTTCCAATTCCATACCCGCTTCCGGTTTTCCGGTCGTAAGTTCTTTTAGCGTATTGAAATACGCGGCGTGGTGCTTGCCGTAATGCGTGTTGACTTGAAGTTCCGAAAAAAGCGGAGCCAAGGCGTCCGGTTTGTAGAGAAGCGGCGTCTGTTCCAGTAAATACTTGTCCGAAGCGGTCGCTTGGCCAAACACGGCGGCGTGAGTTCCGGCCAGTGCAATTCCGGCGGCAGCCGTACCAATGGTCGACAAAAATTCCCGACGTTTCATGAGAGTCTCCTTGGAGGGGGGGAGGGGTGAAATGGATACTTTTCTACCGAACGTTCCCAGTGTACCATTGATTCGGGAGGGGTTCAAGGTCGACGACGCGATTGTCCGAATATGTCCAACCGCCCTGCCATGAAAACCTCCGGGATGTCATTGCTTGTTTGAACGCCCAATCTCCGTTGGATGGTACTGCGGAATATCGTCGCTCGATAAAGTCCCACATGACCGACAACGCACGACAGTGGAATCATGTTACAGAAAAAAATCCAGGTGCTTTTGCTGATTGAAACGTCAAGGGCGTACGGTCGGGGCCTCATCGAGGGAATTTCAAAGTATGCTTCCGAACACGACAATTGGTCGATCCATTTCGAAGATCGAAGTTTACACGACCACCTTCCCTATTGGCTGAAACACTGGAAAGGCGACGGAATCATCGCCAGGACGACGACTTCAGCGCAACGCCAAAGTATTTTGCAACTGGATATTCCTTATGTCGAACTTTTCGGAACCCGTACTCCGGAGGTTGGCTGCGACGACGCGATGGTCACCCGAATGGCGGTGGAACATTTTCTTATGCGCGGAATTCGCCACTTCGCCTTTTTCACGCCGGAAATGCAAGCGTGGTGTCGCCATCGGTGCGAACATTTTCAACGAGCGCTCCAGTGCTACGGTCATTCGTGTTCCTGTTTCGAGCGGAAGAAAAAACCGGGGAAAGCCTTATCGCCTTCGTGGGACGTTTCCGGCGACCGGGAACTGCGCACTTGGCTCCTCGAATTACCGAAGCCGACGGGACTTTTCGCCGCGACGGATGCCTATTCCTTGACGGTTCTCGGTGCGTGTCGGCGTGAAGGAATACGGGTTCCGGAAGAAATCGCCATTTTGGGGGCCGACAACGACCACACGATTTGCCTTGCGGTAACTCCTCAACTTTCCAGTATCGATGTCAATAACGTTTTGACGGGCTACACCGCCGCCGAACTGCTACACGAGCGGATGACTCTTCCCAAGCGGCGGTGGCGTTCCGTACCGCTTTATACTCCGCCGGCTTACGTTGTCACTCGGCAATCGACCGAAATGGCCGCCATCGACGACGAGGATGTCGTCAAGGTAATGGAATTGCTCCGGAAAAACGCAACCAAAGGCATTACCGTAACGGAAGCGGCGGAAACCGTCGGGCTTTCACTCCGAACATTAAGACGGCGTTTCAAAAAACATATCGGCCATTCTCCGGAGAAGGAGATCATCGATATTAAAATCAACCTTGCCAAACAATATCTGCGGGAAACGCCTCTGCCCGTCTACATGGTTTCCCGGAAGGTGGGGTTCAATCCTCCGGAGTATTTCGTCAAAGCCTTCAAGAAGGAAGTCGGCCTGACACCAATGCAATTCCGCAAAAAATACCAGTCGGGCATAGTAAAGTAATTGGCCGAATACTACCTCTTTTTGGCCGAATTCTTACATTGACAATCGAAAACACGCAGCCGACAATTCGTGGAAAACATTTAGCCGGTACTCCGGCGTATCAATACTGTTTCCGCGAATTCCCTGCCAAGCGCAATGGATGGAACTGAAATGGTTGATATGCACGGAAACCGTACAAAACGGGATGCGGGGCTGGAGTATTACAGCACCAAAGAGCCGAAGATCATCGAAGTCAGGAAGTCTACGACATACGATTTCACTGTCGAACGGATCACGCCACCCTCTTCCGGACGATAGGCAATGGGAAGACGACAACAATATCGCGGAGAAAACTCGTACTACTCGACAGTAATGCGAACACCAACGCCGCTGGAGCAGGTATTGTTGCTCTACCGTATGGTCCGGAGTCGTCACGGCATTTCCATATAAACTCGGTGTTTGGCGGTAGAAAACAATTTCGTTCGATTCGCCTGGAAGATGGCGGCGTTTCCAAGCAAAAAATTTTTACGGGAGTATCACCCATGTGGACAAGATACGTTTGTTTGACCGGAGGAATGCTACTCATGCCGGTCGTTCTTTGCGCGAGCGAGTTTTACGCAATGGGAACGAACGACACGCTGACTTTCCGAACGAAACGCATGGAAGTCGACGTGTGCGATGCTCGCATCGTTGGCGTCAGGAGTCTCGGCGGCGCCGTGCTGGCAAGTTCCCAAACACCGTCTGCGTCTGTCACCGCCGGCCTCGGCAACATGACGGGGCAGGCAAAGGAATTGTCGGCAATGCATTCTCCATGGGGAGAAAGGCAGACGCCCCAACTGCCGCCCGGCATTTACCGCTTTCCGTCGGAACAGACTCGCCGGGATGTAACTGAAAAGGATGGAGTTGTAACCGCCTCGTGGATCGGCCTTTCCGACGGCAAGGCATTCTTTCCCAACGACTCCATTGTCATCACCTTCCGTGAAGACAAAAACGGCGCGTTGGAAATGACCGCCGTTGGAAAGTCACCGGAACGCGGGGTATTTGGCATTCAGGTTCCAATCGAGAACCTTGACGGTCAGGGAAAGTTCCTCCTCCCTACCTTCGGAGGCATCGAATACGCCGCTTCCGGCAAGCCGTCCCTCATGACCTTCCAGAACACCACCCTGTTCTATGAAGCGAAACTGATGACCTACACGCTTGGCGACACATCCCTCGGATACTGGTTCGAGGATGCAACATTCCGTCCGTATTACGCCTTCTTTGGGCGAGGGCAGGACGCTTCCAGTTTTGCGATCGAGATCAACACGCTCATGCCCTTTGAAGCCAATCACGAGGTTGTCACGCCCGTTTTCAAGATGGACGTTTTTGATGATGCCGACTGGGTTGCCGCTGCGCGTCCGTACCGCGACTGGTATCAGACGACGTTTGCCGCCGATATTGCCCGGCGTGAGAGCATTGCCTGGGCAAATGGAATCAACGCCATCGTCGACTCTGGCGCGCCGTCCGCAGGCACCCTCGATCGGGTTGCGCAGTTCATGGACCCGAAGAAAGTCCTGTTCCATGTATGGGAGGCCCGCCAGGGAGGCTTCTCCGATGGCATTCCCGACTTTGTCCCNCGCGACGACTATGTGGAGGGGGTGAAACTCGCGCATGAACGCGGTTTCAAGGTGATGTGTTACGTTAATGCCATTTGNGCTCACTACATGCGCCCGGTTTGGGAGCGCGACAACNTCGGAGATTTCTTCCTCACACGCAAGAACAACATCAACAATTATCATGGCAACAAAAACGTCTTCGATGAAAATCTTGCGGGAAGCCTCACGGCCGCCAAAGACGGCGACCAGTTCGCGAATATCAAGCCAGGTGAGTTGCTTTATGGTGATCCGCTGTCTTCCGGATGGCGCAGGTATTACTTGGACGTCATAATCAATTTCAGCAAGGCATCGGGGACGGATGCTCACTACCAGGACTGTCTCGGCGTCACCGGGGACACCGGGAATGGAGTGATCGACGGATTTTCCGGCGCGCAAGGAAACATGCTCATCACCCGCGACCTCCAGAAGGCGTTGCCTGAGACGCCGATGGCCTCGGAATTTGGCTCTGAAGCCATCGCCTTCGGTGTGAAATGGCCGTTGAATTACGCTCAAGTGTGGGGAGGCTTGGCATTCCACAAGCAGCGAATCCACGATCAGCGCCCACTCACGACCTTCATCTTCGGGTATCGCCCTTGGACCGCGACCGCCAACGCTCCTGACGATTTTCACAAGCACGTCATTTCCGCCGTCGCGGATTCTCTCGGTGCAGTAGCGATGTTCTCTGCCAACAGCGCAATGACCATGAAATCGGGCTACGACGANCANCTCGTGCTNCGNGCCAAGACTTTCGTGGACAATTCACTGGTCCCCTACTTCCCGGAGAGGAAATATCCGGAAAACATCGTCTGCATGTACAAGGACGCAAAAGGCGGCATCTACAACTATTTCGACGACGGCAAGTTCCAAGCGCTTCTCGATCCGGCAGGCAAAGCTCTTTATGGACGAGTGCACGGCGTTTCCACCGTGAAAACAGCCGACCATCATCTAAATCTCCCTGGTTGGCCGTGTTACGACGACGTTGCCGTTTACGGGCTGAACCCGGAACGTTATTACGCATTGTTCCCTCAAACCGGAAATTCGCCGGAATTCAACTTCGGATGCCCACCCGACAACGCCCAACTTTCCCGTTATTACATAGCCGAGGATTTCGCCTATACCGAGTTTACCGGGACGGGCCAAGCCGAAATCCGCGTTAAGGCTCCGGCTCGCTTCACCACGATGTTAGCGAATGATGAACCGGTAACCGGTAACGTGGTCTCTGGAGAACTTCCGTTGCGTCTGGTGTTTTTCACCGGCAAAACCGTCGCGCCCGACAAGGTTCGGAAAATTGAATCAGGAAGCGGACTGGAGCAGGGCCAAGCGGAGCCGCTTCCGACTCTGCGCCGAACTTTCGCCGGGAAGACGCTGTATCACATCAATTACTTCAGCGTGAAAACTCTTGATTCCGTCCATTGCGTGGAAAACGACGACGAGGCCATCGAATTCCTGTTCGTCAACACGCAAGAACAATACGGAGACGGGAGCATCGTGACGGCATTGGTCAACGGAAACCCCGTGGCCTCCTTCGATTGTTACACAGACAAGAAATTCGACACGCAACTTAGGAAATGGAGCGTTCCCGTTGGCCGGTTCAAGGGACGGGAAATACTCTTCACCGTTCAAGTCGACGACAAAGGCTCCGCGAACTCCGACATGCAGTGGATATCGTTGCCTGAGAAGGTACGCGGCGCAAAGCAGGAGTTTGTCGAAACCTTACCCGATCCCAAGAATTAAAAGTCGAATCCCATAAAATGACAGGCCAATTGCTTTTTCGTGACTTTTTTTATAGGAGGCCAAGCGTATCGCATCCCATGCTCGACCTTGGCCGGATCATGTTTTTTCGGCTTGCGGGTCGGCATGATCGGACGAAAGTTTAACTTGCGGAGAAGTTTGCCGACATGATTGAAATGGTGCTGATTGATTTCCTTTCTTCATCGTTTGAGAGAGGAGAGGGAAACGTCCAAGCGTCGATGATGTCATCGTTTGTCGCTCCGTTGAGAATCATGTTTCCTGCCGGCAATCGTTTCTGGCGGCCATTGGAAATCCGTTTTGTTGCTGTACCCATGCCCTCCTCTACGAACGAAACGTCCAAATGGTTCAGTTTTTACGCGGAAGGAAGTAATTCCCTTGAAAGAGCAAGAAAACAATGGGACCATGCAACCTATTACGTGGAACTGTTTGAAGAATAACGTTTTCCAGCGGCGCCGATGTGTCGATACGGAAAATTTTTCATACACGCTATTTTTGTTTCCTCAACATTCCCCACACAACCACTTATGACCATGACACTTGCAACTCGCAAATTGTTTACCACCTTTTTTTTCGTCGCCGCCTTGTCGGTCTTTCTTTCGACGGCATTGGGCGAGAAACTTTCCCGTCAAACGATTTCGCTCGACGGCACCTGGCAGATTGCCGAAGGGAAACTTGATGTCGTCCCCGACACTTTTTCACGGACGATTCCCGTGCCGGGGCTTGTCGACATGGCAACACCGGCGTTCGACGGCATCCCTACCGGTGTTCAGGCGTTCAAGGACCCCAAGCGGGATGCCTTTTGGTATCGCCGTGAATTCGACCTTGATTCGGTGGCACCGCATGTGCGTCTCAAAGTTCACAAAGCCATGTTCGGAACGAAAGTGTTCTTGAACGGCAAGGAAATCGGCGAATACCTTCCCAGCTTCACCCCGGCGTATTATGACGTAACCGATGCGCTCAAAAAAGGCAAGAACGAAATTCTCATTCGTATCGGTGCCGATTTTCAATCGGTTCTCTACAAGGCAACCATCCCGTACGACAAGGAAAAACTCTATTACATTCCCGGCATTTTCGACAGCGTCGAATTGATCGGCACGGGCAAAGTGTTCGTCGAGAACATCCAAACCGTACCGGACATTGAGCATGGAAAGGTTCGTGCTCAAATTCGCCTTGTCAACAAAGGGAATGCCAAGGTTTCGACGAGTGTCGATTTACGTGTTGCGGAATACAAATCGGGTAAAGCGGCAGGAAACGCTTCGATTGCCTCGGTCGAAGTCCCGGCGGACAGCGATGTTGTGGTCGATGCGGTGGTCGATATTGCGGACTGTCAACTTTGGTCGCCGGAATCGCCGTTTTTGTACGTTTTTGAAGCGGCGACAAATTCTGACCGCTTCACCACCCGGTTCGGAATGCGATCTTTCCGTTTCAATCAGGAAACCCGATTCGCGGAACTCAACGGCAAGCCGTATTTTATGCGCGGTTCCAACTTTACGCTCTATCGGTTTTTTGAAGACCAACCTCCACGGGAATATCTGCCGTGGAATCGGGATTGGGTTCAACTGTTACATGAGCGTGTCAAGGAGATGCATTGGAACTCGATCCGTTATTGCATCGGTTTTCCGCCTGAATTTTGGTACGATATTGCCGACGAGGTCGGAATTCTGATTCAGGATGAATTTCCCATTTGGATGATGAATGTTAAAGAGGCGAATCAATGGCTCGACACGGACCAACTGGTCGCCGAATATACCGATTGGATGAGGGAACGTTGGAATCATCCCTGCGTTGTCATCTGGGACGCCTGTAATGAAACGGCGTGTCCCAAAACGGTCGAGGCGACGAACCGAGTGCGTGGGCTCGATCTTTCGAATCGTCCGTGGGACAATGCATGGAGCCCGCCCGCCGCTCCCGGCGACTCACGCGAATTACATCCCTATCATTTTATGAATCGGTCGTTTCGGTTGAATCAGATGCCCAACGTCAGAAAGGAATTACAAGGACCAAGGGACCCCTATGGTGTCATTGTCAACGAATACGGCTGGCTTTGGCTGAACCGGGATGGTTCCCCGACGGCAATGACGACGACGTTGTATCCGAACTTCCCCGGGAAAAATGAAACGCCGGAGCAACGCTTCTATACGTATGCGACTTACACGGCGGCGGAAACGGAATGGTTTCGCGCCCATCGTCAATGTGCCGGCGTGCTACACTTTGCCATGCTGGCATATTCCCGTCCGGGTGGAGATACCAGCGATCACTGGATGAACGTGGAAACATTGGAATGGGAACCGTCCTTTTTCCAATATGTCCGCGATGCGTTCCATCCCGTCGGCTTAATGCTTGATTATTGGAACGATTATATTACGCAGGGAAAAGACACGACCGCTTCCGTGCCTGTCATGCTGATTAACGATCTGGAAACACCCTGGAAAGGACAAGTCAAATGCCGAATCGTGAAAGACGGCAAAATCGTATGGGAAAAGGAAACCGCAGGAAGCATTGAACCTTACGGGACCTCGACCGTAACATTTGACGTGACATGGCCGCAGGAGACGGGAGCATACCGCTTGGAAGCAAGCATTTCGGGTAGCGATCAAAAGCCCGTTGTCAGCGTCAGAGACTTCAGCGTCCTGCACCCGACAATGATTCGCGTACCGATCGACGATGCTTTCGCATCGTCGACTTATGATCGTGGACAGTATCCATCAAAAATGACCTTGACTGCCGACAAAAAGGGATATTGGTCCTCGGCTTTTCGAGACGATGAGTGGATCATGTTCAGTTTCGGCGAAAAAAGGCAAGTGGGACGAATCATCATTTATTGGCAGGCGCCCGCTGCCAAGTTCGACATCAAGGTGTCGAATGACGCGGAAACATGGACCGAAGTGTTCAAACAAGATGCTGGCATGGGAGGCGATGAGTCCGTGAAATTCACTCCGGTCGAATGCCGTTTTCTCCGAATCAATTGCCGGGAGAGGGCGATGAAACCTTATGGGAACGCCATCTGGTTCGTGGAAGTGTTTCAAGAATAATTTTCTGCGGCACCGGTACATCGATACGGATATTTCCCGCAGCTCCAACATTATAACACAATCAGTTGCTATGACACCTACAGTGCGAAAATTGATGTCCGCTTGGTTTTTCATGTCCGTTTTAACGGTCTTTTTTGCGACGGCGTGGGGAGAAGGTTTCTCTCGTCAAACGATTTCGCTTGACGGCACTTGGCAAATTGCCGAAGGCAAACTCGATGTCGTTCCCGATGCCTTTCCCCGGACGGTTCCCGTGCCGGGACTCGCCGATTTGGCGGAACCGGCATTCGAAAACGACAGCAAATTCAAGGGGGCCAGGGCGTTCAAGGACCCCAAACGGGATGCCTATTGGTATCACCGCGAGTTCGACCTTGACGTAGTGCCGCCGCTTGCACGACTCAAAATTCACAAGGCCATGTTCGGTACGAACGTGATTGTGAACGGAAAGGAAATCGGCGAACACCATCCCGGTTTCACTCCGGCATACTATGACGTTACCGGAGCGCTCAAGAAAGGCCGAAACGAAATTCTCATCCGTATCGGCGCCGACTTGCAGGCGATCATCCACAAGGCGGCACTTCCGTTCGATTATGAAAAAATTCATTATATTCCCGGCATTTTCGACAGCGTCGAACTGATCAGTACGGAAAAACTGTTCGTCGAGAATATCCAAACCGTGCCGGACATTGAAAACGGCAGGGTTCGCGCCCAAATTCGGCTCGTCAACAAGGGAACCACAAATGTTACGACAAATCTCGCTCTTTGTGTTACGGAATACAAGTCGGGTAAAACGGCCGGTAACGCCTTTGGCAATGCGGTCGAGGTCCCGGCGAACGGCGATGTTACGCTCGAAATGACGG
>JGI24702J35022_10001977_pt1 | contig 12646 bp, 8 predicted proteins | sample TergutTh196P4_FD_35022 | JGI IMG/M metagenome (IMG submission 35022)
CCCCCCCGACCTCCCCCTCCTTCAAAGAGGATGAGGGGGATTCCCCCTCATCACTCCCCCGTGGCCATGCCTATATGGTTCATAGGGTTTTGTGCCTTCCGCAGGAAGGCATGGCCATACGTGAGGAAATTCATTGAGGATATTCCGCGAAGATATTCAGTGAGGATATTCCGCAAGGAAATATTTCCTACGAGGAAATTCATGGTGTTTTTGCACAAATCACACTGCATACAGCCGAGATAAAATAGCGTAAATAGTAGAAATTTGCTTGAAAAGTTGACAGTAAAAAGAAAATAAACATTGACAAGCATTATTATAAAACATATACTAAAATGCAACCAAAACAATTGATTAAACGCATGATTAAGCACAAAAGCATGATTAGGCGCAGGTTCATAATAAACACAAATGCATGATTATGCGCAAGCGCAAGACTAAGAGCAAATGCATGATTAAGCAAAAACGCCTGATTGTGCACAGGAGCATGATTATGCGCAAACGCATGATTGTGCACAGGCGCATGATTATGCGCAAACGCGCGAATATGCGCAAACGCGCGATTAACACAATCGCATTTCAAACAATAATCTAATAACAGATTGGAGGGGAAGGTATGAATGACCACATCGTCTTATATGTTAATGGGGAAGAGTACGCGTTCTCATTAGGCAGACATCTGGGGCAGGTCCCTTATTCTGAAACGCTCGTGCAAACGTTGCGCGAACGGTTGGGATTGACAGGGACGAAACATTCTTGCAGTCACGGCGCCTGTGGGTGCTGCGCCGTACTGGCGGACGGAAAGGCTATCGCGTCCTGCATGACTTTGACGGCAGAGTGTGACGGGGTACAAATTACAACTATCGAGGGATTGGCGGATCCGGTGAGTGGCGAGTTGGATCCCGTGCAAAAAGCCGTGTTGGAGTATTCTGCGTTCCAATGCGGCTTTTGTACTCCCGGCATTATTATTGCCGCAAAAGCTGTTTTGAACAAAAACCCGCATCCAACGGAAGACGAAATCAAAGAAGGCTTATCCGGAAACTTTTGCAGGTGCATCAGCCAATATCAGGTAATTGACGCAATCAAATCTATTGTGTAAAGGGGGGAAAAAAATGGCATACAGATATATTGGAAAATCGACTCAAAGAAAAGACGGCCCGGATATCGTAACCGGCAAAGCGACGTATTTAAATGATTTTTCGCTGCCGGGCCTGCTTTATGGAAAGTGTTTAAGAAGTCCGCATCCTCACGCTGAAATAGTCAGTATCGACGTGTCTAAAGCGCAAGCCCTTCCCGGCGTCAAAGCGATTTTGACTTATAAAGACGTTCGACCGGACTGGATGGTGGGAATGCCTCCGCACAGAAAGATTCTCGATAAGCATTTGCGCTATGTCGGAGACGCGGTCGCGCTGATTGCCGCAACCTCAGAGGAGATAGCGCTTAATGCGATTGAATTGATCGAAGTTGAATACGAAATCCTGCCGGCGGTTTATGAGGCTGACGAGGCGATAAAAGACGGCGCGCCTCAGCTTTATCCGCAGTTTGAGCATAATGTGTTCCCTCCCGGCTGTCCGGTATTTGAGGTACACGGAGGGCAACCGTTCTATCAGATAATTAAAGGCGACGTGAAAAAGGCTTTCGAAGAATCGGCCGTCGTGATCGAGGACAGTTTTAATTACGATAAATTCCCGTGCCCGCTGCCTCCCGAGGCGCCGGCAGTCATAGCCAAATGGGAGAGCGAGGACGAACTGACTCTATGGGCTACACTACAAGGCCCGGGCAACCTGAAGCTGATGTCGTTGGACAGACTGCCCGGCGTGAACCTCAGAGTAGTAACATTTAATGTCGGAGGCAGCTATGGAAACAAGCAAAGTTTGTCATTGCAGCCGCATTTCGCGCTGGCGTTGGCTAAAGCGACCAGGAAACCCGTTATGGTTACGATGTCGAAAGCGGAGCAGTTGACGACTTTTGATCAGCGGCTTGGCAGCAAGATCACCGCAAAAGTCGGTATGCTGGAAGACGGGACGATCAACGCGATTGAAGGCCTCTGGCTGGTTGACACCGGGATATCGACCGATTTGGCGCAGGGACAGACGGCGGTCGGACTTGGCGAGGCTCAACTCGTCCTGGCAAAAACCAAGAATTGGAACCTTGATACGAAGCTCGTAGCGACAAACAGATGCCCTTCCGGCGTTGTAAAGGGGTTCGGGGGGCAGGAGCTGAAAAGCGCCTTGATACCTCTGGTTCAGAAGGCCATGAGAGAATTGGGTATCGACCCGGTCGAAGGGTTTAAAAAGAATCTTGTGGCGCAAGGAGACGAGTACATTTGGCGCGATGGTCGCCCGTATATATGTAAAGAAGTCGACTATCAAAAAGCTTTTGATGAAGCGGCGAGAGTTTTTGATTGGAAAGGCAAATGGAAAGGCTGGTTAAAACCGTCGTCTGTCAATGGAAACAAGGTGACAGGTATCGGACTCTCCTTGCATATGAATGCGGACGCCGGCGAAGACGATTCGGAAGCGTACGTAAGGCTGGAATTTGACGGTACTGCCGTGCTTCATTGTCTTGTCGCAGAATCGGGCATGGGCCAGAGGAATTCCGCGTTAAAGTCGGCCGCGGAAATACTGCAGCTCCCGATGAGCAAGATCAGTATGTCGGAACCTGATACAATGCTAAACCCCAGGGAATTCTCGCTTGCCGGCTCAAGGGGAACAAGGACAGTCGGCACCGCTGTGGTACTCGCCGCAGAGGACGCCAAGCGGAAACTCCTTGAAAGAGCGGCGCAAAAATTCAACGTTGCAATAGATGAGGTGGATACGGCAGACGGCTTTGTCTTCAGGAAGGACAGTCCGGAGAATAAACTGCCCTGGGCGGCTTTTATCGGCGCGATGGAATCCCTGACCGGCTTGGGACGGTTTGAAGAAGACTTCCACTCCCCTAATTTCTATCTTATCATGGTTGAGGTTGAAGTTGATCTCGAGACAGGGTTAGCAGATATAATCAGAACTGTCGGCTCGTCGGACGTTGGCCAGATTATCGATCCGGTCCAGTTAAAAATGCAGTACCATGGCGGATTCGGCGCGGCGGGAACAGACACGGCCATTTTGGAAGGCCACATCCTGGACAAAAACATGGGACGTATCCTGACCTCAAATATGGTTGATTATAAATGGCGGACATTTAATCAATTCCACCAGTTTGACACAGTTATGCTTGAGTCTAAGTTCGATATCTCGCCTTTTAAATCTATAGGCGTTGGGGAAATAACCGGCGCGGGAGGGCCAAGCGCGGTGTTGATGGCGCTGTCAAACGCAATCGGCATCGACCTCCATGAATACCCCGCGACTCCGGCTGTTATTCTCAAAGCGCTGGGAAAGGCATAAGGGGGTGTAAATAATAATGAGATATTTTGATCATATTAATGCGGAAAGTTTTGAGAGCGCCGGAAAGGCCATTAAAGAAAATCCGAAAGCAAAAGTCATAGCAGGAGGCACTGATCTTCTGGATGTGATAAAGCAGGAGTTTCTTGCTGAGAGCCCCGATTGTATAGTCAATTTGAAAACGATCCCAAACTCGGATCATATTACTGCAGATGCGGATTGCTTGAAGATTGGCGCCCTTGCCAAACTGGCGGATATCGCGGAATCTGAAGTGGTCAGGGAGCGCGCGCCAATGCTGGCGAAAGCCGCCGAATCTGTAGCCACCCCGATAATACGCAACACGGCTACTATTGGCGGAAACCTGTGTCAGGAGACGAGATGCTGGTATTACAGGTATCCGCATGAAATAGGCGGAAGAATTAACTGCCTGCGCAAAGGCGGAGAGGAGTGCTACGCGCTTCACGGAAGGAACCAGTACCATTCGGTATTCGGCGGCGTGAAAGTGCACCTTTCCCCCTGCGTAAACGGCTGTCCGGCAGGCACGGATATACCGGGATATTTGGAGCGATTGAGAGATAATGATATCGACGGCGCCGCAAGGATTATCATGAGGGTAAATCCGTTCCCGGCGTTGACTGCCAGAGTGTGCGCGCATTTGTGCCAGGAGAATTGCAATCACGAGAAGTATGATGAGCGCGTCGGCACAGGCAACATTGAGCGCTATGTCGGAGACTACATTTTGGAAAACAGCGACCGGTTCTATATCGCGCCTAAAAAGGAAACCGGAACGAAGATAGGTATCGTTGGAGCGGGTCCGGCCGGGCTTTCGGCAGCGTACTACCTGCGCAAGGAAGGGCACTCCGTCACGATTTACGACAGGATGGATGAAGCGGGCGGAATGCTTCAATACGCAATACCCGCATACCGCCTCCCCAAGTCCTATGTACAGAATACTGTGGCGGCGCTGGAGAAGATGGGCGTGGAATTCATTCTCAAGACTGAGATAGGCAAAGACATTACTCCCGCAGACCTGGAGCAAAAGTACGAAAAGATATTTTACGATATCGGCGCCTGGAAAAGGACGGTTATCGGCCTTGAAGGTGAAGAGCTGACGGTATTCGGCCTCGACTTCCTTATAGAAGTAAAGAACTGGATGGAAGGCAAGCTCGGGACAGACGTGCTTGTCGTCGGCGGCGGCAACGTCGCGATGGACGTCGCCGTAACGGCTAAAAGGCTTGGCGCCGCTAACGTCACGTTAGTCTGCGTCGAGAGTGAAAAGGAAATGCCCGCTGGCAGAGAAGAGGTCGAGAGGTGCCGGGAAGCCGGAGTGAAGATAATCAATTCCTATGGCGTTAAAAAGGTATTGAGAGACGGCGAAAAGATCAAAGGAATGGAACTCGTAAAATGCACATCTGTGTTTGACGAAGCTGGACGTTACGCCCCTGTGTATGATCAGAGCGTCTGCACGCAGGTCAAGGCAAGTTCCATTTTGATGGCGGTAGGCCAGCAAGTTGATCTGTCGTTCCTCGACGAGAAGTATCAGTTGCAGCTCACGGAGAGAGGACACATCGCGGTTGACAACACTTTTAAGACAAGCAAGAAAGGCGTCTATGCGGGCGGCGACGTCACATCAGGCCCGGCGACGGTAATCGAAGCCATAGCCGCGGGGCANGGCGCNGCCGCCTCGATCAACAGGGAGTTGGGGGTCGTNATTCAATTTGAGTGTGAAGACAACACCAATCCTTGTTTTTTGACTTTTGACCCTGACAGCATCCTGAGCAAAGAAAGCGCCAAACTGCCGGGGAGGCCTTTTGAAAAGCGTACGCTCGACGACGAGGATTATTCCGGGTTGACATGGGAGCAAACTAAGCAAGAGGCTTCCAGATGTTATAATTGTTGTTGCCTGGCGGTAAACCCGTCAGACGTCGCGCCGGTTCTCCTTGCGCTTGACGCTATTATCAGGACCAATTTAAGAGACATCCGGGCTATCGACTTTTTCACAAAATCACCGCAGATCGAAAAGGTTTTAACTCCCGGTGAGATGGTTACGGAGATCGAGGTCCCGGCCTGTGGAGGATACAAAACATCTTACAAGAAATTTAGGCTGAGGGAAGCCGTTGATTTTGCGATCGTCGGCCTTGCAACGGCATACAAGGCGGAAAACGGCAAGATTGTAGACGCGAGGATCGTCGCAAGCGGAGTTGCGCCTGTCCCGTATAGGTTGCGGGATGTGGAAGAGTATGTGAAGGGCAAGGCCATCGACTGTGATATGGCGGCTGAAGCGGGGACGAAGTCCAAGTGCGGTGCCCTATGCCTGAGCGAGAACTCATACAAACTGCAGGTTATGAAAACCTATATTAAGGACTCGCTGCTTAGTTTGGTTTAGGCCGGTTAATTTAGTCAATTGTGCGGGAGGCTGCCCATCTCCTAATCGCCTATGGACGGCCTCCTACACAAAGCATAGCAGCGCTTTTTAAGCGCTATAACAGGAGGTTGATAAAACTTGAAGATCACAAAGTTTGACGTATATATAAATATATGGATGGCATTTATCATTAGCGCTGTGCTCAGCTTTGCCCTCCCGATGATTTCCACAGGCCATCTTGCTATCGGCGACTTTTTCTCGGGACTGATTATTTCGTGGGCTGTTAGTTTTTTGGTGGGATTGTTCCTTCCGTTTGCTAAATGGGGCAATATGTTTGCGGCGAAATGCGGCGCAAAACCCGGTAGCATGCAGTCTATGTTTCTGGCAAACATTATTCTGGCGTTCCTGATGAGCGTCATCATGGTTCTTGTTATGACATGGTGGGGGCTGCACCTGGTCCCGGATTATCAAAATATATATCTTGGCGCGGCAATCGGTTCGTATCCGTGGGCTGTATTGATAAGCTATATTGCATCTAACATTGGCTTTGCGACAGGGTTTCATCTTATCGTAAAAGTCCTCGGCGTAAATCCGCCAGGGCCTCCGCCAGGGAAAAACTAACCGCACTGATACGGTTACACAAAATAAAACACAGTAACAACGGCCAGCGCCATCAGGCGCTGGTCAGTTTCGTTTGTGGGCGGACTCCTTATACGCAAGCAGACGCTTTACGCTTATTCATTGCTCCTAACAGAGCAGCAATTCATATCTCATAAATTATGTACTGTCGACAATAAGCGCAAACCTATCCGTCAGCCGCCGCCTACTCTGACCCAAGGGCGCAATTGTACGGAGTCTTGGTTCTTAAGGATTGAAACCAGACTCATCCACTCGCCATTCACCTTTGCTGTAGGATTCTTCTCAAGGACATCCAGCATTTCGGCGGCTTGTACCGCGTCTTTAACTGTACTGTTTTCAGGGATGGTCACCTGAACCTTTCTAGACGTAACAGTGTCGCTTACAGTTACCTCAATCATATTCATATTATCTTCACCTCACCAATCATCCAATACTGATAGCATACTGCAAACTCCGTCCACAACCTAACTAACCAGGCAAAATCGCGCGGAGTCTGCCTTAGTGGCTAGTGGCTAGAAAAATCTCGTTATTTTTGCAAGTTTTTCGAATGTAATAGCATATTGTTTCGAAATTGACAGCTTTTCTATATCGAAACTGATAGCGTTTGTTTCGAACATTCACCTATTATGATAAGAGTCTGTAAGAATTTTGTCAAATAACAGCAAATAACCAATGCGGGCTAGCGCCCGCAACCCAACTCGGCTCGGCGAAGCGCGGTTCCCCTCGCCTCACGCGGACGATGTCCGAGCACCGCGCTCTCGCACGGCGATTAGCAACTTCCGGCTTAAACAACTCGTTTTTTATTGGCGTTCATGGGCCGTAAGTTGCTAAAATACCATTCACCGTCGGTGTTTTGAAAGAAAAGTCTTATCTCAAATCGTGTCGCTCTAAGCCTCAATCGTCTGTTTTTGGACTGCTTTTTTATCCTACAAGAATATCGCCATATTGAACGGCAGATTTTCATAAACATCTGCCTTCCGTGTATTCTTTACGGATGAGTTTGATTCCGCACTTGAAGCAGTTTTTAGCGATAATTGCGCCAATGACTTCGCCTGTGTAAGGATAGCGGTCCGTTTTTCGCTAATTCTGAAGATTATTTCAATCAATTCCTTCCTTGCGCGTTTGACCTTTTCTTTTGCCCGTACTATAATTGGGAGTAATAACAAGTGATAAAAAGTAATAAAGTGTAATAAGAAATAATAATGAGTAATACGGAGTGATGAAATATGATAAAGCGCAAAGGGCAAAGCAACACAACAAATATCTTCTCGCCAACATTTGGCTATAGGCCAAAATATATTGTAGGACGTGATAATGAGATATCAGAATTCATGGAGGGAATTGCCGGTGAACCTGGTCATCCCAACCGCGCGACCTTCTTTATCGGACAAAGAGGCATGGGGAAGACTGTATTGTTACTTGATCTGGCGGAGCGATCCAGAGAAGCGGGTTTCATCGTTGTGCGCGTTGTCGCGGGCGAGACAATGCTTGACGATATCATTGAGGGAATACAAATATCCGGGGAGCGCCTTCCTGAAGAGAGAAAAAATCCGGTTAAAAGTGTTAGCGCCGGAGCGTTTGGTTTTTCAGTCGGACTCTCGTTTACTGATGAGATACGGAAAAATTTCGGGTTTGCTACAAAGCTTTCGTTACTCTGCGAGGCGTTAACAAAACGTAAGAAAGGCGTGTTGTTCCTTATCGACGAGATACGCGCCAGTACTACGGAGATACGCGTATTCGCTACGACGTATCAGCATCTTGTGGGAGACGGGATGAATGTCGCCGTCGCCATGGCAGGGTTGCCAAATGCTATCTCTTCTGTGCTAAACGACAAAATCCTCACATTTCTGAATAGAGCGTATAAGGTATATCTGAATCCGCTTCAAATTGCCGACGTCAGCGCGTGCTATGCAAAAGCGCTCAGTGATCTTGAAATAAAATTTGACGCAAAAACTCTTGACGCTGCCGCGTGTGCAACCGATGGCTATCCGTACCTGCTCCAACTGGTCGGTTACCATATGCTCAAATTTCTCAATGGCGAAAGCACTCTTACAGAGACAACGGTAGAACTTGCCGTTTACAACTCAAAACGAGCGTTGGTTAGCGACGTTTTACTGCCATGTTTGAATTCATTGTCAGCAGAGGACAAGAGGTTTCTAAAAGCTATGGCAATCGATAACGAAGAAAGTAGAGTGTCAGATATCCGCGACAGGCTTCAGGTCGGGAAGTCGCATGCCCAGACTTATCGCAAACGGTTGATGGAAGCGGGGCTGATTCATTCATCGTCGCGCGGCGTGCTGGCATTCTCCATACCTTACCTCGGGCAGTATCTTCGGGGAAAAATATGAAGTCCTTTTTGTCAGAAATGCCATTAATGCACCACGTGCGCCACAAATAAGATTTTATACATTTCACCACATTTATGCAGGGTCTTATTCAAGGCTTTATGGCTTTTGTTTTATCTGGTTTATCCAAGGCTTTATGGCTTTGGTTTTATACAAGGTTTTATGGTTTTGGAAGATGTATTGACACCTTGAACAGATCTCCGTCAATCGAAAGTGTAAATCGACCGCCCTGTGCTATTACGAAGCTTTGCGCGATGGACAAACCGAGGCCGCTGCCTTCCCCGCTTCTGGCTTCATCTCCACGTTTAAATCGTTCTATGAGTTCGGATGGTTCCACGTTCAGCGGATGTTCGGATATATTCTTTATATCAAGCCGATACGCGCCGCCTTTCATTTCAAACCCTGATCCGCATTTCGTTCCATATTCCGTTCCATATTCCGTTTCTCCCGCCGCTCCACTTTCTGATCCGCATTTCGTTCCATATTCCGTTCTATATTCCGAGCCGCCTTCCGCTCCACCTTTCATTTCAAACCCTGATCCGTATTTCGTTCCATATTCCGCGCCGCCTTCCAATCCATTTCTTACGCCGCCCTTCACCCCGGCCTCCCCTCTTTTCGCCGTTCCATATTCGAAACTGTCATCCGCTGCAATATCAATGTATACCCGCGAACCGGCCACCGCATACTTAAAAACATTAGATAGCAGATTATCCATTACGCGCCACAGCAATTTTCCGTCAGCAAGAACAGTTGCGTGCTCAGGCAAGTTCAGCCGGAAATCAAGTCCCGACTCGCGCACCCTCTCGTCCAATTCACCAAGGGCCTGCCGGACAAAGTCAGCAAGATCAAGGGCGCCTATATGGGCGTCAATATTTCCACTTGCCGCTTTTGACGCCTCAAACAAGTCGTCAGTCAAGGTTTTGAGCCGCGCGGATTTTTGGATAAGAATCTCAAGATACTCCGGCGCTTTTTCAGCGCCAAGGCCTTCGTTTTTAAGAAGATCGGTGAACGTAATCAATGATGTGAGCGGCGTACGGATGTCGTGTGATATATTTGTTATCAATTCGGTCCTAAAACGCTCGCTCTTCAAGCGTTCAGTCACTGCGACATTGATTCCGTCAGATATGTTTTTAATCGAAGCCGCAATGCTGCCGAGTTCCCCTCCGGTAACGGCAATGGGGATATCGTAACGACCGCCGCTCGCGGCTTTTGCGCCCAACTCGAGGAGATGGAGTTTTCGGGTATAGCGTAAAAGGCCGAAAACGACGAGTACTGAAAAAGCAAACGCTAATAGCAGCATAGGCGCAGACGGATAAACACCGACGCAAAGCGCTGTGAAAACAAATACACCGACGCCGAGAGCCGCCGCCTTTAAAGTGAGCGGGAATCCAGCCCATAGAGATTTTATGAAATGCTTAATTCTACTGAATACGCCGTGTATCAATACATATAAAAGTGTGTGTCTCCACCATTTCCCAGCTTTGCAGTATTTCATAAAGCTAACTACCCAACTAAGCAATGGTAATACTAATAGAATAGATAAGAAGGCGCAGAGTGCATAAATCCATTTGAAATTATCATAACGCAACGCGATTGGAAATACCTCATAGAAAGCGTAACAAACAATCGTCTCATAACCCGCAAGCAAACCAAGGCCAATATCCAGCCACGGTTTATCAAGAGCTGTAAAATATATCTTATCGGCCTCGCCATTGTACCTCCTCCCGGCGCCAACCATGAGTATAATTGTCAATGCCAACGAGACTATGACCGGAATCCCAATTACCATGAGTTGGATTTCAAGCTGACGCTGCGCTTCCCTCCACACGCCGTTTTGCCAGTCTACAACACCACTTGAAAATGCGATATAGCTCGATATGCTATCCCTGCCGTACCCGACATTATAGTAATTAGAATATGACGGATATGGATATGGATATGGATTATTATATCGATCGCTGCCGTTGCGGCTTTGTTCATAAGCTTTGCCAGTTTCGGCAATCCAGTAGACCGGTTGTTTCCGGAAGAACTCAGCGCCGGTATCAGGAGGGACGTTGCCGATCCGCCGTTCGCCGTCTGATATGAAGTAGTGAAGTCCCGGCGTCTCATCAAGCCGGTTCTTTGCGTAATGGAATTCGTCTAACTGCTGCTGTATGGCGTTATTGACTATTTGCTTTGCATGTATGGTATCAATGTCCTTTGCGTTTATTGTACCCATATCCCACTGATTCACTTCGCTTGTTGACACCAGTCGAAAGTATACAACGGGTGTCGGGTTCCCGTAATAGTCATACTCTTCTACCTCATATTGCCGCCATTCAAGACAGCCCATATCCCGGATATGTTCTTCACTTTGTAGAAAGAACAAGCTCTGCGCCCAGGAAATTGCGTTTGGTATATAATTGTCAAAAAAATAATCATTTTCGTCGAGTTTTGAAAACAATAGAGTTTCACTCACGTACCCCAGTCTATTGATTTCGATGACGCCGATTGTGGAAATGAACAATAAGACGGGAATCAGGATTACACAGCATGTCTTAATGAGACGGCGCGCCGTCCAGTTTTTCGATTTTGTAGCCAAGTCCCCACACCACCTTTATATATTTTGGTTCAGACGGATTTATTTCGATTTTTTCGCGTATTCGCCGGATATGTACAGTCACAGTGCTTCCCCCGCCTATTGAATCTTCGCCCCATACCCGCTCGTATATTTCGTCGATGGAAAACACCCTGCCGGGATTGCGGATCAACAGATAGATTATCTTGTACTCCAATGGCGTCAAATGAATACCTTCGCCGTCCACTGTGACCGTCTTGCGCCTGTCATCCAGGATCAGGCCGCCAACCGTGTAAACATTATCTTCGCCGGTCTCTTCAGTCCTGCTGCCAAGCGTCGTATAACGCCTAAGCTGACTTTTCACCCGAGCAATCAATTCCAAGGGGTTGAACGGCTTAGTAACGTAATCGTCAGCACCCATGTTGAGACCCATTATTTTGTCGATATCCTCGCTTTTGGCTGACAGCATGATTATGGGGATGTTACGTTCCCGCCGTATTTCCATTGTCGCGTGAATACCGTCCATTTCAGGCATCATCACGTCCATAATAATCAGATGAATCTCATTGTGCTCAATCATGGACAATGCCTGTCTGCCATCGTAGGCAAACAGCGTAGTGTAACCTTCATTTTGCAGGTAAACTGATATCGCCGCAGCTATATCTTTGTCGTCATCACATATCAGGATATTCATACTTACTTGTAGCCATGCCTTTCTTCGATATTCACAAAACCCTATGAACCATGCAGGCATGATCACGAGGGAGTCATGGGGGAGTCTTGGGGGAGTCATGGGGGAGTCATGAGGGGGATTCTCACTCAGCTTCCTACATACTACATAGTTTATGCTTCCTATATACTACCTGGTTCATGCTTCCTACATACTACCTGGTTCATGCTTCCTATTGCAGTATAAATCATAATTCATAATTCTTACAAACAGGCGCATAGTTTTCTTAAGTTTTTCTTACAATTCTAAATATCGATTGATGATGCCTTGTATACTCAGCCTATTCACTGCGTTTTAGTCCAATTAGCATTCCATTTTTAAGCTGCATAAAATAATAGTAAGTAATAAATTATGACAGGGCGCAGATGGGCGCGCAGAGCAACAAATATCTTCTCCCAACCCTCGCCAGTATTTAGCTATAAACCGAAATATATTGTAGGACGTAATAATGAGATATCAGAATTCATGAAGGGTATTGCCGATATGCCTTATCACCCCAATCGCTCGACCTTCTTTATCGGACAAAGAAGTCTAGTGGTCGGTAAAGTCTAAAATTGCGTGTTGATTGTGCGGGATTTTTTTGCATGACAAGGCGTGAGGAGGGCGAATACCCATTGGTATTTAACCGACGAG
>JGI24702J35022_10001978_pt1 | contig 12645 bp, 15 predicted proteins | sample TergutTh196P4_FD_35022 | JGI IMG/M metagenome (IMG submission 35022)
CACAACTAAATTGGACGGCACGCGCATTGGCGAAATTTTGAACGAAAAAGTAAGAAATTTTTCTCCAAAGATTGATGTGCGGGGGATGCGGGCAGAAGAAATGCTCCAAGTTTTAGAAACGTATTTGGACGAAGCAACGCTGCTCGGCATTCATCAAGTAACTATTTTGCACGGCAAAGGCAACGGTATTTTGCGTATGGTAATCCGGCAGTTTCTGTCCAAGCGCAACGAAGTCTCTAAATATTACGATGATGCAGTAGAGCGCGGCGGAGCAGGAATTACCATTGTAGAATTTAAAATTTAATATTCACAATTAAAAAATTTTATATACTCCTCCGATAACTGCAAGTTATTAGCCACAGATTCATTCTCTAACATTATGGGTATTGGAGACTGTAAATTTTGATTGGGAATTTGTTTAACAGGAAAAAGAAGATCCATTTTTTTTCTCCTCGATAGTTGGTTTGCCGTTACTTCATATTTACAATAAAAATCTCTTAAAAAAGAGACTATCATGGTTTGGGTTGAAGTTTGTTTTCTTTCTAATAAATAAGAAACATCTACTGCATGAAAAGGATGAATGTGATTCAAAAATTGATTAAAAACTTCATTTTCAATAGTTTTTTTTGAAAATAATAAAAGAAGATAATCCATATCGGAAAGTTCTAAGTCAAAACATCTTAATCCGTTATTATTAAACAGATACAGGTATTCCTCAAATAGGGAATAGTTTAACAGATGTGGTTTAATATCTGATTTTGAATCAAAGAGTTCTTGTTGATTTGTTTCTGTTTTATTTTCTAAAAGCAAACAATGAATGGATTCTTTTTGGGCAAATTCTGCATAAAAAACTGTAAAATATGCAGAAAGTTTATTTGAAACAAATTTATAATTAGGCAATACAGTAAATGTGGCGCTCAATGAGTGTCCTAATTCGTTGACAAAGGGGAAAGGGGAAAGTTCAGATTTTAACGCAAATATTTTATATGCGCTATAAGCGCCAAAAAAATCATTGATGTTTACTAGCGAAACTTTTTTTTTTCTACCCATTTTTTTTATTTTTCTGGAGTTTTTCCCATGCTTGTTCTGCGGCTAACTGGTCCGCTTTTTTTATTGTAAAATCTTCTGCTTCAGCAACAAGATTATCATTCAAAAAACATTTAGAAGTAAATAATTTTCTTCCTTTAAGATTATCGCTTGCATGATTTTCAAAACGAACTTTGTAACCTTTTTTTTGCGCCCAATTAATGAGTTTGCTTTTAAAGTTATGATCTTCTTTTAATACAGAATCCAAATCCATAAAAGCAAGGAGTAATTTGTTGATAATAATATCTTTGGTTTTATTGTATCCTTTATCTACATAGAGTGCGCCAATGAGGGCTTCGAAAGCGTCACCATCAATAGATTTAGGTTGGGTATGGGGTTTAACGGTAACCAATTGGGCAAGTCCCATTTTCCTTGACAATTTATTTAAGTGATCTCTACATACAATTTTAGCGCGCATTTCGGTAAGCGGGCCTTCAAGCAGGAATGGAAATTTTTTAAACAAATAATCTGCTACTACTGCACTTAATACGGCATCGCCCAAATATTCCAATCGTTCATTATTTAGATAAATCCCCATTGAATCTTTTGAGGAGGCAGAACTATGAATGAATGCCATTTTGTAAATATTCAAATTTTTGGGTCTAATTCCCAAACCATTTTTAAGAAATTTTAGAATCTCTTTTTCGGAACTATTATTTTTCATTAAAAAATTCACACCCACTTTGGTTAATCAAATTTAGAGAATACGAGCGAAGCGTTATGTCCTCCAAAACCAAACGAGTTGGAAATAGCGGCATAAAATGGGTGTTCTGTGGCATGATTAGGAACTAAATTGAAGTTCGGAATTTCGGGGTCTTTTTCTTTCAAATTAGTTGTAGGAGGTACTTTTCCTTTTTGCAGGGCAAGGATAGTGGCGATTGCTTCTGCGGCGCCTGCGGCGCCGAGCATGTGTCCGGTCATGGATTTAGTTGCGTTAATGGCGATATTGAAAGCGTGTTCTCCAAAGAGATCTAAAATTGCCAAACATTCTGAAATATCTCCCAGCGGGGTTGAGGTTCCATGCGTGTTAATATGTCCAATATCCGTAATTTTCAGGTTAGCGTCTTCAATAGCGATTTTCATTGCTAATTTAGCGGCTTCACCTTGCGGATGGGGCGCCGTAATGTGGTGAGTATCTGTAATGAGTCCTACACCGGCGAGTTCGGCATAGATTTTAGCGCCTCTTGCTTTGGCATGTTCGTAATCTTCAATAATGAGCGTTGCGGAGCCTTCTCCCATAACAAATCCATCTCTTGTAATATCAAAAGGGCGAGAGGCGGTTTCAAATGCATCGTTACGGGTAGAAAGCGCGTTCATAGCATTAAATCCGCCGATAGCTAATGGGTTAATGCAGGCTTCTGCACCGCCTGATATTACCACATCTACTTTTCCAAGTTGTATGGCGTGGTAAGCATCGGCTAAAGCATTCGCGGAGGATGCGCAGGCAGAGGTTGTTACGCAGTTAGTGCCGGAAAATCCATAATATAAGGCAATATTACCGGCAATCATATCGCCTAAGGCTTTGGTAAGTAAAAAAGGACTAAATCTGGGAATTCCTCCGGTTTGTTGAAGGGTAGTAAAACCTTCCAGAATTGAACTTATTCCTCCAACAGCGGTTCCCAGAATAACTCCAACCCGTTGTTTGTTAATTTTTTCCAATTCAAGTTCACTGTCATTAATGGCTTCCATAGCGGTAATAAAAGCGTATTGCCCGCATTTATCCATAGAGCGGGCAATTTTTCTATCAATTAGATTTCCCGGATCGAAGTTTTTTACTTCGCAGGCAAATTTAGTTTTGTAGTTTTCAGTATCAAAGGAAGTAATGAGATTAGCGCCGCTTACTCCTTTCAGTAAACTGTTCCAATAATCAAGAACATTATTACCAATAGGAGTAAGCGCTCCTAATCCGGTAATTACAACTCTTTTAACTTTCATTAAAAAAGAGTTTAAAATTACAACTTTTCTTTAATGTACGCGATAGCGTCTCCAACGGTTGAGATTTTTTCTGCATGGTCATCTGGGATAGAGATTCCGAACTCTTTTTCAAATTCCATAATTAACTCAACGGTGTCTAAGGAGTCTGCGCCTAAATCGTTGGTAAAACTTTTCTCTGGAGTAACGTCTGCAGGGGTAACACTAAGTTTTTCTGCAATGATTTCTTGAACTCGTTCAATAATTTCTGCCATAAAAAATTCTTTTAAAATTAGGGGGCGAAAATAATACTATTTCAATACAAAACTACATCAAACATAAAAAATCAGCGCTAAATTTATGTATAGCGCTGATTTACAGTTAAATATTTTTTTAACTTTCATTAACATTTAAAAGAAAGTGAAGCAAAATAAAAAAGTCGCCTTTTTGCGAGGCGACTTTCCCAAAACAATTTTTATGAAACATTTATTTTCCGCCAAATTTATAACGGACGCCTAATCCGACAGCGCCTGCATAAAGTCCTTCAACGTAAAAGCCGGCTCCACCTTTATAAAGGCTAGGACCAATTAATGGGCGCCAATCCATTGAGAGTTGCAGCCCGAATTTGAAATTACATTCAATTCCTATCATACCGGCAGCACCAACGAATCCGTATCCTCCTCCGCTCCATCTATTCCAGTTTCCTCCATAGTAGCCATGCCATCCCCATCCCCAACGGTAACCGCCTCCAACGCCAACACCTGCATACCAATTCAAGGCGCAAACATCCCATGAATGAATAGGAAAAATCCAGTTATAGGTTCCCGTAGCTTGCACTCCCCACCAATAACCCAAGATGTCCAAATCTGCTTGAATCATGTTTTTCTCGCCTATGGAATGTTGATACGATGGACCAATACTATACGCAAGTCGTCCACCGATAGCACGCGGTTGCGCTAAAGCAACCGTGCAAGTTGCAATTACAATAATTGCTAATAATGTAAGTTTTTTCATAATAACAATAATTAGGTTAAACAAATTTTCGGCAAAAGTAAAATTTTTTTAATATGGATGAAAATTAAAACCAGAACAAACGCATTAGAATTTTTATTAAAGCCAACCTAAGCCTGTAGTTATTGGTTGTATTCCTAACGGAATGCAGGGATCGGCATTGTGCATTTTTCAGCCAGAGAGGCAATCTTAACAGATTGCAATGTTTCTATTCTCACCTCATACTTCTTACATGGTGCAATAAAATCATCTGAATATGTATTTTTTTAGTAAAAAGCACTCTTAAAACGTAAAAAAATCTTTGTTTTATCGTTTAATTTGTTCAAAATATATATAAAAATAATCACGCCAAATGCAATAAAAGAAAAAATTATACTTTTATATATATTCTAACAACTATCATTTGGGAAGCAAACTTTTTATTACTTATCTTATTATTATTGTTATATGAAAACTAACGAATCTACATGGTACGATGATTTTATCGAAATACTACATAAAAAATTTCCAAAAAAAACTCAATTAACGCAATCTTTGATGCAAATTTTAGGTATAGAACGAGAATCTGTGTATAGAAGATTACGGAAAGAAGCCAACTTTTCTTCGCATGAAATAATAAAAATTGCATCCGAATGGAATATCTCATTAGATGAAATCACAGGCGCAAATTCAGAACAGGTTGCCTTTCATTTGAAACAAATTAACTACCTTATACCCTCTGATGAAGAAGTAAGTTTTCTTCGCTCCATCATTCAATCCATTAATCTATTTAGAGACTTTCCAGATACAGAATTTATGGATATAAACAACCGGTTACCCCGACAATTAATTGCAGGTTATGAATATCTGAATAAATATTATCTTTTTAAGTGGAAATACCAATATGGAACTGAAAGCGTTTGTTCCTCTTTTTCACAAATCCCTGTTTCTGACGAAAAAATTCGAGTAACAAATGAGTATTATCAGGCAATTAAACAAGTACCCAATACTGTTTTTATATGGGATCGGATGCTTTTTAATTATTTAGTAAACGACATCCGCTATTTTTATTCCATCTATTTAATTACAGACAAAGAAAAGAGACTCTTAAAAAAAGATTTACAACACTTGCTCGATTATATGTTTGAAGTTGCCGATAAAGGATATTACCCTGAAACACAAAACAAAGTGAATCTTTATATTTCACCGCTTAATGTGGATACCAATTATAACTATACCTTTACTCCGGCGGCAAACATTTGTTTCGTTCATGCTTTTGAAAAATTTGAAGTATATACCTATCACTCGGAAATGGTCTCAAATCTTATGTCCTGGATGCAGTTTCAAAAAAATAGAGCCATCCCTATTTCCAAAGTGGACGAAAAAAGTAGAATTGAATATTTTATGCAACAAAAACAATTGGTAAACAATTTATAATAATGATGTTTCACTTTTAATTTTTTAACAAATGGAAGAAAATAGATGGAATAACGTTTTTTTAGAAAGGCTTCATGAAAAATTTCCCAAAAAAGCCCAACTCACACAAGAAATGATGAATCTATTGAACATTGAAAGGGAAGCCGTGTATAGAAGATTAAGAAAAGAGGTAGATTTTCCCGCGCATGAAATTGTTAAAATTGCATCAACATGGGATATCCCTTTGGATGAAATAACAGGATCTATTTCTGACAAAGTATCTTTTTATTTCAAACATATTAATTTTATCAATCCATCTGATGAAGAATATGAATTTATGCTACAATTAGTGGAAGGATACAGAAATCTTAAAAATTACCCGGAAGCTGAATTGATGGACATCACTAATAAAATACCACGACCGCTCATTTCCAATTTCAGTAATTTAACTAAATTTTTCTATTTGGGATGGACCTATCAATATGGAATTGATGAAGATATCGCTCCTTTTGCAAAAATTGATCTTTCAGATAAAGTAATAAAATTAATTACGGAATTTACCCGCGTTAGTAAACTCATCCCAAATACCAATTATATTTGGGATAAAAATCTTTTTAGTTACTTGACCACAAACATTCATTATTTTCGTTCCATTAATTTAATTACCGATGAAGATAAAGAACTTATTAAAAAAGATTTGTTTGATCTTTTAGAATATATGTTGGATGTTGCCCATAAGGGTCGTTACCCTGAAACACAAAACAAAGTCAATCTTTATATTTCTCAACTAAATATTGATACTAATTATACTTATGGCTACTCCCCCGAAACTTGTTTTTGTTTGATTAACGTGTTTGGAAAAAATGAATTATACACCTACCAAGCTAAAATGGGCGCTAATTTTATGCAATGGATGCAACTAAAGAAAAAAAATTCTATCCAAATTTCAGAAGTGGATGAAAAAAGTAGAATCGAATTTTTTTCAAAACAACAACAATTAATAGAGTGTTTGTAACAATAAAATAATGTTTAACTATTAAAAACAGATGACCAATGGAAGAAAATAACTGGTATGACATTTTTATAGAGAACCTTTTGGAAAAATTTCCCAAAAAGGCTCAATTAACACAAGAAATCATGAATCTATTAAACTTGGAACGCGAAGCTACGTACAGAAGATTGCGCAGAGAGGTAATTTTTACTTTTCAGGAAATAGCCAAAATGGCTTCAGCATGGAATATCTCATTAGATGAGGTAGTGGGGATTAATAGTGGAAATGTTACTTTTCAGATGCGCCCCATTCACTATCTGAATCCTTCTGTAAAAGAGTATAGCGGATTAAAAAAAAGAATGAAAATGCTTGAACATCTCAAAACTGCCGCTAACTCTGAATTTATGGAAGTGAGCAATCGTTTGCCCCGACCATTAAGCACAAATTATTTGATGTTATTCCGTTTTGAAATATTCAGATGGGCGTACCAATATAATAATGATGACTCTTTCAAACAGTTCAACAAAATTATTATTCCGGAAAACGTAGCGCATGAGTTTAGAAATTATAACAAAAGCGTAAAATATACAACGGAAACACATTTTATGTTAGATCCGATGGTGTTTGAGCATCTTGTTAACAACATCCAATATTTTAACTCCATTCTGCTTATTTCCGACAAAGAAAAAGAACAATTAAAAGAGGAACTGTTTAATTTGCTTGAATATATGATGAAAATGGCAGCCGACAGCTGTTACCCTGAAACGCAAAAAAAAGTAAATCTGTATATTTCGCAACTCAATATTGATACCAATTACAGTTATTTTTATACTGATTTATTAAAAGTATGTCGCGTTCATGCTTTTGGCAAATTTGATATTTGCTGTTACGACTTGGATATGGTTAATAAGTTCAGAACTTGGATGCACTTAAAGAAACGCGCTTCCATCCAAATTTCGGAAGTGAACGAAAGAAGCAGGATTGAATATTTTGCCAAACAAAGGAAAATTGTGGAGGGGTTGTAAATTATGAATAATCCTCTACTTTCTACATGCTGTCATTTGCAACTAAGGGGACTTTTGAAAAATAAGGTTACAGGTATTTTTTTCTGCTTTCTGCTTTTCTCTTTCTGCATAGATGTAATAGCCCAAACCGAAAATATCCCCTTACCCCAAAGTATGCAAAAAGAATCGCCGGTAAAGAAAAAACGACCCACTTTTACGGTTGGCGGTGGCTTCGGATTTCAGTTTGGAACTTATAATGCCATTGATGTAATGCCTATGGCAGGCGTGTACGTTAAGCCCTGGTTGGTAGTGATGGCAAATGGACAATATTCTTATATGTGGCGAAGGAATTATTACGATTCGCACGTTTGGGGATTAGGTATCGCGCTGCAGCCCTGCATCATTAAGAAAATTGTAATTCACGCCGGATATGAATATTCTCAAGTGAATTTTAAATGGTTTGATGGCTCGCCAAGACAAATAGAAAGTTTTCATTTTGCCGTTGTAGGCGCCGGATATAAACAGTATGTAGCACAAAAGGTTTATTTTCAGGCTTTAATTCTTTTTAATATTCCATTAACCCAACCCACTATTCAAAATTATTACTATAATTATTATCCGTTCTTTAGAATTAATGTAGGTGTAGATTTATAACTATGATAAAATCAATGACTGGCTTCGGAAAAGCCACCGTAAACTGCGAAGGAAAAACAATTGTAATTGAAATACGATCGTTAAACAGCAAACAATTAGATGTAACTTTCCGAATCTCTCCGCTACTAAGGGATCAGGAAAATGAGATCAGATCTTTGGTCTCTAAAGAATTGGAACGCGGCAAGATAGACGTAATTCTCTATGTTGAAAAAACCGAAAACCCATCAGTTTCTATTGATGATAATTTAGTTAAAGCGTACTTTAATCAACTAACTATTTTATCGAATAGTTTGGAAAACCCTGTAAAAACCGATATTTTTGCACAGATACTTCGTTTACCGGATGTGGTTACTACTCCTAAAGAGGAGGTTTCGGAATATTTATGGAAAACAGTTTTTGAGGGAATAAAAACCGCTTGTGATGAAGTAAATAGTTTTAGATTAGAGGAAGGAACAATTTTATCCGCAGACTTTTCAAATCGCATTCAATTAATTTCTAATATGATAGATGAAATTACCCCATTTGAAAACAATCGTATTATGGAATTGAAAAAAAGATTGGTCGAAAATTTAGAAAATTTACCTGTAAAATATGATCCCAACCGTTTTGAGCAGGAATTGATTTTTTATCTTGAAAAATTAGACATTACAGAAGAAAAAGTGCGCTTACGAAAACATTGTGATTATTTTATGGATACGATGAAAGAAACTAATGCCGGCAAGAAATTAGGATTTATAGTTCAAGAGATAGGTAGAGAGATTAATACCATCGGTTCAAAAGCCAACGATTTTAATATTCAGCAAATTGTAGTTCTGATGAAAGATGAAGCCGAAAAAATGAAAGAGCAGTTGGCAAATATTTTGTAAATAGTTTAGATATTTACTTCCTAATTTTCTTAATTATTTGAATAAATAGAATATTTTTGCCAAATTAAATTTTTATGGCTAAAAGTTACGAACAATCTGGGGTTTCTCTACAAGCGGGCTATGAATCGGTGCGCAGAATAAAAAAACATATTGCCAAAACTGAGAGATTAGGGATGATGGGAAATATTGGCAGTTTTGGAGGAATGTTCGATTTGTCGGCTCTTAATATGAAAGAACCTGTATTAGTAAGTGGTACCGATGGTGTTGGCACCAAACTGAAATTGGCGTTTTGGCTAAATAAGCATGATACTATTGGACAAGACGTTGTGGCAATGTGTGTAAACGACGTATTGGCACAGGGTGCACAACCGCTATTCTTCTTAGATTATATTGCGGTAGGCAAAAATGATCCTGCACAAATTGAACAAATTGTAAAAGGAGTTGCAGAGGGTTGTGTATTGGCAAATTGCGCACTTATTGGCGGCGAAACTGCTGAAATGCCCGATATGTATCACGAAGGAGAATACGATATTGCAGGTTTTACCGTGGGCGCAGTGGAAAAATCAAAACTCATTGACGGAACAAAAGTAAGCGTAGGAGATCTTCTTATTGGAATACAATCTTCCGGAGTACATTCCAATGGGTTTTCGTTAGTGCGAAAAATTGTGATGAAAGATCACAATTTTGATTTGTATCAATATTTTGATGAACTTAATGGCAAATTAGGTGAAGTTTTACTTACCCCTACAAAAATTTATGTAAAACCGGTATTAGAAGTATTGAAAAAAATAGATGTTCACGCTATTTGCCATATTACCGGAGGCGGATTTGATGAAAATATTCCGCGTGTGTTAAAAGAAAACCAAGGCGTAGAAATTTTTGAGAATAGTTGGGAAAAACCACCCATTTTCAACTTCCTGGAAAAATGGGGCAAAATTCCACATAGAGAAATGTTTAATATCTTCAATATGGGTATCGGAATGATTTTGATTGTAAAACAACAAGATGCAAAAAATACCCTTAAAATTCTTGAAAATTGCGGAGAAAAAAGTTTTGAAATCGGAAAAGTAATTGAAAAAAATGAAAATGAGGTAATGATATGGTGATGAATAATGTAACTCGTAACTCGTAACTAATAATAATGAAAAAAATAGCGGTTTTTGCATCCGGAAATGGGTCTAATTTTCAGGCGATTATAGATGAAATAGAAAAAGGAAACTTAAATGCCGAAATTGCAACTTTGGTTACCGATAAACCCAATTGTTTGGCGGTGGAACGCGCTCGCAAGCATAATATCTCAGTTTTTCCGTTTGAACCTAATAATTACGCTTCAAAAGAAGCATTTGAAAAAGAGATTGCTTTTTATTTAATTGAAAAAAATGTATCCCTTTTGGTGTTGGCGGGTTATATGCGTTTAATAGGAAGTGTGTTACTTTCAGCATTTAATAATCGTATCATCAACATTCATCCTGCGTTATTGCCTGCATTTCCCGGAAAAAACGGCATCCTGCAAGCCTACCAATATGGCGTAAAAATATATGGTGTTACCGTTCATTACGTAGATTCCGGAATAGACACCGGTAAAATTATTGCGCAAGAATGCTTTCTATCGGATGGAACAGAAACCTTACCAGAAATAGAACAAAAAATTCATGCTATTGAGTACCAATTGTATTCAAGAGTAATTGGAGAAATTTTGTAATTAACAATTGATATTTAATCCAAAGGACTAGATAATGAGGTGGTTATATGATTATATGATGAATTTATAACTCGTAACCTGTACCAAAACGAGAATTTTTGAACTTTACATTAGGAATCACTAAAAATGGCGTTTCCAAGCCTCACCATAGTCGTTCCCTCTTCAATTGCAATTTTATAATCATCGCTCATTCCCATAGAAATTTCTTTAAAATCAGCATCATTTGAAAAATATTGCGTTTTAAGTTGTTTGAAAGAATCATACAACTTTTTAAATTCTTTCCGTATCATTTTTTCATCATTTGTGAAAGTTGCCATACCCATTACGCCAACTATTTTAACATTTTTTAGTGCATAAAAAATGGAATTGTCTAACATTTCTACACATTCTTTCCACGAAAAACCATATTTGGTGGTTTCTTGTGCAATAAAAAATTGTAACAAACACGGAATAACACGATTGTTTTTTGCAGCATAACGATTTACTTCCTGCAGCAACGAAAAGCTGTCAATACTGTGTATTAAAGAGACATAATGAGCAATATATTTAATTTTGTTGGTTTGTAAATGCCCTATAAAATGCCATTCAGTATCTTTGGGAAGCACCTCATATTTGGCTTTCATTTCTTGAGGGCGGTTTTCACCAAAAACTCTATGTCCTGCACTATACAACTCTTCTATTTGTTCTATCGGACGCTTTTTGGATACTACCACCAATTTTACCGGAGCAGGAATAGTTTCTGCTATATTGTTGTAAGGAATTAAATTCATTTATTATTGATGAATTATTGTTGTTTTTCAGGCACCAACAACCACATAATGAGATAGAGAATAAGTCCGCTACCTACACCAAAGCATAAAAACAGAAAGACAATTCTAAAAATGAGAGGATCAATGTCGAAATATTCGCCTAATCCACCACAGATGCCGCATATTTTACGGTCTTCTGTGCTACGAAATAATTTTTTGTAAGACATAAATATAGTGATTAGTGATTAATGTTGAATGATTAATTGTAACCTGTAATTCGTAATTTTTAGTTAGAATCCTATAGCATAGGCGTTTTGAGAAAATTCAGATTTAAGTTTGTTAATTTTTGTTAATATGCTGGCATCAAAGTAAAGATCATCAATTTTTATTACAAATCCGCCAATAATTTTATTATCAACAGAATAGTAAAAAAAATAGGTGTAAGGGGAGTCTTTTTCTATAAAGTTTTGTAAGTAGTTCTTCATTTTTTGAGAAAGTAATTGCGAAGAAGTGATATAAACTTCTTTAATATTGTGCTTTACATAATAAATCTTGATAAATTCTCTGCAAATCATCAACATTTGAGGTTCTCTTCTCTTTTTTAAGACAAGTGTAAAAAACTTAATGGTCGTTTCAGTAGTAGTTTTAGTAAATATTTTTTTAAAAATTTTTATTTTTTTTTCTACTGGAATAATTGGGCTCTCCATCACGGTTTTCAGTTCTTTGTTTTCAGTTACCACTTTCTGAACAAGCAGGATATCATTATAAGCAATTTCAATACTATCAGTTTCAACAACAAAGTTGTAAAATGCAGCAGCATAACGAGAAGCTAATTTAGGATTTTTCATAAAATGAATGAAAAACAAAGTGCAAAAATAAATATTTTTTATTTAGTTATTATCGCCATCCCCTCATGTAAAATATCAACTTCGATAAAACGAGAAACACCTTTCGCATCCCCATCTATATGATAGAAAAATTCTCTATTTGAACTTATTGAAATATGTTTTGACGTTTTAAAAGTCGTATATTTTGAAGTCTCTATTTTTCCTATTAAAGTTTTGATTCCAAATGGTATAATAGAATAAAAAGGCGGTTTTTTACATAAATTTAGCGTTAACACATCATCATCTAACTTTGCATTTGGCGCTACTTTTACATTATAACCCCATTGAGAGCAGTTGGCAATAGTGATAAAGAAAAACGTATCCGACAGGGTTTCATCATCAATTTTTATTTCGTATGGTTGGTTGTTTTCATTAAAATAATCTTTCAA
>JGI24702J35022_10001979_pt1 | contig 12636 bp, 1 predicted proteins | sample TergutTh196P4_FD_35022 | JGI IMG/M metagenome (IMG submission 35022)
ACAACCGAACCCGATTTTAAAGTAGTACCAGCCGGCAGGTTGCTCAGGTTGCTATCGTAAGTCACTGTGTAAACTTTCTCCCAGATCGCGTACAGCGTCACGTTGGCCGCGCCGACAACGAATTCATCGCCAGGATCGCGCCGGGTCCCGCCTCCATAAGGACCAGTGTTCCAACAGACAAAGGCGTAGCCGTCTATTTCAAAATCATTCCCAAGTACCGTTGCTGTGTCGGTTGCTCTATATTCATTGTCGTCTACAACCGAACCCGATTTTAAAGTAGTACCAGCCGGCAGGTTGCTCAGGTTGCTATCGTAAGTCACTGTGTAAACTTTCTCCCAGATCGCGTACAGCGTCACNTTGGCCGCGCCGACAACGAATTCATCGCCAGGATCGCGNCGGGTCCCGCCTCCATAAGGGCCAGTGTTCCAACAGACAAAGGCGTAGCCGTCAGATCTTTCGAAACTAGAATCGGGAAACAGCACCGTTGCCGTCTCTCCCGCCACGTATCTGATGGGATCAAGCACATCCGCTGGATCTCCAGAGATGCTAGGAAAATGGTGGTTAGCCATGTAGGTCACGGTATAGGTAGGCACCCAGATCGCGTACAGCGTGGTGTTGTGCTTAATTTGGAACGTGTCGCCGGGTTCGTACAAAGTCGCAGAGCCGTACGTATCCGTGGTCTTTTCGCTCCAGCCAATGAACCTGTAGGTAGGATCACTATGTGTGAGATCTTCTTGCCCCAACACGGTTACGTCGGCATCATAAATATACCCGTTTGTGTCTGAAGGAACGGTTCCCGAATTGCTGGTATTGGGGTCGTAAGTCACCTCATACTCATCCTGTCCCCAATGGGCGAAAAGCGTCACTTCCTCTGCGGGCATAGTGAATGATGCGCCGGGTGCATAATTTTCAGCAGTTCCCTCAAGGTCATACTTCCAACCGAGGAAAGTCCAGCCGGGACGGTCTATTGCTTCATTGGGAAGATCAAAAATTTCCCCAAAATCATGATAATCCGTACCGATTTTTGCTCCGCTGTTGTCTCCGGGCCAGTAATGTATGGCGTACTGGAGGACTTCCCATTTGGCGACCACGATGAGGTCAGAAGTGATGGGGGCGCTGGCGTTAAATGGCACGTCGTATGCGGATGTGAGATCGTTCCAAGTGTACCATCCCGCAAACTCGTGGCCCTCCTTTTCCGGGTTCGCGCCGCCGGGTTTTCCGTTTACCGTATCTTTTATGTGTACATCCACGTCTTCCTCATGGAAGAGGATTGCGGGTGGTTCGTCCTGGTAAAATTCCACATGGAACACAAACTGTGTCCATTTGGCATACAGGGTGGTGTATTCCGTCACCACGTCCACGTTCCAAATCCACTGGGTGTCGTAAGTTGCTTCCCTGTACCAGCCCGCGCCTTCATAGCCGGGTCTGGATACATCCGGCCAATCGTCAATCAACTGGCCGTCCAACACCTCAATGGTGTAATAAGGCGGCGAAGTTCCGTCCATTGGATCAAATGTCACCGTCCACGATGTGTTGTCCCAAATGGGGTATAGCACGATGTCTTCGTTTCCGACATAAATCCAATCGCCAGGCTGATAGGTTTGCGTGGCGGGTTGCGTCGCCCAATATAGAAACTTTCGACCGGGACTTGTGGGCGTCGTGGCGCTGAGCGCCGTCCACGATTCAGCGCTGACATTTTTTTGAGGTATGGTCGTGCCAGCGTATGTGATGGTGTATACCGATTGTTTCCAGACCGCGTACAAGGTGACGTTAGTGTCAAAAGAAACCCATTCGCCCGCCTGGTAATCAGGGGTCTCCGCATCAAAGAGTTTCGCCCAACCTAGGAAGGCATAATCGGTTCTCGTGGGTTTCACGGAGCTGAGTGCCGTCACCGTGTTTTCTAGAGCTGTTTTAGGAGGAGGAACGGAAGCGGGATTGCCGCCGTTCTCATCATATGTGATTATAATCTCACCAGGTACCGCCAATGCCGTCATGCCAGGTAAAAGTGAAAGGATCATCACAAGCGCGATGACGACGGCCAACATTCTTTTACATTTTAAATTTTTCATTGATAAAGCCCTCCATTTTAATGTAAATTCATGTGTATTATCGCCGGAAGGAGACTTGCCGGTAAAAATCGGCAAGTCTCCTGGGCTGCAAAGATGTGTAGAGCAATGCTTGTCGTTACGCAAAGATGATGGTCAGTGTACCAACGAGTTCCAATCCGACGTAGAACAGAATCTTACCGTTTCCGGTAGCACTTATGTGATAAGTATTGTAGTCGAATGTGAAAGTACCGTCTCCGTTGTTGGTCAAATATGACCAGGGTGGTAGTGCAGTGACTGCGCCTGTGGCGCCTATTTCAACGTTATCGCTGGGAGACATGTTGGGGACGTTGATCGTGAATTCCCCAATGGTCATGGTTGTAACTCCCGTCACAGTGAGCTCAAAATCCGGAGCGGTCCCTGTGACAGAAACGGTAACGGGCGTAGAAGAATCAAGAGAGGCAAAAATCTCGTTGCCGATAAAGCTGCTCAGTGTGGGCTTCCATTTGGCTTCCAGCCTGAGGGGGCCTGTCACTGGATCAACAGTCAGGCCCCATGAGGTTCCGATTCCTTCAATGCACCAGCCGTCAAATTCATAGCCCAGACTATGTGTCGGGATCAGGGTTGCTATGTTGTAGTAGTCGCTGATCCTTCCTCCGTCAGGGACAGCTATTGTGGCAAACGTGCCCCCTTCTGAGAGGAACGTCACCCTGCGTCCCCACTGGGCATAGAGGGAAAGATCGCCTGCCATTGTGAAGGAATCTTGATCCTCATATGTATCTCCCGTTGTCCAGCCATTCCAAACCGTATTCCAGCAAACGAAATCGTAGCCCACTCTGGTGAACATGTTTTGATCGAGTGTCACCCATTGTCCAGCATTCCAGAATGCGTCTGCCATTGTCCCTGATCCGCCGTTGCCGATGTAAGTAATTTTATCAACTCTGGGCACCCACTGGGCATATAGCGTGACATTTCCGGAGAAACTGGGGATGGTTTCACCAGGCATGTACTTGGTTCCGAACCCATCCCACGCCGTGTTCCAACTGTCGAAGACGAAGTCGGTTTTTTCGAACAAGAGGGCAGCGTGGTTGTAGTTTTCAACCAGATACGTGTCTGTTGGTTTAAAGTACGTAGCGACTTGGTGTGTTTTAGGGGTTGCGGTGCCATTGTTTTCGTCGTAAGTCACGGTGAAGTCTTTATCCCACATGGCATAGATTTCCTTGTCTGCGTTCCCGGGTTGGTTTGTGCCGACCGCTACCGGGGCTCCGAGTCCATCACTCTGGGTATTCCAGCCGGTGAAATGATAGCCGGGTTCGCCCCAACTTGCGAAAGGCCATGCGGTGATGTCACGAATGGTGAAGTTGTCCTCCTCATATTCGACAGTGTCTGTCCATGCAGCTGTGGTGCCATCGCTGGCAACGTACCTCACGGTGTACACCCGGATCCACTGGGCAACCAGGGTGACGTCACCGGTGATGGGGGTGGTCGCCGTGTATTCCATTGGGGGTGGGGTTACGTCATACCAGCCGCCGAACCTGTAGCCGCCTCTTGTCACCGTTGGCAACAAGCTACCTAAAGAGGCATTGTAATTACACGGAACATCGCTCAGAGAGACGGGAGTTCCTCCGTTGCTGTCAAATTTCACAGTGTAGGTGTCGATCTCCCATATGGCGTACAGCGTGAGGCCGGATCCCATTATGTATATGTCGTAGGCTCCGTACGTAGGTGTGGTAGCATTCCACGCAGTATCCCACCCCAGGAAGTGGTATCCGGTTCTTTTCCATGTTCCGATGTCGCGGAGGGTAACGGGTTGACCAGATACAAAACCGCTGTCCACGACCTCATCGCCTAGGCCGTTGTTTGAGCGATAGGTAACGGAATACTCGCTAGCCCAATTGGCATAGAGCGTGAGATTTGAGTTAATTGTGTATGTCGCGCCGGCGTAGTAGGCGGGTCCTGGCGGCCACGTATTCCAGTCGTCGAATCTTTGGCCGGTGTAGGTGTACCCGGTGTCGCCATTGGTCAAAACCGTAAATGTGCTGCCCGGCGCGTATCCGTCGCCGTAGTTGTCATCCACCCGGTCTGGACCAACGCCGCCGTTGGCCTTGTAGGTCACAATGAAGTTCCACTGTGGCACAACCGTGATGTCCCCGTAAACCAGGGTAGTTTCATCAAACGGCGCCATACTCGGCCAAAGTAACCAGCCGCCGAAAATGTGATCGGTTCTTTCCGGATTCGGACTCGGCAGGTTATACCCCATCCCGCTCATCGCCCAGCCATAATTCACTGTAAAGGCATACGGGCCTGTATACGATGGCCAGGAGGTACCAAGGCGATTCCAGAAGGTTACGGTGAACTCCTTGAGCTCCCACCCGGCAATCAGTTCGAGAGGTTTCTCAACTGGATCGCCGAAATTCCACTCGGTTGTTGTGCCCTTGATGAACCAGCCTGTGAAATCGTAGACGCCATTCGGGTCGTCAAGATATCCTGGCCAGCTTGCGGTACCTCCGTGCGCCACGGTCTGATCCGCAAAGTTAATCAGGACTGATGGAGATCTGGGCTCCCCGCCGTCGAGGTCAAAGGATACGGTGTAATAGTTGATTTTCCAATCGGGGATTAACACGAGGTCGCCGACAACAGGCGTGTCGAAATTCCAGTAGGCCATGTTGCCCCAGTCGCTCCAGTTCGGGGTGCCCCAGTTGATGGTATAATGCCACCATTCACCGGTTGGGATTTCGTAGCCGTCCAGCTTCAGGCCGGTTGGGATTTCGTAGCCGGGTATCTTTTCGCCGTCGTCAAGTATGATTGTTTTTGATGTGTCGCCGGAGACGTCTTCTCCGCCGTAGAAGTCGAAGGTGACCTTCCAAGTCTTCACCCATCCGGCGTAGATGTTTGTGTCCCCTTTCACGACGTCGTTGACGAAGTCCCATGCCTCTGTGCATGCGTAGTCTTTGTACCACCCGGTAAATCTGTATCCGTCTAGTTTCGCAATTCCGGGGAAGTCGACCGTGGAGTCGAAAGGAACGTCTGATAACGTGTAAGGCAGCGGCGTGTCGTCGGCAAGTGTGGCTCCGGTCATGCCTGTGGGCCTGAAGCTTACGGTGTATGGCTTTGGCTCCCAAAGGGCATACAGGTTGATGTCTTCGGTGATTGGGATGGTGTCGTACCAGAGAGTACTCCACAGGGAGTTGTCAAAATAATCGTACCATCCTTTGAATGTGTACCCGGTTCTGACCGGTTCGAGTCCCGTCCAGACAATCGACTTACCATCTTCCACAGACTGGGACACCCACGGGCCATCCGGGTCGTCGATCTGATAATCCAATGTTACGATGTACACCTCGGTCCATTTGGCGTAAATGGTGACATCGTGCGCGGGCATGTAGTCACCGGCAAAGTTCCATTGGGTGGTGCATGCGGGATCTTTGTACCAGTTGATGAATAGGTGACCATCCCAAGACGGGGCCGCCGGCCTAGCAACAGTTGTTCCAAAGTACACCCAGACCGGGTTGTCCACACCCGCGGGGAAAGAGGCGGCGTCGTTGCCCAGCTCGAAGGTCACTTTGTAGGCGATGCTCTCCCACACGGGCTCCAGCTCGACGGGCGCGTTATACATTGGGAATTTGTCATAGAAGCCATATACGATGTTCGTGAAGGTATCCTTCCAGCCGACGAGCGTCCTCCCTGTGCAAACCAAAGTGTTGGGGCCAAGTACGGTTACCAGTTCGCCCACCGCGTATTTTCCGCTGTCTACGGGCGCTTCGCCGTCGGTAGAGCCGACAGCCGTGTATGTGACAGTCCACACGCGAACCCAACCGGCAAACAGAGTGAGATCAGTATCACCTAGGGTGTCTGGAGGTATACCGTCTGTGTTTTCAAACGCCCAAGGAATTGTACACGCCGCGTCTCGATACCACCCTGTGAATCTGAAATTGGGTTTGCTCGGAGCGCCGGGGAATGCCAGGGTGGAACCGTATTCAACGTTATAGAGATCGCCAGGCACTCCTTCAATATTCCAAGGAGTAGAGGGGGGATTGTTCCTATTGAAGTACACACTGTGCGTCTTGATCTTCCACTGGGCGTAAAGCGTCAAGGGACCCGTCAAAGTGTACGGAGCAGTCAATTGGACAGGATTTCCGTTTTCTATATAGTACCAGTAGTCAAACGTATATCCCGTCCTGGTCCATGGCACAACAGCCAAATTTGGCTGTATTGACATGATATCGCCATAATTGTCAAAGTGGTTCAGCGTTCCTACTTTTTCAGGCCCTCCGGTATAGTTGCTGTTGAAGGTCACGGTGTACTCATTCTTTGTCCACTGGGCGTGCAAGTTAAGATCGCTTTCTACCAAGTCATTTAAATCCCAAAGGCACCATACAGAGCCGTCATGGTAATACCATTCGCCGTTGAACGTCCATCCTTCTTTTTCCGGTTCTGGTGTCGGTTCAAGGACCTTCCCGCCATTTGTAACACCGTAAGCTATTATCTGCTCGGCGAACTGAGGTCCTACCAGAGGAAGACCGCCAGGTCCGCCGTGGGCATCAAAGAAGTTCACTTTGTATTCATTGGGTGTCCAGCTGGCTACCAGTGTCATGTTGCTTGTAATTGGGTCATCAAAGTCCCAAATGACAAAGTCATTCGGATCTCCGTTGCCGACAGGGTCGAACCACCAGACGTTGAATGTGTAGTGTGTCTTTAGGCCGTCCAGCCACGGCTTGTAAGGTTCTGACGCCGTATCGCCGTCCAGGATAGTCTGTGGTGACACACCCGGAACCGGCGCGCCGTCGTCCACAAAGTTCACCGTGAACCGTTCCAAATAGCCCGCTTTCAGTGTGATGTCGCCTGTCAGCTGTGTGCCGCCAACGCCGAATACCCAACGGGTCCATTCGTTGTAGTTGTTTGGATCCTGATACCACCAGCCGTTGAATTGGAATCCGGGCAAAGTCGGGTTAAGGAAATAAACTCCGTTCGGATCAGGAATAGTGGTATTATACGGCTGCCCGGTATACTCGTAGATAAACCTGTCGTCATGGTCGACAAAGGTTACGGTGTAGAAGATTTCTTCCCATTGGGCGGTGAGCGTAATGCCTGGTTCGTAAACCACCGGGTCGGTAGTGGGATCCCATGGGCCAACACCAAAGCAGTCCCAACCGACGAACTTATAATTCACCCCGCCATATGGCACGGGTACATCGCCTGCCGGTACTGTGGTTCCGTAGGGTATTTCGATTGTAATCTCGTCAGTTGGCTCCAGGTTTGGATTTTGCGGGTGGCTGGGATCAAAGTAGCCGCCTACGGTCTTAAACGTCACCGTAACCGGGTTGGGCTCCCAGCTGGCGTATAGGATCATGTCGCTGGTTACCTGGTCTCCGAAGTCCCAGACTTCCCAGGTTCCGTTGTTATCGTACCACCACTTGTAGAAGGTGTGGCCGGTTTTTAACGCATAGGAAGCGTTCGCGGGATCAAAGATTTTTTCGCCGTGTACCGGCTCTTGGTTGACCGGTTTACTATCCCATCTGCCGCCGTTATAGAGTACGTCAAATTCCACTACAAACCGCGGCTTGACCGTGATCTTGGCCAGCACTTCGCTGCCGTTCATGATGGTATAGAGAACGGGGCCGTCATTCAGGTCTAACGGGGCATGCTTGAAGACAGATACACCCGCGTCGGACAGTGCCGGGTCAGGCTCGATGGGGTAGCCGATGAGATGCGTCGTACCGTCTTCAGTGGTCGCGTACGCGGTAAGCAATTCATTGGACACTTTCGTATGTGTGATGTAAATGCCGTATGTCGTCCTGTATGCAGGATTATTCGGTATAAGAGTATAGTCCGTAATACTCGGATGGTCTACGGCTGGGCTCAAGATACCTTTATTGAAGTTAACGCCTTCGACAGAGAATCCTTCGATACTGAGCAGCTTAATCGGGACTTTGACCGTGACCGTAAACCGGCCGACTTCAACATAATCAAACGCACCGTCATAAACGACATAAGTGATGACGTCACCGTTTACGAGGCCCGGCATTGATCCGATCGCTGGATTAAATATATAATTCCCGTTGCTGTTCAGAGTCACATCTCTCACAGATACACCGTACAGTACATCGTTTTTGTAGATTCTTACCCAGAGATGATTTTCAGGTTTTACATTCGAGACTTGGAACTCAATGGCATTAAGATTGACGGACACGGGCGAAGTCGCGTTCTCAACCGTCGCGATGAAATCGCCGACGCTTCCGCCAATGGCGTCCGCCTGCGGGAACACAACGTCCGTCAGCTCTAGTTTGTCCCAAAGGGCTGTCAGCGTGAGGTAATGGGCCGGCATGTTGAAAGACGTGGGCCAATACGTGCTGCGGTCTTCGTCATACCAGCTGTTGAAGCTGTATCCGGGTTTCGTCGCCGTCCAGGAGCACGGGGTGTCGTATGCGACATCATTCGGGCCCCAATAGATCTCACTCGACAACGAGTCTTTGAACATCAGCTGATACTCTAGGATTTTCCAACCGGCGTACAGCGTGAGGCCGCCATTCGGCACCGTCCAGCTGAAATCGAATGGTGCGTAAATAACAGGCATCCAAACCCAAGCAGATCCATCCCATACCCAATCCGGACCCGTACCCGTATCATACTGCCAGCCAATAAATTCGTAGCCGGTTCTGGTCGGCTTCGGTATCGCGGCGCTTGGAATGACGTCGTCGCAATACACTTGGATGGTTTCTGGCGGCGTCACGCCGTCGCAGAAGTCAAACGTCACGTTCTGCGGGAGAGCCGTCCAACTAGCGGTCAGATTTAATGTTTTCAACACAGGGTCTGTGAAGATCCACGTATTTCCCGCATCGTCTTTCCAGCCACTGAACGTGTATCCGGGCCTATGCATATTCGCGTTATAGTCATAGAATATGCTTTCCGGGTCCGTGACAGGCGTCCCGGGGGCAACGGTCCACGGGAAGGGATCGGTGTACGGATTGGCTGGATCAGACCAATTGCCGTTCCAGAATTCGCCGCCATTGGGGTCAAAAGTCACCGTGAACTCTTCAACGGAGAAGAAGTACTCGATCTTCAAATCTTTCTTCCAAATGTCTGTACCGGTCGAGAGATAGAATGGTGCACTTACATCAGTGAAGTTTTTGGGGCTGTAGGGCTGTCCGTTTACAATCACAAGTTCCCAAATGTAATCCCCTATTTTATCCGTCCCGCCCCAAACCATAGGCGCCGTGTACGGATCGTTTACATAATACCTGTCGTTTACTTCAGGATAGAGCGGGTCCAGCGCCGGCCCGGAGTACGGGTACGGCTGATTGACCGTAAACTTTATGTTGATGTCGTATTTTATCTGCTCCCATTTGGCGTACAGCGTCATGTTGCTGGTTATGGGGTGACTGAAATCAAACGGTATCGTGCATGCGGCGTCCCAGCACCAACCCACTAAAACGCAATTGTCTTTCTCTATCGGTGGGGGCTCTTTCGCCTTTTGGCCCGAGTCCACGATTTGCGGGTCGTAACGATCATCCACGGGCGTGCCGCCCAAGGAGTTGAAGGTCACGGTATACGTCGCGACGGGCGGCGTGTTTCGTATCCATTTGGCGTACAGCGTGAGGTTGCTGGTCACTTTGTCTTCGGCCATATTCCACGCATATATGCACGCGGAGTCTTTGTACCAGTAGTTGTCCCATGTATACTCGTCTCGGAGGACCTCTGGCGGAGTGGGCAGCGGGTCATTGTAGTAGGCATACTCTGTCGTCGATGCCGGCGTGCCGCCGTTGCCGTTGAAGATTATGGTATATTTTTCTCTTTCGTATTTGGCTTCCAGGGTGATGTTGACCGCCACCGGGTCGTTGAAATTATAAAGGGCTCCTCCAAGGTACCAGCCCTGGAAGTTTTCGCCGACCTTGCTGGGATCCGGGTACGGCCTGCTCGCCTGGTTGCCGTCCTGCACGAACTGCGTAGCGGGCGTCGGTGACCCGCCGCCTGGGTCAAACGTAACCGTGTACGTTTCGAAGCTCCACTGGGCAATCAGCAGCATGGGGCCGGTTACATTGTCGGAGAAATTCCAACGAACTCCGTCTTTGTACCAGCCCTCGAACGTATGGTTTGGTTTGTCTACATCACCCGGATCGGTCATGGGTTCATTTTGCAGAACGTCAACAGTCATAGTTGACACGCCGGGGGTGTAGAACACGCCGGGGGTGTAGAGGATGACTGGGAACGTCAGGGGCGTGTCCGGTATCCATTTGGCGACCAGTGTGATGTCTTCCGTCACCAGATCGGTATTCTTCCACTTGGTGGTTCCCTGATACCAGCCGTCAAACGTATAACCGGGATATGAATCCGGATCTGCGGGCATAAAAGTGGTGTTGTTTGGCACCGATTCGTCCGTCTCAGTTTCTCTTAACCCGTCTATGTACTTAACGTTCCATGTGGAGTCTTCCCAGCCGGCGTACAGCGTCATGGGCCCTTTTACTTCATCCGTACCAAAGACCCATTTCTGTGTCTGTGTGCAGGCCGCGTCTTTATACCAGCCGGTAAACATGGCGCCCGCTTTTTCGACACTGTAAGCAGGCTGATAAAGCGTCGGGTTAGGCCCGGCGGCGGGGACGGGGGACAAGTTGACCACGTACTCGGAAGCGTTCCCTATCTGAGGGAATGTACCTCCACTCGCGTCAAAGGTTACCTGGTAGAATAAGCAGTTGTAGACAAGAAAAACTTCAATCGTCTGCGACCAGTGATTCGACTGAACTTCGGCCGCGTTTTTGATTGCAGTCTCGTTCGTCATAGTAAACACGCCGTTAACGGATGCCATGGACAGCGTGTAGCCGTACTGATCCAATGTCGGAATCTTAAATTCGTCTCCGCCAATGTTTGGATTGGTTCCCTGCTTTAGTACGAATTTCTCGGGGGCTTTCTCATACAGGTAGGTATACGGATCACCCGCAAGGAAGGCATAAGTAACATTGACCGTGCAACCGGCCGCAAAGGCGTTGATCGGAAGCAAGCAAAACAGCATCACAAAGCAACAAAGCAAAGCTAGGAGCCGCGTGGGTTTTTTACCGAACGGTTTTTTCATGATAGGTACTCCTCCTCATTAAAAATACTGGTGGCTCTTCTTCAAGTGGTCATTCACTTGGATTTGACGTGTGTTTTCCGGTTTTCGTTAGGCTGATTCAATATTTTTTCAACGGCTACCTCCTTCTCCGGGTTTTCCTTCGACGGGAAAACCGCATTGCGTGTCAGGAATTTCTTCCAAACAGCATCCGGCCCCCATGCTCAAAATCATTGAATCAAGGGGAGAATCGAAAGAAGAAACGAAGTGGTTGGGGTATTTATTGGGGGTCGGGACGCTAAATTTCCTCTTACGTCTGATATGCGATTGTGCGTGGACATATTTTTAGTCCTTCTGAAATTATATTCATAAGATACAAGTTTGTCAACTCTTTTATCTTCTATTCTAGTAAAGCGTCTATCTAATATTTAAAAGTTTCATACAACAATTATGCATATTAATCAAATATATTTCTATTATCTTTTACTGTAAGGTCGTAATTTACTGATACGCTTACATATATTTAGTTAAATGTGTTTTTTTATATAATAAATAGCAAATTATATATTTATAGTCATTTATTATATGTTTATAGTCATTTGTATTAATTTACAAATGTTCTATAACTTTAATTCTACTGTAATGTTATAGGATTAAATAAAATATTATAAATAATAGGTTTTATCGTGCTATAATGTTATAAAACCTATGTACTTTTCTCCTAAATCAGTATATATTTATTTACATGCCTATGCGTGTTCACCACGAGGCTTTACCTGTGTGGTTTCGGCCACCCGGATAGGCTTACCAAATGGAAAGAAAAAAATGCTACTTTTGGAAAGGAAGGGTATTTTAATGAAAAAACTCAAAAAACGTGCCACGTCTCTCTTTCTTGTGTTACTCCTCGGCTTTTCCTTGTGCTCCGGTATTATTGCGCACGCTTGGACAATCAGCGAAGTAGAAGATCTTTACCCCATCATCGATGGTCTCGTGGCCGAAATCGAACAGGAAACCGGAGATTATATAAACAACTCTGGTTTCTCCACCCCGTACCCGAACGCCCAATTTATTAGCAAACTCCAAGTGGACTATACTCAGGCAAAACTGTTGCTTACTTATGGGGCTCAAGTATTTATAGATCAGGCTTACGTTGCATTACAAAACCTCATTTTGCGGTGCGAGACGTATTTACGGTTTATTAATCTTTGTGCAGAATACAATCTTCTTGAAGAATCCGCTAAAACGGCCGAAGCCAAAGCCGCCTATTTCGAAATGGTCGTGGTGCTTGACCTCGTTCGGAATAATATCGATGGCATTACATGGCCATCTTTTACAAACCCAATTAATTGGCACTCATTCCAGGATCCGTACGATGACTTATTTGCCATCCTTCATCCTGCTGTTTTCACGTACTCGGTCGAGTACTACATAGGCGGCGTGAAAAACGACGGCCTGACCGAGAGCCTGACCGTCCCCGTGGCGGACCCGCTGGTGTCCTCCGTGCCCAACAAGGCGCCCACAGGGTACAAGCTGGACGCGGCCCTTTCAACC
>JGI24702J35022_10001980_pt1 | contig 12634 bp, 11 predicted proteins | sample TergutTh196P4_FD_35022 | JGI IMG/M metagenome (IMG submission 35022)
CAACAGTTGTGCTACAGTAGGCATGACAGACCTCCATATCATTTTTGCCTATTGTAACATATCGTGTAAATAATATCAACACTAAGTTAGTGCATATGGGGCAGCGCCACCCAATCAAATGCCTTTACCTTTTGCTTTTGATCTTTAATCTTTTTGACCCGTGACACTGCCCTTGTTTGCCGCAGCCACCGGCTTCGGGCTTGGCGGGAGCTGATGACGCGCAAGCGGTTGTTATCAGATCGGGAAGGCGGCAGCGCGGTTTTTCTTTTACCCTTAATCCTTTGCCCTAACAAATCTGTGTTTGGAAGTTGTTCGGTATCGCCGCTGCCTGTCGGTCACCATCTGGCCCTTCATCTGCTGGAAGTATTTATTCTGCTCATCATGGAGACTGTAGGTGAGGTAAGTTTCCATGGCGCCGAAATCCACATCGTGGATCATGATGGCGAAAAATCCGGAAAGTCTGCGGGCTTTCTCGACTTTCTTCTCGTTTAGCTCGAAGGACTTGATGATCATCATCGCAGGATCGTAGGTGACTTTGTAATAATAGTCGCGATTTATCTCGGCAACGTTGGTAAAGACACCCTTTTTTCGAAAAAGCTCCTCACCAGTTCGAGGCCCCTGCGTACAGGGTCGAAGTACAGGTTCAGTTTCAACAGGTCGCCTCTCTTCACGCTCTGTCCGGTACTCTTGACCTCGTAATCGATTTCGTATTGCCTGTGGTAAACCCTTACAGTGGCATCGACCGTCATGCCCTCGGGGCGGGCGGTCGCGCGAGCCGTATTCCCTGAGTTCCTGGATAGCCTTTAAGGCATAACCTTGCCCCGACTTGACGCACATGACGATGGACTGCACGCGCAATATGTATTTCTCGAGGTTGCGTAGCGACTCATATCCACGGTCGGTGACGAGAATTGTTCCTTAAACCGGCATGCTCAAGATCCGTCAGGATTACATCAAAACTCCGCAAATCCGGCATATTGCCGGAACGTCCTGTAATATACCGGCATGTGGCTGGAAAGCGTGTACACGACAACCTCGGTGGTCTGCTCCAGAGGCAGCCGATCCTTGTTTTTGCCCCAATGTGTGTCCCGCAAGGCTACCGTCTTAAACCGACCTGCTCGTCGTGTCCACCGCACAAAGCTCGTCCTTCTGGAGCCTTGCAGCGCGCAGCATCAGCAGATCCATTCTGAGTTGGGCAAGCACGGGAACAGCAAGCAGAAACGCGCAGACTTGAAGATCGTAGGATTGTCGCTGATGGTGGCTCCCAACCACAACATCCCCCTATTCCCTGAAGTATACCCGAGGAACAAGCCTGACACACGGCAGTTCAACGATGTAATAGATAAGCTAAAGGACCGATTCCGGAAGCTTGGCAGGGGCGAGTGCGAAGTGACGCTGGTCTTTGATAAGGGAAACAACAATGAGGACAATATCATTGAGCTGATCGAAGCGATGCCGTGCTCATTCCATTTCGTCGGCGGGCTGCGTCTGAACCAATGCCCGGAGCTACTGGAAATACCGAAATCGGAGTACCGCCAGCTTGACGGCCCATTCAACGAGGCTACCGCCTACGGGTTGGCAAAGGAGGTGTACAGGAGGGAGTTCGCCGTTGTCGTGACGTACAACAAAGCATTATCCGCGCTAAAGGAATGGCTGCTGCTTCGCAGGGAGGGCGCCATCACAAAAGGAAAGAAGCCGATCGTAGCGTCTGTGGAAAAAACTTAAACAAGATTCTGTCCGTCGAGTATATGCTCGATGTTTTTAAATGCATGGTAACCGGGGGGCGGAGCAGAGGCCAGAGATTGACTACTGCTTTAGTGAAAAGCGATTTAGCGCGTTGCAGGAAAGGATATTGGGAAAATCGGGAAACAAGATATCATGTCTGCGTCAATGCTTAGCGCTTCGCTAATCGCATTGAAAGATAAGTCGCTCCGGCGAATAGCCTTTTGCACCCCAATGCGGGAACGGGTCCCCCTTCTTAGCAGCATCCTTGATATATTTTTTCGGTGGGGTAGGTTGCAAAGGTCAGCTGGAGCGAATGGTGATGAGTGTCCATCCCACGCCGCTATTCGTGGAAGGCGGCAGCATGTTCGTCAAATCGACGATAATCTCGTGACTACAGGCACAGCATGCGCTGAAAATCAGACAAAGGATTTACATCAACGATTCAGAAGTGAAGCGGATGTAGCTCGGTACAAAATACTACGGTTTATGATAAACTACGGTAGCGGTCGGCTGTCGGAACCGACCGCTACCGTTACCTAATCAAAGTGGTGACGATTTCAGAAGTTACCGTTAGCCATTCTGTGCCGCTTCACGTTTAGCCATAGTACGGCGCATAGACTCAAATGGTTCAAGCTTAATCGTTGTGCTTTTAGCGCTGATTCGGTCACAGATGGCGTCGGCGACGCACGCCTCTCCGATTTTTAGATGCCATCCTTTTAGCTCGAATTGAGAGCAGGTGATTACGGCGCCGTAATCCTTGCGGTATTCCATGAGATCGAAAATGTCACGCGATTCATTATCAGTCAATGGAAAGAGCAGCCATTCATCAAGGATCAAAAGTGTGACCTTAGTCAACTGTTTGAAAAACCTTCGGATATCCCCCTCGCCACGGGCTATAGCGATATCGGTCAAGAGGTCAGGTGTTCTGTAGTATTTAGTCGTTAGCTTCTTTCGGACAGCAGTCATGCCCAGTGCAGTTGCGAGAAATGTTTTACCGCCTCCGGTAGGGCCTAGGATTAACAGGTTGCGCCGATCAAGGATATAGTTGCAAGTGGATAAAGTGGCAATGATGTTTTTATCAAGCTTTCTGGTCGTGTAGTCTATATCCTCAAGGCATGCGTTTTGCATTGGAAATCCAGCGTTTTTAATCAGTCGCTTCAGACGATTGTTTTCACGGCGTGTCCATTCAGTATCCACGAGCAATCCGAAACGATCCTCAAAAGGCATTTGCTCATAATTCTTGTCGATAAGCTGGTCATTAAAGGCATCACCGATCGCCTGGAGCTTCATATCGCGAAGCTATTTTATCGTCGCTTCATTCAGCATTACTCGTCACCCCCATAATATTGCGAACCACGGGCAAACCCGTATTCCGAGGATGGCGATGCATTTGTAGCTGAAAATGGGATTTTATCTTGAGCTGATTTCAATATGGTCTGTATGCTTTTTAGACTGGGGCGTGCTGTATAGGTAAACGCCCTTTCACAAGCGGATTCAAGGCGGTGGGCTGAGTATTTATCGGCGAGATGGAGCAAAGCGCGACACGATTTGTAGCTCTGCTGTTCGATCTTAAAGTTGCTCAGGAAGACGTTAACGACAGCCAGCGTGTTCACACCGTATTTTGATGCCCAGTTTCTGAATCTGTCGCCATTCCATTCCACATCTTTCCTATGGTTAGGCGGCATATGATCCTCGACGGTGCTGTATTGATTGTTTGGGCCATATAGACGCGGGTGAGAGCAAATACGATTCCCGGAGAAAAATACTTCAACCGCGCTTTTGGTAATCCGGACATCCACTTGTCGCCCAATATACTCAAACGGGATCGAATAGTTTTGCTTCATACAAGCGACATGGTAATTGGTTTGGACTGTTGCCTGACGCCATTCTGAGAGTTCAAAATGGTACTTCGGCAAGGGAATCAGAAAGTTCTTTTCCTGTTGGAAAACAGAGTATCTGCTGCCGTCTTTCTTCTGGAAAGGCTTATGATTGAAAACCTCAAGCTTCTCCATGATAGCAAGGTTCAACTCGCCGATTATTGACTACGGTTTCCTCCCGAGTGTTTTTGGTGATGCCAGCCTTTAAGTTGTCCGGTCGGAGAATGCGCGTAGCTCCATTGAAATGCCTATAGGCGCCAACGTGTCCGGCAATCCAGCACTCCTGTTTTTCGGAAAAAAAGGCTTCGGCATAAGCATACCCACTGTAAGGAAGTGCGGCAATGAAAAGATGGGTGGAAATCAGCTCCCCGGTGTCGGTATCGACGACGTTTTCGAGCTTTGTTCCTGCCCAATCAGTTTCCATCAATTCACCAGGTTTGTGTTCTATGCGTTTTGTTGCTTTGGTCTTCTGGACATAGTCCCCATAGTATTTGTTGAACTGTGTAGACTGATACGGCAACTCGTTATACTTCCTGCAATCCTCGCAGTATTCCAGCCAGAGCAAGTTGAGCGTGACGCCGTTTTTTGCTAGCTCCCTGTGGACGTACTCGTAGTCAGGCATCTTGTATTCTGGCTTTGATGCCACGCGGGATGTGAGCCGTTGCCTAAGCTCGTGGTCTGATAATTTGGTGGTCTTGCTGTACTCCAGTCCGTTTTCTTTCGCCCGCTGCAGGACTTGGATCACCGTGGGCCTCGTGCAGCCGCAGCTTGCTGCAATCTGCGTGTTGTTGAGCCCGAGGCTTTTAAGCCTCAGTATCTCTCGGTAGTTGGTCATATATACTGACCTCCTTCATGTATTTACGTATTTATGCGTATGACAGGATTATACAGGAGGACAGTTACGATAAATGCGAGAAGAACTGCGGCGTGTAAAATCATTTCGGTCATACTGTCAATTTTTGACGGTCTTGTTGTAAAAGTCTAACGGTCAAAATGTAAAATCTGGTGCGGCATATTCATTATGTCAAGTACCTGAATAAAAATGTATAAGTCTTTTTTGGAAAGGCGTTCCATAATCTTACTTTTCTTTTTTCATTGCAGTTTCCTCAAGCAATCTAAAATGTTTATCAAAATCGCTCTCAAATAACTTGTCTTGAACTATGCGATATTTTTCAAACTCTGACAGTGCATGGTTTTGTGCAATTTCAGCCGATATTCTTCCAGCGTTGGTAAGTAACTCATGACCGTCAGCCTGCAAAATACGGTCAAGATGCAGTGCCCAGTCTTCCATTGTCATAGGCAAATGGCGGCGCGCTCGGTTTTCTGCTAAGTCAAGGTACGCCGAGACGATTAACTGAAGTGACTTCATTTCATCTTCAGATAAATAGTTTTTTGCAATAACGACATCGTATCTTTGGATTTTACCGTTTGGAGAGTCTTCCCATGTTGTCAACCCCATATGTTCTTCCTTGGCGTCGGCTCGGAGGTAGATAACCTCGGCGGCAGTATTTCCATGTACGGCATAATGCATTTTATTTTGAACTTTTGCAAAGAAGTCACGAGTCACTTTCGCTGTCTTATCATAATCAAGCGAGGTTGCATAAATATCTGTAATCTTCTGATAGAATCGTCGTTCAGACAGCCTGATTTCACGGATTTTTTCGAGCTGCTTGTCAAAATAATCATTTGTTAAAATAGTGCCATTATTTTTCAAACGTTCCTCATCCATAACCCAGCCTTGGATAGTATAGTCCTTAACAACTTGATTTGCCCATTTGCGAAACTGCACAGCGCGATTGTTATTAACTTTAAAACCGACAGCAATAATCATTTGCAGATTGTAGTGATCGACATTCCGCGAAATCTGCCGTGTCCCCTCTGTTTGAACTATTAAGTATTTCTTAATAGTTGCATCAGGGTTAAGTTCATCATCCTCATAGATTCTCTTTATGTGTTGATTAACAGCTGCAACGCTTACGTCATACAGTGTTGCCAACATTTTTTGCGTCAACCAAATATTCTCATCTTGATAACGAACCTCAAAACTCTGTTCGTTATTACCGGTTGCCGCTATGAAAGTTAGGTATTCTGCTGCAGAGCTGCGAATGGTTATTATATTACCCGTTTCGTTGTTTGTTTTTTTGCTTTTTGCCATATTCAACGCTCCTTAGTTAAATGTTTCGGTCATATTCATATTATTGAATAAGTAGGGGTATTGTGTCATTATGTGTAAAAAAGTATATATTTTTTTCTTATCAGAGATAGAAACCAGCATCGGAATATCGGAAAATTTAAAAAACCGTTCATTAATACTTGCGTTGTATTGTTGAAATATCGCAGCTAAGAAGAATTTTTCACTCGATGATATTGAACTGGACACTTTTTCAAAATGATCAAAATGGAATCTAACAACTTTTTTCTTACTATCGCCACCAAATCCATCTCCAATATATACACAGGCCTCAAAGTTGAGTAATGGTGTATCAAACAGAGTATTCCATAAACTTTTTAACATTTTTTCCTTTGTGTATTTGCCGTATTTTTCTTTAAACCTTAAAGAAAGCTGTTCGAGCATTTCTAATAAATATTTAACAAAGTTTTTATATTTTGAAATCATTATTTCTTTTTCCTGGTTATGCTCCAACCCGTTTTTTTGCATCGGTGGCGTATTCTCATGTGTTATCTGATTCCGATAATCAGAGATACTATTTAAATACGCAGCGTCATATTCTACTTGGATGCTACAAACACTTTGTGTTTCTCTTATTATCGCATGAGCAGAACCCTTATTAATGTTTCTAATTACTTTTTCTACTAAAATGGTGATAATCTCGTATTGAGAATACTCATCATAAATATCTTTTGTAGTGAGAGGCAACTGTTTTTCGCCACTTATTTTTTCAGGAAAAGCATTCAACATACGACGCATCGCCTCACAATAAGAGCTTTCAAATATTGCGTATACATATATAAAATATGCCTCAAAAAATATGATATCAGAATTCTCAATATTCATTTTTGATTGAATTAGTTTAATTTTTCTAATGTTTTCTTCTATGCTATAAATCAATTCTTCACATATAAATACCCGCATATATTGCTCCTCACTGATTTTGACCAGAGTTTAAAACATTTTCATTTTCCATAGCATTTTTATTAACAATCATATTTCTAATTCCTACTCTCCAGAAAATCTCTTCTCCAGGGATGATTTAAGCTTATAAACTCAACAGCCAAATGAATCTGATTTAATTAGATAACACTGTCACGTAACATAAAACCACAGGTTGAGCCTCTGTCCACAAGAAAGCTGAGAACATCAAGAGTGTCTCTTCGTATTTCAGAATTCTGTTTTATAGCTGTTCTCTTAGATGAAATAAACCGTTGGGTGTATTCTTCAATATAGAATTCCGTATTTGTCTCCAGAGATATAAACTTTAGGTGTGGGTTGTCTCGAATTACCAATGCGAGCCATTTAATACCATGATCCAGAAAATCATAACCAATAGTATTAAGTACACGAGCTATAGAGTAGAGAGTACCTGGGTGGTAACTGAGTTTTTGCGCGGCATTGACAAAGAAATCAATGTTTTTTTCTTGAAGCGTATGCCATGAACATATGTTTTCTTGCCACAACGGAAATGCCAGTAAATAAGTTGTCACTATCTTGTCAAGATCACCACCATAGTATCTATCAATATCCTTCTCCTCTATTGTGAGCAAAGCAACCTTCTGTTTACTGCAAAACCCATCTATTATTATAAAAAACTTATCCCATAAATTCCAAAACGCTTGCGGCTTTTTCATTTGATCCTGGCTAAGTATAATCTTGGTCAGAAAGCTATTCGTCATGTCCGATATGACAATATTTGGGGCTAGTTCCGTTACTACATCATGTCGTTCCTGTGTTGTGGTGCAAAGCAGATACTCAGCCAACCAGCTAAGATATGCTTGCTCCTGATTCATATCCCTAAAAATATTTTTATGATTGGAATGGTGTTGATCCTCAAACAATCTGGGCCAAAAAATCTTTCCTGTCATCGAGATGACGGTTCGAGCCAAAGGGATATCTATTGGTAACAGCAAATTAAGTGTTTGCAGTGCCGTATCACTTAAACCGCTGACGTCAGGAATCTCTCCAGGATCTTGTTGGTCAAAGACGGTCTGGAGCAATTCTTTACTATCATCAATAAATTTAAATGGGGAAATGCCATTATACAAGGTGACTTTCTGATCATATCCTGGTTTAATAAGAATGAATGCTCTAAATAATTTTTTCGCAAGTATAGAATCCAAACACCAGAGTTTTTCCCTGAATGCTGCTACCGCCCAATCACGCTGTTTGCTCCAATCACATATCAATATTAACATAAGAATTAACGGATCAACAGACAGAGATCTTTCCACTTTGCTGGATATCAACACAGGCAGCGCAGCTATAACGGCATCTATACCACCAACCGACCAATACCATTGCTCATTCAAAGCTGTATGTAAATTGTTCACTATAGATTCCGAACAGATTTGAGTGGAGTTGTCATCCAGTCTGTCTCCAAACTCCATTAGCAATACAGCTGAGATATAAATTATCAAGTTTCTATTGTTGTGATTGGAACTCAGATCCGAAAGCAGTGATAAAGCATCTGTCAGTGCGGATTGCGGATCAATTTCATATTGTTCATATTTTTGATATTGATCGGGTTTTCTCATGAATTTGCTTTGGCTCCAAAGAAATAGTTTCGTATATCGGTCATCCTTCTCAATGTCCTCATACAGCTTTTGTTGACTCTCAGCTAAGTCTTCAGGTAAATCTGATGTAAGGACTATTTGGGTCTCATCTTGCCTATGATCGTATTCTATTTTCATTTTCCGTAAATCTATTCGATATATTATTAACCGTTCTCTCTCTTCTAAGCGCTCCAGATCATTGAAAGACTCGTCTATGGCTCTATACAGTTTTGTTAGCCTCTCCTGATGCTCAGCGTTGGATAATGAACCACTCTTAAGCTGATATCCTCAAGTCTTTTTTTTCGAAACGACCTGGCATTTGATTCAATGCGTTCATCATCGTAAAGTTTGTTGCTTGGAATTCCACCCTTCAGAAAATTTGAGTGGGATTCATTTATCAGTCTATCAATATCCAGTAAGAATATTTTTCTTGTATGCAGCAGTATACATGCGATTGAAAATAACTTATCCGGGTATGCAGTAACTATACTGGTTACCACTGCTGTGATAGCGGATGATCGCGACTTGGATAATAGACGTATACAAACATCGCAAGCCTTTTCCTTAGTTGTCTCAGGTATCCAGAAATAGAGCCACCGCTCCAAAGCCATTAGTATACTTTTCAATAGATCAGGCGCTACTGATGTTCCGCGATGTATCTGCCAAAGCCGATTACTAGCCACTTGTTTTATGCGTTCTCCGTTTGGGGAAATGACATCTATCTTAAAACACTCTGAATAATTCTTGTTTAATGATGAGTTCTCATATGCCTCCGAAACTGTGTTAAACAACTCAATTATAAAATCAATTGTCTTTACTGGCACTGTTTTCAACAATGTAAAAGTTGGCGTTTTAAAGGCGCTCTCAGGATAATACTCATGATCCAAATGGTTATTTAAGTCAAAGTCTGCACTGATATTCGGAGTATGAAATCCATAATTCTCTTTCGGCTCATGGTTAAGCCAAAAGTGTTTAGCCAGTTTAAAAACCAAATCTGGCGCTGCTACACACATAGCGCCACAGTTAAATATACTACTAAGCGCTTGTTCACACAAATCGCTATAAAGCTCACTGTTCCCATTTGTTTTCTTTTCGACAACTGTTTCAAAAATACCAGTCAATTCAGGGAGAATTTCAAAAGCGCTATTAAGAATTACATCAACAATCTGACTTATCTTCATATCACCTAAGCGATAACGATATTCTGAGCCTTTTGCCAATGTGTATAAATACAGAGCCAATAAACCAGCATAACGTGTTGTATTACCGTGTTTTGAATGCATTGTCCAGGCATACAGAACATCTACACTCAATACAATAACAATAGGAGACCATAAGATTTGCTTGCGATTGTTATATACATAAGGAATCAGATAATCCCAACCAAGCCCGGACGGTTTTGTAAAGTGATAAACATTTTGTGACTTTGCCTCTCCTTTAGTAAGGATTAGTTGCCATAATTCGTCATCGACAACTTTACAAGCAGTATTAATAAGAGTCAATGCCCGCACAAGTAGCCGGAATTCATTCTCTTTCAATATATTATCCAGGCAGGACAAATATTCGCTATTTTTTTCTGACATCAATGAAACTAAAATCTCATCCTTCCAGATAGAACTGCTTCTCTCATCGGTCAGAACGGTTATGAGGAATACATGTATTCCATCATCGTCACAGTCAAATTGGTCATGCAACCAAAGGCGGAAAGCTTTTCTCATAATCAAGCTATCACCAATGTTCGTGTAAAACTTGTCAATACTCTGTCTCTGGAGATATTCCTGACTAATGATGTGTTTGAGAACAATTTCCTCGTAGACATCATGTGTAACAAAATAACCTCCCATAGTGCTGTCATATTTGATAATATCATCATCAGCTAGCGAAGTGAGAGCTAACCAGTCGTCTTCCTGGGGAGGAACATAATACGTTGTTCCCTTATTGGTAATTGTGTGAACCAAATTACAAAGCATCTGTCCTCTTCTTATATGCAAAAAATCCTTTTGTTGAGTGGTGTTACAGATGACCTGCTCCCAGACATTATGAAGATATTCTGTTATATTTTTACTGATTACTATATATGATTTTGAGAGATATAACTTCAGATAAAAAAGATTGCATACAAAGTCACGTAGTTTAGGATCTGATGGTAATGTGAGGTCGTTATTCAATTCAACTACAGCTAAATCTTCCACTGTTAATCTCGACGCAAAGTGTTCTGATACTTCGGACAATTGTAAAACATTATTAAGGAATGTGTCTTTATAACTTGTCCGAAGCGTAATTATCAGACGCCACCCATGTTGAAGTAACAGCCGAACTGCAGCAATAAAGGTTTCCTGATGTTCAAGCGTGAACACTCTCTCTGCCGAATCAATAACACATATTTTTGCAGACGCATCGTCAAAAGCGGACAAGACATCATCCCATGAGAAGTTCCCAAATTTGCGTGCAAATTCAGGGATACTTGGCATATTAAAATCTGTCGCGCGAAAGAGCCAAACAGGGGAACAAGTATCTTCACTCAATTGATCTTTTATGAGGGCTGATTTCCCACTCCCACTTTCCCCATGAACAAGAAGAATATCGTGCTTGGATTCAAGGAAGCCATTAACATCAATGGGCTGACGATACACTTTAATGGATTTTCCTCCACATGGGATGTCGGATGATATACTGTCAAATATAGTTTTCGTATGAAGTTGTACTTGGTCAAGAAACTGTCTTATTCCGTCATTTGTTGCAAAAAAATAGTCCCTAATGAATTCCAGTTCCGGTTTCAACAACAAAGTTTCAAGTTGATTCAATCCACGCCATTCAATCTGGATGCCCAAAGTGCTTCCATGAGCCTCAATATCGGTTATGTATGCCGGTTTTTCGTTTCCCTTTGTTGTGCTGATTCCAGGTTCTTTATTGATATAAAAGATAATCTTGTTTATATAAGGGTATTTGTCGTGGACGCCGGAAATTGAGTTTTTCAACTCTCCTTTCCGATCTGAAAGGGTTGTTGACGCATCATAGAATTTTGCTTGAAATCCTATCCATATACCATCAAAATGCACTGGCTTTGTCTCAATATATGGCTGATTATAGTAGCGATATACTCCATATGGCTGCTTAAACTCAAAGTAAAAGAGCTGTTCAGTTAACTGCTGAAAAGCTAATCGCGAATTAGCAGCGAATATATAAGCAAATGCAAACCAGTCTATCTTTATTGTTAAAAACCCCATAAAGCAGCGTTCCCTCTATCGCTTCCCTAAATTTTAATACTTTGTGGAAAATTGTCTACATTTATAATTGCTTTCCCAAGTGTAAAAAGTTTCAATTCCTCTGTGATAGTATATTTTGTGCCTTGATTGTTTCTGTTTTGTCGTTAATATTTTAGCTTGCTCAAGGAATTTTACCACTTTCGCCGCTGTATTGAATGATATACCCAGTTGATACGAAATCGGCATTATTTCTGAAATTAGATACTGCTTGAAATAGTTATACACGGGCTTTATATATTTAGAAGGCAGAGCTAATGCCGTCATCTTTTTTTCATCTTCGGAAATAGTATCAGTATATCGCCGGATTCTGATAATTGCCTGATCGACGCCAATACATATCCCCTGAACAAAAAACTTAACCCAAGGTATAAACCCGTTTCCTCTTTGTGTAAAACTCAATTTGTCAAAATATGTTTCTTTATTGATATCCAGATATTCTGAAAGGCACATATATGAAACAGCTTTGTAATTTGCGTTCAGTAATATCATTTGGGACAGGATTCGTCCGACCAGTCCGTTATATTTGTCAAAAGGGTGTATCATCTCAAATTGATAATGCGCAAGCGCTGCTTTTATCAGAATATCGACATGATTATCCATATTGATGAACTTTACCATATCATATAAGGCAGGCATGATTCGCTCCGGAGTTGTGGGGCTATACGTTTTTAGGTTGGTAATTACACCCCCCAAAGGGATTGCTGTTTCACGGACATCTGCTCTGTTCAATGTTTTGGTTTCTGGCAGAATTATGTTGTAGACCTCCACCAACGCAGGATGACCTGCATTTTCATCATAGGCGTATTGATATGCCGCAATACGATTTGTTATGACATCTAAATCCTTTTGTCCTAAAGAGGTTTTCTTTAATGCACTCCGAAAAGTCATACTATCTTTATAATCTATGTGAAGTGAGTGGCAATTCTCTTTTAAACACATTAGTAACTTAGGTTTTAAGAACTACAATAAAAAACAAGTTGTTACGCCGCAGATTTAAGCAAATCATTGACTGATGCGGCTAATGCAGCGTTCAAAGCA
>JGI24702J35022_10001981_pt1 | contig 12632 bp, 12 predicted proteins | sample TergutTh196P4_FD_35022 | JGI IMG/M metagenome (IMG submission 35022)
GCGATCTGAAGCATGAAGAATTATGGATTGCGCTATTAAACCAAGCCGGCAAGGTTATCGACAAAGTAAAAATAAGCCAAGGGGGAACAGGAGAAACGGCAGCTGATATGCGCCATATCCTGAATGCCTCAATTCATGCGATGTGTTCGGGAATTATACTTTGTCATAATCATCCTTCCGGAAATATTCAGCCCAGCCGCGAAGATGATTTGTTGACTTCGAATCTGGAAAAAGCGGCCAAGTTGATGCATATCAAGTTGCTTGACCATATCATCATCTATGATGAGACATATTACAGTTATGCCGATGAAGGAAGGCTTTCGTTATGATTATGGTATAGAACGAATTTTAACCAATCCATGAATCATTTGAGCAACAACATATACTTTGCAGCCGATGCCCATCTGGGAAACAGCTATACTGATGATCCCTTGGAAGCAGAGAAAAAATTAGTTCGCTGGTTGGACAGTATCAANGATGATGCNCGGGCAATCTATTTCCTGGGAGATATGTTCGANTANTGGTATGAATATAAATACGTAGTACCCAAAGGACATGTCCGTTTTCTGGGCAAATTAGCCGAATTATCCGACCGGGGGATTGAGATCCATCTGTTGATCGGGAATCATGATATCTGGATGTTCGACTATTTACCCGATGAAATCGGCGCTCTAATCCATCAGGGGCCGCTGATAGTCGACCTGTTGGGGAAACGTTTTTTCTTGGCACACGGCGACGAAGTGGGAAAGCAAAGTATACACTTCCGCTTTCTGCAGGCTTTGTTCCGGAATAAAATCTGTCAGTTTTTGTACGCAGGCATACACCCGCGCTGGACATTCGCATTCGCCAGACGCTGGTCGCTCAACAGCCGGAAAAAAGGACTGCAAGATGGCACATCAAATCCCTTACTTACGGCGGGATACCTGATTGAATTTGCAGGCGAATACATTCAAACACATCCTGATATCGACTTCTTTATTTTCGGGCATTGTCATAAACTGTTGGATATGAAGTTAAAAACAGGAGACACATTAAATCCCATTGCACGCTTACTTGTTGTAGGCGAATGGATGAGCCATTTCTCTTATATTCAATGGGATGGCCACCAGTTGAGCTTAAAGCTGTTTGAAGAATAGAATCGTTTATTCCAAAAATGACGGTAAAAGAAGACGAAAACATGCCAAAAATGACGGTATAGACATGCGGGTCTTTCAACGTATTTTGCGATTCAACAATCGAAACAGGAAGGGCAATAAAGTATAGGCAATAAGGGCAGTTGAAGTCAGCCCGACCAACGTAATCAAACCNATCGAACGTAANGCCGGATGTGTAGCAAACATCAACGACGAAATACTNACCGTCANGACAAAGGCNGAGAAGACAATAGCCGTTTTGTGATAGGTCAATAAATTGCCGTAATCGCGGCGAACACCGGCTAACAAACCATCCATCACATAAATACTGTAATCAACGCCTATGCCGAAAATAAAAGATGATATCACAATATTAATCAGATTGAACTGCATCCCAAAAATGCCCATCATTCCCAACACAATAAACCAGCTTAACCCCATAGGAATAAATGCAATCATGGCATGGAATAAATTCCGGTACCAAAACAACAAGACAAGAAATACAAACAATGAAGAAATACCAAGTATCATATTGAAATCTTCATTCATCAATTCCACCATGTTTTTGGTGTAATAAAACGGGTCGATCACTACACAATGAGGCAGGGCTGTAATGATATCGCTCACCTTATTCTTTATGTCGGGATTTAACTGTACGGAAGTAAATACCATATATTTACCATCGGTAAATTCGACGATATTGGCCATCAATTCTTCAGGTAATATGCCGGCATCGTAAACGGAAACAGGTTCGGCTTCTGCGTCAATCATTGCGAAGAACGGATTGAATGTTTCAGGCCTGAAACCATACAATTGTCCCGCTTCCGTCAGGTTTTGATGCGTCTCATCAATCCGCTGCGGCGTCCAGAATTCATTCCATTGCCTGATTCGTTCGAGTTGCTCTTTTTTCGGAAGTAATAAAGTGGCTGTCTGTGAGTAATCATGTATCATTCCACTTCTTTTTAACGAATCAAACACGGTTGCCATCTGATTACTAACGAGCAAAGCCGAATCCAATTCGTCCGATGAAGCTGCATAATATACCATCTCATATCCTTGGGTGGTTTTCGAGGCAAGCAATTGTTCCGATCGCACAACATCCGGATTGTTGTACCCAATATTTTTCAGGTCAGGATCGAATGTGACCCATCGGGAGGTAAATACACATATCGCACCAATCAAACATATTGTGATAATCAACCATTGCTGCCTGTCAAAGGGGAATGAATTGAAACGGTTGAGCCGGTCAAATGCTTTTTCGGAACGTATATTTCGCTTCAAATTGAAAAAATGAGGCAGGAAAATAAGGCAAAATAAGGTGGAACCGGCTAATGCAAGCGATGAAAACAAACCAAAATCACGCAAAAGGGCAGACTGTGTAAACAGCAAACCCATCAATGCGCCAATGGTGGTCAGACAACTTAGTAAAATAGGAATCGTCTGATCCTTAATGACCTGTACCGGATCGTTCAAGTATTTATAATGCGTCAACACATGCAAGCAGTAAGATAACCCGATTCCCAAAATAACAGCGCCGATACCAAGCGCCATTAACGACATCCGCCCCTGAATCAGATACATACCTGTCAATGCGAAGAAAGTCCCATATACTATCGGCGCTATCAGCATCCATAAGGTGGATTTATTTCTGAAACAAAAACCAATGATACAACAGACAATCAACATTGATAATCCCATGGTCATGGCAATATCCTGCTTTATTTGGCGCGAATTAAACACACTGCGAACCGGCGCTCCATGAAAAAGAATCTCTATATCGGGATTCTCTCTGTTGAAAGCAGCGATTTCCTTTTCAAGCCTGTTGATCAGCCGTGTACCCGATCCTGAGTCGAATCCCTTGAAGTTGGGCGATAAAAATGCCAGCGCTATCGTCGTGTCGGGCGTAAAGAAATGCTGATAGACAACCTTGTAATTGCCTCCGAAACTGTCGGCCAACGATCCGTCGGACATAAACAGGTTGCGCAAGCCAATCGGGTCGCGACGCATCGTATTACCGAATACCATACCCGAAGGCGACACAATCAAATCGTAGTTCGCCGCCATCTGTTCAGCAATAGCCTCTTTCGATAACAAACGCTCAATACGGGGATACATGGACGCATCAATAAATACCGGAGCATGGTCGTAGAGAAACCCCATGGCCTCTATAATCAAATCATTGTCAACTTGATACAGGATATTGTGAATGTCGTGCGCCAATGAATCATGTTGAAGTAATCTTTCCACAAAGAGATCGCACTTGTCTGTCAGCGTTTCTATCTCAATAGTATCCGACTTGGGAATAAACAATAAAAAGATTTTATCCTTTACTTTCAGATTGGCAAATACCAATTGTTCCGAGCTGCCTGTTTCGAGCGAAGGAAGCAATTTGGAAATATCTTCTTCATATTCGACTTTACTCCCTAAGTAAACAAACAACAAACTACTCGCTATCAGCAATCCATAGAAAAGCGACTTATGCCTTGAAAAGAAATTGAAAAATGTAATCATAAGACCCAAGTTAAATACTGAGAAATGAAAACCGGGAACTGAAAACTACAAACTCTCCTTTGAGCGTCATATAATCCGTTTCATCGCGGCCTATGGTGGCTATTACCTTGAATTTATGATCTGTAATTGCTGTCAGTTCGATGCAGATTTGCAATTCCCGGTGTTGTTGAGGCGTAATCATGGCAAGGAATTTGCATTGTGTAATTGATTCAAGCAACATGGGTTGTCCGGTTATTCGTTCAACACATTCCTTAATCATTTGAATATTACAAACGCCCGGCGCAACAGGCATCTCGGGGAAATGTCCCTCGTACACCCTACATTCAGGGATAAGAACCACATCGAATAGCGTAACATCACCTGTTGTCTGCCAACTCTTTACCGAATAATAATTATCCATCAATCCTATTACTGATTTTCATTTGACATTCCGCAACTATTTCGTCGCCCGATTTTGTTTCGACCGTAATGAGTTGTATGTGTAATACTTCCGAAATAACCTGCACATAAGTGCGCAACTGATCGCCAACAGCAGGCAGACGAAAGACACGAAACTTTTTGATTTCGCCGATAAACCCTATGGGAGGCATTTTTTGCTGCCGATAAGCCTTATAACCGGCAAGCGCCGATCCCGACTGTGCCATGTGTTCGATAAGCCCCGGTTCGGTGAATCTTCCATCGGCGCAAAACATATGATCCGGTTGAACCGTCAATCCGGTATAAGCCTCAGTATCACTTCCTTCAAAGAAAGCATCCAGCATGATTATGGGAGCTCTTTGAGGGATAAGTAGTTGAATCCGGTCTCCCGCGAAAAGTGCAGTGTCAGTCATCAGGCGCTCAATTGTCCATATATGGTATCATAGAGATGTGCAAATGTTTTAATCCGGTTGATTTCCGTCCCCTTGATTTTTACTTTATAAATTGACTCAATCAAAGCCACCATATCGACTAATCCCAAACTGTCCAATTGCAGGGCATTTTTGATATTCGCTTGTGGTGAAATTTCCGTTATTTCCACTTCGAACTCTTTGGCTAAAGCTTCATTGATTGTTGCAATAATTTCTTGTTTGTCCATCATTTGTTTGTATCGTTAATATTTTTTATAATCAGGGTTGAATTAGTTCCTCCAAAACCAAACGAATTGGACAGGAACATATCAAAGTGTTTGTCGACGCGCATTGCAGGGATATTCAATAAGGCCGAATCTTCGTCAGGATTTTCGAAATTCAGGTTTGGCGCAATAAAATCATGTTTCATCATCAGCATGGAATAGATTACTTCGCTGGCGCCGGCCATCCACATCTCATGCCCTGTCTGCGATTTGGTTGATGTGATTTCCGGTTTATAGCTGTCAAATACCATCGAAATAGCTTTGGCTTCATTGCGGTCGCCTATCGGAGTTGAAGTGGCATGTGCATTGATATAACCGATTTCACGAATATCAACCCCTGCTTCGCGGATAGCCATGTGCAGTGAACGGCTCGGTCCATCTACATTGGGTACGGAGATATGGTCGCCGTTCGACGAAAAGCCATAGCCGCAAACCTCAGCTAAAATAGGTGCACCACGGCGCACGGCCGACTCATAACTTTCTATCACTACCGTAGCAGCGCCTCCTCCGGGAACCAATCCGTCGCGGTCGCGGTCGAACGGACGTGATGCTTTTTCAGGTTCATGCTCGCGAACAGAAAAGGCGCTTATCGCATCGAAACTGCCGATAGAAAACGGATTTACTTCCTGTGCGCCTCCGCAGACGATACAGTCTTGCAGACCATTACGTATAAGCAACGCTCCTAATCCGATGGCATGTGAACCGCTGGCACAGGCTCCCGAAATAGTCAGGTTGATGCCTTTTAACTTAAAGATACAGGCCAGATTCATGGTTATCGTTGAATTCATCGACTGAAAAATACCGCCTGAGCCTATCAGTGTGGTATCTTTTTTCTCACGCATGATATCGACACTTCTGACGACTGCATCAGCGCTACTGTCATTCCCGTACAGGATACCTGTTTCGTGGCGCGCTAAGTAATCCATATCCAACCGTGCATTGGATAACGCCTCACAAGTAGCCACATACGCATATTTAGCCTGTTCAGGCATATAGGCACGTTGATTCCGGCTCAATGCGCTTTTCAAATCAGGAACTTCAACGAAACCGGTCAAACCCGAACGAAAGCCCATCTCTTTGCGCACAAGGTCGAGGATAATCCCTGATTTGGCATGATACAATGAATCCCTGACTTCATCCAAATTTTTCCCCAAACATGAATAGATCCCCATTCCGGTTATTACAACTCTCTTTCCCATATCGTCATTTATTCATCAGTAATACATCTAACCCATCAATCATATCCTTCCTCAGCTTGCTCAAATCATTGATTCGTTTCGTTTTAAGATTTACCTGAAATCGCAATGCCTGAATCGTTCGGATGAAAAACAGCCTGTAATACCAGGCAAATAAACCCAACCTGGGTAACGAGATTAAATAAATCAATGCCCACCAGATATTTGTATAAACCCATGCCAGCACAAAAGTCAATGTATATAAAATGGGTATGGTAACCACCAAACTGATCGCTAAAATAAATGTTCCGTAAAACATTTTATCCGTCATTCGGTTGATTAGGATGTTCGGCGTTATCAAATGCAATGCGTTGGGCCATAGGGAAAAGACCCATAAAGGGAGCAAGAGTAAAAGCAATAACAAACGTCCTCCAATTGTTACCCATGAAGGACATCGGTCAAAAAGGTCGTCATTGATTTTCATTTCATTCATACCTTGGCTGAGCGTTAAGGCATCAGCATAGAGTTTGGCGAGTACCTCCTCTTTCCCTTCTGCTTTGTTTTTTTCCAATCCGGCTACTAACAAACGGTCTGATAATAAACGGTCCGGTAATATTTCCGAATCATATAGATGGTATGATGCAAACTTTTTCCCATACGTATTACGGATAAAATGGATGGCTTCGTAATTATCCAAATCGCGAATGTCGAGCATCAATGTTTCTATTTGTTTGCGTACCAAGGCACTAAGTTGGCGTTGAGCCGTTCGTGGTTTGGATTGGTATAAATCGTAAAAGGGTTTAAGTGAAATGGGCGTTCCGTATTTTATCAGTATTTGTTCCTGCAGTTGAAAATAATCGGAGTAATGATTGCAAGAAGGCAAGATAAATATCTCTTTATCGAAATCACCTATGGCAGCTGCTTCGAAAGCCATTTTTGTAAATCCGAAAGTAAAATCATTCAGCCGGCGTTTTTCCTGATGCCCTGCTTCCGGAAACATGACAAGTGTGCTCCCGTTATATAATTCCTGTGTTGACTGTTTAAAAGTATCGGTATTTTTATGTAAGGCTTCCACCCCTTCGAAAGCAATCCGGAAAGCAGGCAACAACCCAAGACCGCGAAAGAATTTATTCAGGATTGGGTGGTAATCAAAGACATCGGCGCGCATGATGAAATAAGGTTTCCGGTCGCGAAGCGAAAACAAAATACCTGCGGCATCATTCAGGCAGTTCTGGTGATTCGAAACAATCATCAACGGAATTCCCGGTTTCGGAATATTTGCAGCGTTAATAGTATATGTACGACGATAATAAATCCTGTCATGGAAAAAACGGGTATATGATTTAAACATGCGATAAGATATACTTCCTCGTTGATATGTTTTTGTTCGCTTTTCCAAATAAAAAACCGTATTTATTGTTAATAAAAATTTACCCGTAGCCTGTAAAGAACGCACAAAAGTAATGCTTTTGCGCATAAATTTCCAAATTGACGTGCCAAAATTAAACAAAACTACCCGATTTATCGTATGGATTGGTTGATTTTTTGTTTAAAAGGGATGAAAAGTGCTGTATTTCCTTATCTTTGTAGCATGAAAATACTCATAACAGGTGCCAGTGGATTTATCGGAAGCTGGTTGGTAGAAGAAGCTGTCCGGCTCGGTTTCGAAGTATGGGCGGGTGTGCGTACTTCGAGTTCGCTTGAACACTTGCCCATTGCAAAAATCCATCGGATAGATCTTCAATATCAGGACATTGAAGCCCTGTCCAAACAGATAATAACGCATGTTCAGCAGTATGGAGCATGGGATTATGTGATTCATAACGCCGGACTGACCAAAACAACCCGACCTTCGGATTTTTTCTTAGTGAATGCCGAATACACGCGACGGTTATTAACTGCATTATCGCAATCCGGCTGCCACCCGCAAAAATTTCTGTTGATGAGCAGTCTCAGTACGTATGCCGCTGGCAATAGCAAGACACTCGCTCCGATACGCTTGGATGACCCTCAACAGCCCGACACCCTCTATGGAAAAAGCAAATTAATGGCCGAGTCATACGTGTGTCGTCAGGACGATTTTCCGTATGTGATTCTTCGACCTACCGGCGTTTATGGCCCGGGCGATAAAGACTACCTGATGGAAATCAAAAGCATCCGTTCGGGGTTTGATTTTACGGCCGGAATGAAACCGCAGTATATCACTTTTATTTTTGTAAAAGACCTGGTGGACGTTGTATTTCAAGCCTTAACCAATGAATCTATCCGCAACCGTGCGTACTTTGTAGCCGATGGCGATGTCTATACGGACACACAATTTGCGTGTTTGATACAGGAACTCTTACAAAAGAAACGGGTATTTCGTGCACACATCCCATTATGGATGGTTTACATCATTTGCCTTTTTTCCGAATGGATGGGACGAATAACGCGACAAGCCCAAACGTTAAATACCGACAAATACAAAATCATGAAACAACGCAACTGGATTTGCGATACGGAACCACTTCAACAAGAATTGGGTTTCAAACCAACATATGATTTGCGAAAAGGCCTTATTGAAACAATTCAATGTTCAAGATTGTCCACGAATTTCACGAATTGACACGAATAATTTTCAATACCGCTCGTTGGGAAACGAGGAGGAGCAGAGCAGAGATTGTTGAACCTTGAATTCTACCGAGCGTAAATCCCTAACGGGATTGTTGAATTTTTTAAATCTTTAAATCATTAAATTTTTAAATCATTTATCGTTGAACCTTGAATTCTACCGAGCGTAAATCCCTAACGGGATTGTTGAATTTTTTAAATCTTTAAATTTTTAAATTTTTAAATCATTTATTGTTGAACCTTAAATTCTACCGAGCGTAAATCCCTAACGGGATTGTTGAATTTTTTAAATCTTTAAATCTTTAAATTTTTAAATCATTTATCGTTGAACCTTGAACCTTATTTTACCCCTTTCACATTCATCTTCAACGAAAACAATCTGGTGGAAGCCGTAATAAATAATGTTTGATTGTCTTTGCCCCCAAAACACACATTGGCTGTCGACCGGGCATCGACAGGGATTTGCTCTATACGTTCGCCTTTGGAGTTGAATACGGTCACGCCACGTCCTGTCAAATAGATATTTCCCTGTTCATCGATAGTCATTCCATCCGAGCCCATCTCGCAGAACAGTTTTTTATTCGCCAGCATACCATCAGGTTGAATATCGTACACATACGTTTTCCTGTCGCCAATATCGGCTACATACAACAATTTACCGTCGGGCGTACCGATGATACCATTCGGTTGTCTGAAATCGGTAACTACGCGTACGACTGTTTTCCTGTCAGGCTTTAGGTAATAGACGTATTGACCTTCCTGCTGCATGGCAGGATCGCGTGTCCAATAATCGCGCTTGTACAGCGGATCGGTGAAATAGATTCCGCCGCTTTGGGCATGTACCCACACATCGTTAGGGCCGTTTAGTTTCTTCCCTTCAAAATCCTTTACCAACACGGTGTGGCTTCCATCCATGCCGATACTCCACAATTCGTTTTCCATATCGGAGCACGAGATCAGATGGCCATCTACGTCGAAAAACATGCCATTGGCACGGCCATAACTGCCAAAATCAATCAACTTGCCATCAACCGACCAGATAAAAATCTTATCGTTGGGTTGATCGGTGAAATACACATTGCCGTCCTTATCGGCGATAGGGCCTTCTGTGAAACTGAACCCATCGGACAACAATTCGACTTTCGCATCCGGTGCGACGATGTTTGAACTCCATTGCGCATTGGCAACCGAGATAGTTGCCAAAAAAATCAGACTGTAAAAAATAATTGTTTTTTTCATGACTTAAAAATATTTAATGACTTACTGCATATACAATCGGCAAAGTTAATTATTTTCTCCCAAATAATGGCAAGAAGATAAAAAAATGGCTAATTTTGTATCGTTCATAAATACAGTTCAAATGGAAAACAAGATGTTTTTTAAAACGATTGGATTGGTGGTGATATTGACGATTTTGCTCGGAAGTTTATCCAAGGGGTATCACAGGCCTTATGTTGACGACAATTTAACTGTTTGGCAAGATATACCTGATGGTTGGATATCGTTGTTTGACGGCAAGACGTTGACCAATTGGAAAATTTTACAATATGGGGGCAACGGTAAACCTGCTGTCAGGAATGGTGTATTAGTCCTTCCCAAGCCTACTGATGGTGTGATGACCGGGGTTTGTTGGGTCGGTGACCCGCTTCCGGTCGTCAATTATGAAGTGTATTATGAAGCAAGGCGGGTAGCAGGATCCGACATCTTTGGCGCCTTGACTTTTCCTTACTACGACACCTACGCTTCGCTTATCTTTAGCGGATGGTCAGGTGTGGTAAACGGACTTTCAAGCATTGACGGTTATGATGCTTCTGAAAACGAAACCTCACAGCGTTTTTCACTGACGGATAACAGATGGTATCCGGTACAGTTGCGTGTCACGTCCGACAGCATCCGCGCTACTGTTGGTTTGGATATGATTGTCGACATTGCAACCACAGGCAAAGACATCCACCTGCGTGCCGATTATTTAGATACCGGCTTCACATTATGGACATACCTTTCCACCGGCGAAATACGCAATCTACGCATCCGCACTATTGAGCCTTGAAATACCCCTTCGATTCCTAAGGAAAGGTGCTCCCTCTCTTTTGGAGAGGGCCGGGGGTGAGGTCTATCTACCGTACATCTCTTTGGCCGATGGTATAAATATCACATTTAATTCAGGGTCGGGCATATCGGGATCGAGGGGAAAGATAGGTCTGATTAAACGTTGGTACGGAAGACTTTTAAAATCCTGATCGACACTCCCGCGCGTCTGAGCCATGACCCAGTCAGCCTGTAAATCATACCATTGCGGAACTAAATAACCCTGCTTAACCATGACAATATCCATTTCGCCGGGGTTGATTCCCGTATTCGTCAAGTTAGGCGTAGGGGAAGAAGTCCCCACAACGACATATATACTTCCTGTTTGAATAATGGCTAAGCTACTGCCCGTCCGTTCCTGAATCAATTGATTTTCGGATGTTTGGTCTTGTACGGGAGCGGGACTGACATACACAACGGTACCCGATAACAAGACAGGAGGTTCGTACGAATTATCGGTCATCGCTCCCACATAAGCCTCCGCATGTCCTCCAACACCGGCTTTGCGTGCCGCCTCAACCATCTCACTTCCAGGAATAGAGCAATAAAGCAAACGTTTGCCGTTCGGTTGCTGAAACTCCGGACGTTTGAGCACGCGGGCTAATGTCCATGTCACTTCGCCCGATCCACCGCCACCCGGATTATCACCCATATCGCTGATAAAGAAGGGTTTTTTATTACTTGCAATGGCCAAATCAAGACATTCTTCGAGTGGATAACCGGGCGCTTCCAAGCTGAACTGCCGACGAACATCCCAGAATCGTTGGGCAAGCATCTTTACTCCCTGGCCTACCTGCTCTTTGTCATCGCCATAAGCCATCACCACACCCTGGTTGCGCCGTTCATCGCCCCACACATAACCTATCCACACCCCTGCATCCACCACACCCGGCATCGCTTCGACTTCGGGAACCATCGCATAAAGCGATTTGGCAGGCTCAACACGGGTGCTTGTCCATTCGCCGGAGAGCAATACCGGAACAGCCACCCATGCCTTGTAAGCAGGACGGCCTTTCCCTGAGGTCAAGCGGTCAAGGAGGTTAACCACACCACGGCGATGCGAAATAACGGCATCATCGTGGGGCGCCATACGGTATGTAGTGATAAGGTCGGAATATAACGCTACACGAAAAGAGACATTGCCGTGAAGGTCCATCGTGGTGGTGACAAGGGCATCGTTTCCGATAACACCACGCACCCGCTCCATAAATTCGCCTTCCGGATCATCGACGCCATCAACACTGCACGCCCCATGATTGTAAAACCAAAAAGCATCGTAGGGCATGTTAGCTTTGATTATTTCAAGCGCACTGTTGACAAAAGATTCGAACGATTCGCGTGTAATCGGACCGCGACCTCCACCACTACCTATCAAAGATGGAAGCCATACCGCAGTCTGTCCCATAATGGAATCGGGACTTAAATAACGCGGCAACGAAACCGGCCTGCCGATCATTTCCTGCCGGTTGGGCATAAAAACACTGTTCTCTATTTGGATACCGGCAATTCCGATACGCGGCTTCTGCTGCGCTACCACCTCACTGCCAAACCAATTCGCTAATATACAAATTGTTGAAAGTAAAACAAATTTTTTCATCTGATTATATAAATAAGTTACGGCAAAGATAAACACTTTTTTTTGTATTTTTACCGCTCAAACGGGAGAAAATGAAAAAGAAAGACCGGAAAGAACGAATAGGGGTTACATACTCCACCAATCCTGATTATATATATCANTATCAGGAAGAAACGGAAGAAGTNACACTTCCGAAAGAGAAACAACTGTTGCGCGTTTCCATAGATAAACGAAACCGGGGCGGGAAAACCGTCACCTTGATTACAGGCTTCCGGGGTACAAATGAGGACCTGATAGCGTTGGGGAAAATGTTAAAAATCAAATGCGGCGTTGGAGGAACAGCCAAAGACGGTGAAATAATTATCCAGGGCGATTTCAGGCAGAAAATACGGGAAATCCTCACCAAAGAAGGATATAAAAACAATTGA
>JGI24702J35022_10001982_pt1 | contig 12632 bp, 12 predicted proteins | sample TergutTh196P4_FD_35022 | JGI IMG/M metagenome (IMG submission 35022)
TCCCCCCTGCCTGAAGGCAGGGGATTCCTCGATACGGTCTTGGGGAGCCTTCGGCTCCCTGTTACGCTTTGTCTCGCTTGACTCCGCCATAAATGGCGGAGACAAGGTTCAGCCCGGTACATGCTGCGCGACCCACTCCTTCATCACGTCATTGACGCGCGTCTGCCAGCCGCGCCCGGTCGATTTCAGGGCCGCGAGTACTTCCGGATCGAAACGGATGGCGGTTTGCACCTTCGTTGGCTTTTTGTTCGGGCCGCGTCCGCTCCGCAGCTTGGTTTGCAGACCTTCCGGCAGGCTGGAAAAAGGGACGGATTCCTTGAACATTTCATCCGTCCATTCGGGATTGTCCGGGTCAGAATCGATACCGCGCTGTATGGCGGCTTCTTCCTCTTCAGTCGGCAGGCGAATGAGCCGCCCGGATTTGGTCTCAATGGTTTGCATAGCGTCTAGCCTCTCTTGGAAGCGCCTTGCGCAGGCTGATTGCCCTGATTTTTTCGTCGCGCAGGCAAAAAACAAACACGTAAATCTGGTCGCCAATGAAGCCGGTTGCTTCAAAGCGCCGCTCGCCGTAAGACGCGCGATCATCCTCGCGCAAAACGGAGGTCTCCCATTCGAACGACCTGGCCTGCGATAGCGATACACCGTGTCTTTTCCGGTTTTCGGCGTTCTTGGCGGGGTCGAATGTGATTTCCATTGTCAAATTGTAGAACCAATTTACTTTGCTGTCAAGTAAATTGTAGAACCAATATGCACGAGACTTTCTTCCCGCTGTCCCCGGTCGAGTCCTGACCCATACAGCGCTACTCAATTACTATCTTGCGGATGAGGTTCCTGCCATCAGTCAGAAAGAAAAACACCACCCGCCCCGCTACACAGCACCACAACCACCAACAGCAGGCGCGTTGCTACCCATAAACATCTCACGCACCACAGAAACCGCCCGCTCCAGCCGATTTTCGGGCGACCCGGACAATACGATATAAGAAAGCCCCCGATTCGCCAGTTCCTTTTCATACCAGCGATGCTGGGTCATGCGAAACTCGTCGTCGCGCCGGGTTCCGTCCTGCACGAAAACAAAATCGGGCGCGCACAGAAAGATCAGGTCGTAGGATCGCCCCGCCAGACGCGCGAGTTCCGGGTCGGCTTTTCCGAACATCGCGCCGCTGTACAAAAGCGTCGTGAGCGGCGAGGTGTCGCAAACCAGGAAACGATTGGCTCGTTGCGCCATTTCGTTTTCGTGCCTAATCTGGGTGCGGGCGATATGCAGCATGTCCGGAAATTGCAGTTCTCCTTCCTTTTCGTCCCATAACGTTCTGCCGTATTCCGGAACGGCAAGCGTGTCCAAAGATCGCGCCAGCGCCGCTGCGAGCGTGGATTTTCCGCTGGACTCTCCGCCCAGAAGACAAATCTTCCGAACGAAATCGGCGTAGATTTCCGGCGAAAGATATTCGCGGCATCCGTGCGGATCGGAGCGAATCCGGGTTCCGGAAACCGGAAATGACGCTCGCGCCCGGTCGACGCATATGTGCTCGACTCGGTATCCGAAACGGGCGGAAAGGATGTCGGCAAATCCGTCTCCATAGTCTTCGCTGGTGAAAACGCTATCAATGCGTTTGCGCAACAGCGTGCTGCACAGCCAGGCCACGAAAACACGGTGCACGGCGTCCGGCGCATCGTCCGGGGGGATGGAAGGAGATTCTGTAATGCCATTGTCCTTACAGAGCGCGGCGAGACTGTCGTCGTCGATAGCCAGACAGAACGCTCCGGGAAAACGCGAGGTCAGCCACTTCTGCCGCCGGTCTCGCCCGTAACCCTGGAAGCCGGGTTTGGCATAGCCGATGACGACCACCTCGTCGCAGGCGGCAAGCGCCCGACCGATCAGCCATTCGTGCCCGAGATGCAGCGGACAGAATTTGCCCACGACAAGGCCGCATCGGAATCGGCGCAATGGCCCGCTCATTGCGCCAGCTTCGCCGGGGAGGACGCGCCCAGCCGCCGCCACAAGCGCCACGAAACGATTGCGTTGACCCAGTAGACCGCGTAGAGGACGGAGGTCAGATACAACCCGCGACTGGCATACAGCGGAACGGCGATGGTGTTGACGAGCAGCCAGAAAAGCCAGGTTTCGACGCGGCGTCGCATGAGAAAAATCTGCGCGATGACGCTGAACGCAAGCACCGCCGAATCGGGGAAGGGCGCGTAGGCGTCGGTATGANAGTGCAGNAGCGCGCCGTAGCCGAGCGTCGCCAGGACGCCAAGCAGGGCCGCCCAGCCAAGCGCGACGAGGTTGGCATGAGACACATNGAGCGCCTTGCCGCAGTCTCCGCGCAACCATTGCCGCCAGCCGATTATGCTCGTGGCNACGAAAAAGAACTGTAAAACAACCTCGGCATATAGCCCGGATTTGTAAAAAACAAACGCAAAGGCCAGGCAGCCGATGATTCCAACCCACCATGTATGGATGCGGTTCCGTCCCGCGAGGAGGATGGAAGCGGTAATCATGCCGTTGGCGAAAATCTCGGCGGGCGAAATCATGGTGGAATTTGATCGAAATCGGAGGAATACTGAAAAACTTTGCCCTCCATGACGATTTCCTCGACGGCTATCGGCTGTCCGCCGAACAGCGGGCGTAGCAGTTCCACCGCCGCTTCGGCCATGCTGCCACGCCCGAGGCGCAGCACGAGACTGCCGTCTGCGTTCTGATGCAGGCCGAACTGGTGCAGCGGCAGGGATTGCAGCGCATGGGTAACGTCGATGTTGTTGATCCACGCCCCTTTTCCGTCCCGGAAACGAACCGGCTCGCGTCCGCACAAACCGGACAGTACCGGCTCACCGCCATGCCGGGCGAGCGCGGCGAAATCCCCGCTGCGGTATCGCAACAGCGGCAGGCAAAAATTGAAACCGCCGGTGAAGGTGATTTCGCCGCGCTCGCCTTCCGCAACCGGCTGCCCCTCCGAATCCAGAATCTCGACATACAACCGGTGTTGCAATAAAACGTGGCCGCCCGCAGCGGCGTCGAAAACGCCGACCGGCCCAACTTCGTTCATCGAATAAAGATCCAGCGCCGGACAGGCGAAGCGTTCTTCCAGAAGCCGCCGCAGCCCCGGCAGTAAGGTCATGCCGACGGAGAACAACGCGCGCGGGCGGGTGGTCAGCGGCAGGGTCAGCAGTTCGGCAAAGGAGATCGGATCTCCCGCGATGACTTCGGGCCGTAACGCATCGAGATAGCGCGCGCGGTCGTCCGGGTCTCGCCAGTCGTCCGGATGCAGGTTGATCTTCGCCAGCCCGGATTCGCCCATGACGGGGGTCACCGAGACGTAGGTGAAACATTTTTTCTGCATTCCAAGAAGAATCACGCCGACTTCTCCCTGCCCGTGGCGCAATTCAATGCCGAAGCGGCGCAACGCGCGTTTGTGGAACGCGAGATAGCGCCCCGCGACGAGCGGATGCGAGGGAATCCGTAGCGGGTGACCGGTCGTTCCGGTGGTCTGGAAGCAGATCAGGCGCTCGGCTGGCACCGGATCGGGGACGAAACGCGCGATATCCGCCGCCAGATCGGCGCGACAGGTCGTCGGGATGTCCTCGAAGCGGCGCGGCGCTGGCCCCATTTGCCGGAAATGCGGCACTTCTTCATACGTTCGCGCCACGAAGGCGTCGCGCCATCGAGGCGTGCCGCCGCACGGCCAGCCGATCTCCGCGTCCTGCGCCTCGCGCTCGAAGGCGCGAAGCGCCGCGACCTCTTCGGCCAGCAGGCGGTTGCCGCTGCGGTTACGGTAGATCGGCGCGGCGGGATGCTCGCGCAAAAACTTGAGCATTTCCCGGCCCGCCGGGCTGAGTGTGGGGAAATTCTCCCGCTCGAAATCCAGAATGCCCTTCATTCCCGCGTCCATTTGTCTGCCGACTCTTCCGCCTGTTTGCGTAGAAGCGCCTCGCGGATCGCCCGCGCCCGCGCCTGCGCTTCCCGGCTCGCCTGCACCAGTCTGCGACGCTCTGTTGCGCTCAGGGCCGAAAGCCTGTCCGTTGCCTGCGCTTCGGTTTCTCCCGCCGGACGAAAATCGAGTCGGGCGAGCGTCAGGCGGGCGAGCTCCTCGCGTCGCTCCGGGTCGTTCACGTATTTTTGCGCCGCTGCGGATTGGGCCAGTTCGCCAGCAGTATCCATCAGCAGGCGCAGTACCGCCTCCCGTTCCGGACACGCCTGCGCGAACCATTCGTCGGACAGGAGCCAGACGAGAATCATTGCAACCGACAGACGGTTGCGGGCGGCGGATTCCTGCTCATGAAAGGATTTCAGCGCATCGTGGGAAATCCGGTGACCAAGCCGGACGAAGAGATCATTGACCAGCGCAGGCACGAAGACCTCTCCACGTCTCCCAATACGAGGCTCGGCGAGGAAATCCGGCGGCGTGTCGGCCAGACGGCGCAGCAGTATTTCGAGAACGGGGCCGGGGCGGTTCATGTGTCGGAAGCGGGAGAATCCGGTTGGGAATAATGGCGTCGACTGAAGGCGCGGGCAAACGCGACGAGATCTTCGAGATCGGAGATCGGAAAAATTTCCCAGTGCTGTTCATCCCGTGCACGTTTCAACCACTCATCTTCTTCGATCCAGTCGGAAGAAATATTGAGCGCCATCGTGCCGCCCGCACCGGCAGTTGTCAGCGCCCGCGCGGAAATCTCCCAGCCATCGTTGCCGCGTTCGTCCCGGTCGAACATCGTCGTGATGCCGTCGTCGGAAATCATCAGGATATGGACGGGACGGGTGGGCGGCGATGCTCCGCAGAACGTTTCGCGCAGTCGGTGAATGGGAAAACAGGTCCAGCCGCCGTAAAACCCGGTCAGGATGCGCAGAATTTCCCGTTCGTCGCGGACGAAGCCCTGAGTGTGCATCACCTGTTTCTTTCCGCTCCACAAGGTTGCCTGCACGCGGGAACCGGCGCGCAGCGCGGAAAGGGCAATGATGGCGCCGGCCAGACTGAGATAGGAGACGTTGATCTGCGGATTGGGCATCGACCCGGAACTGTCGACGTACATGTCGAGATCCACCGGCTGACGTGCGACCGCATGGCCTTGTTCGCGCCCGTACAGGCGGCGTACCGTGGTGAGGCCCGGAATGACCCGTGGCGATTGCAACACAGTCTGCAACGCATCCAGTTCATCGAGAGGGTCGCCGATTTCCCAGGGCTCGAGCCCCTCCATTTGGGGTTCCGGCGATTCCGGCGCGCGTTGCGTCGGAAAAGGGACGAGATGGGGCAGCGCGCACTCCCGGTAATAGCGAACCGCAATTTCATGATCGTCGAGCCGGATTCCTGCGGCGCGCAGGATTTCTCCGTATTCGAAAGGCTCGCGTCGCTGTCCTCGCGCCTGTTCAGCCTGTTGTTCCGGCGGCGGCTGCGATTCTTCCTCCGACTCCATTCCGGTAATGGCGGGATCTTCGGACGGGTGGACGGCGGCTTCATCCGGTTCGATCTCGATGCCGCCCATCGGATCGGAGCCCGCTGCCGCTTTTACCGTGTCGAGCAGACGGATGAAAGGCGTTTTTTCCGCGCGTTCCGCGTCTTCGGCCAGATACGGCAACAGCAGGGCGGCAAAGCGTCCCGCGCCGGTCAGCCAGTCGTCGGCATAGACACGGATCAATCGCGCGCCGAGCCAGGCATCGCCTTCCATCCTCTCTTTCTTTTCACTACTCATCTTTTGGGTGTCGGCACGGTGAAGCAAATCCTTTTCTTCACTCGTTTTTCGGGCGCTGAGACTGCCCGCATCGAGCTTCCACAGGTTTTCGTAAATCCGCAGATAGAGATTCCAGACTCCGCTCTCCGATGTCCCGGAGGATTGCGCCAGACGCCGGTAAATGTCGGCCATGCGCAGCCCGGAGCGGCGTTGCAGGCGGTCATTGATGAGGAGATCGGTATAAAGATTGGCGACCATCGCCGTATGCGATTCGAGCGTCGGCAAGCCTCGGCGGATACGCGCGAGCAGGCGAAAGTGGTCGGTGGTGTTGCCGGGCGCCAGCACATGATGGCCCACTTCGTGCGCCAGAATTTCGACTGCGTAATCTTCCAGCCCATGTTCGGCAATGCTTTCGAGATCCACGACGATGCTCTGGTCGTGGAGGCGGATCATCGCAAAACTGCCCGTCAAACCATGCCTCGCCGCTTTGGCCCGGCTCGCGCAAAGGTGCGCATCGCGCAGCCGGGTGTATTTGCTCCATACCTCCAGTGCCAGGGGCCACGCCTGCTGCCAGCGTTCCGCCAGCGTTTTCAGTGTGGGGGAGCGAGTTGTCTCAGGCGCTTTTTTCATTGCAGCGGGAAAAGCCTGATCGTGAAGGAATAGGGAGAAGTCACCGCAACCGTGTGCGCGTTGCAGGCAATGCTCAACCCTTCGGCGGGAAGATCGAGTTCGATATTGCCGTGCGCAAGCATCAGGCGGTTGCCTTCGACCACCGGTGACCGATGCGCGGGGCTGGAAAATGGCGGTTGTTCATATTCCTCCCGGCTCGCCCGGTGCAGGACGGCTCCCCTGGCATCGACCATCAAGAGGCTGTAGCGATCACCGCTTTTGACCCAGAATCCGTCGGGATTGGCGCGTATCTCCGGCGGTTGGCGGAAGATGCCGCCAAATCCTGAAAAATCCCCGATTTTCTTCCCTTGCGCATTGCGTTGCGACGGCGCGTCGTCCTCCCCCCATTCGGGCAACCACCACGGATCGGCGGCAAGACGCGCATGCACCCGCGCCCAACTGCTTCCCGGCGCAGCGCCGACGGCGGCAAGCGCGAGCGGCTCCGGCAGCATGGAGGCCGCAACCAGCGCGCCGTCACGAAAATGCGCCGCGCCTGCGCGCCAGGCAAGCGCCTTTCCCAGCGCCAGCAGTTGGGGAACGGTTTCGGCATTCCCGGCAAGCGCCGACAGGCAACGGAGCCATTCATCGCCGCGCAGTTCCGGGGCGCTTCCCATGTACAGCGCCGCATTGCTCAACGCGCCCAGAACCTCGTCGGGCGCTTCGGCAATCCGCCGCGCGCACGCGGGAAACGATTCCCGCCAGACGCGCTCCACCAGGCGGCCCCGCGCCTGCGACCCAACCAGCCGCTGCGCAACCAGGGTCAGCGCGATGTCGTAAGCGGCCCCGGCAACCGCCGCAGCCCGTTCGGGAACCGCATCGGCGACTGCGGCCACGACACCGTCCACACCGGATTGCAAAAACGCGGCGAACGCCTCGGCGTCGAACCCCGGCGCGCGGCGCACGGCCTCGGCGGCGCGGGCGTTGAACTGCGCGCGTTCGGTGGCGAGGATGCGAGCAAAAGCGTCGGAAACCGGCATGATCGGATTGAACAAAACCTAGCGCGCGCGCAGCCAGTGCAGGTAGTTGGTATAACGTTGGTGCAGGTATTTCAGCTTTTGCAGATCGTCGTACAGCGGCCCGTAAAGTTTGCGCCCCTTGCCGAGCGCGCCCACCAGACGTTCGATCTTCGTGAGGCGCGCGCGCGTCTCGTGCTCGCTCACACCGTCGAGGCCGAGCGCAAATTCTGCGGCAAGCTCGCGCACCGGGTCGCTACGGTCGAGGTCGAGACGGTTGAATTCATCGCACGACAGATCGAACAGATGGCGCAGCCAGCTCAGGCGATCCGTGCGATAGCCCGCATTTTCCGGAATGTTGAAAAACGGCGCTTCGAGATCGGGCTGAAGCTTATCGTGCAAGACGAACGGCAGAATCTGACGCAAATCTTCCAGCGTCGCCTCGCCGTTGCCGCGAAAATAGGCAAGCGCCTTGGCAAACACGAGCAGGGTCATCAGATTGCGCACCGAAACCCCGTTTTTCGTCTGGCATCCCAGATCCTTCAACCGATCCCTGCCGTTATCCGCCGCGACGACCTGCCCCCAATCGACGCCGGAAAGCCGAACGGTATCCTTCGTCATGTATTCGAACTGCACCCCTGCGGTTTCACAAAACTCGAACTGGCCGCAGAAAAACGCCAACCGCCGTCGCACCGGGTCGGGAATGGTCACCGCCCGGATTTCCTCGCCGATCCGGTCGACTTCCGCTTCCGTGAAAATGATCTCGCGCGGCGCCACTTCTTCAGGCCGAACGTTTTCTTCGATGCGCAACAGCAACTCGTCGAGAAAACGCGGATTGAACGCCAGCGCCTGGACGATGACGTCGATCCGGTCGCGCAACGCCTCGATCACCTGATAAGTACCGCCGCCGCGATCATCGTTCGCAGTCAGGTACCAGGCGGATTCAGGGCATTCGTGGATATGGCCGAGCACTTCGGCGTAATTGTCGCCCATCACGGTCAGCAGCGCGCTCTGCGTCCGGGTCGGAATGCGGTTGTACTCATCGACGATTTTCACCCGCATCGACAACCAGGGACGCCAAGCGATGCGGATCGACTCCATATCCTGCGCATTGACCAGATCTGCGGGCAGGGGATTGCCCAGAAGATCGGCGATGGTCATCTGGGGATGCCCGTGCTGCATCGCGCGGCGCACCTCCCGAACCGGATAACCGGCCAGGATGCCCATCAGAATCGCGCTGGCCGTCTTGCCGCGTCCCGGGCCGCCGACGAACAGGCATTTTCTGCGCGTGGCGAAGGTCAGGAGCGGAAGCAGGATATAGCTCGAATAGCTTTGCGCCGACGGCAGCGTCAGGACTCGCTTGCTGCTGCCAAGGACGTAGGTTTGCGCCGGGGCGTCGTTGTATTCGATGTCGTAATGCGGGCTGATGACGGCGTTGTTGACGATCCAGAAATACGCCTGTCGCAGTTTTTCGTCGAGCGGCTGCGCGGCCTCCTCCGTCGCATCCTCCAGTTGAACCGGCCCCCGGTAAAGCTCGGCAACGTCGAACTGGCGCGGTTTCGCCGTCACGCCGGGATTGGTGGGCGCGTGTGAAACGCGCTTGAAGAGATCGGAAATTGCCATGAACGCTGTCTCGACAGATGCAGCAGCCGATTCTATAGCGATTCCCGAACATGGGTCGAACGCAGTTCTCGCCATTCATTCATGGCGGAGACGACCCGGAATTCCCAAGTTGGCATCACGTGCAAGCCAATTCGTCCAATTGGCGTTGATGCTCAAGCGGGGAATGAAGCGCAATTACTGTCCGGCGACCGGCACTTCATCCCACCGGGTCGTGTAGCGAGGAGAGCGGTGTTCCGACTTCATCACCCACCGAGGATGGCCCGATCCGGCGACCGCGAGGCGTAGCGTCCCTCGGCCAAAGGTGTGGTTTACATCGTCCAGCGCCTGCATGAGCCGTGTCGATCTGCCTGCATCCAGGGGAGCGTCATCGAAGAGGGAGGCTTGGCGATACGCTTTGGGCGTGATGTTCACGAGCATCACGCCGGCCTTCTTGTACGAGAACTCCGCCCTGAAAACTTCATTCAACCCTCGCAGGGCGGCTGCGGTCAGGGCGCGCGTGTCGTCAGTCGGCTCTGTCAGGGTCAGTGTCTGTACTCCGTTGTACTGCGGCTGTTCCCGGAAAGGGTTCGTCTGGATAAAGACGTGGACGGCAGCGGCAAGCCCATGCTGCGCCCGCAACCGAACGGCCACGCACGCGGCATGGTGCGCGACGGCTTCCCGCAGTTCCTCGATGGCGGTAATCGGCATGCCGAAACTGCGGGAGGAAAGAATCTGATGCTTTGGCGGTGCGACTTCATCCAGTTCCAGGCAGGAAATACCGCGTAATTCGGAGACTGTCCGCTCCAGTACGACACCGAACCGCGCACGGATGGCTTTGGGAGAAACGTTTCGCAGGTCGAGCACGGACTGGATGCCCATGCGGGCGAGTTGGACCTTCAGCTTCCGGCCTACGCCCCACACTTCCGAGACGGGAATCCTGCTCATCCAATCGAGCCGCTCCTGGCGTGCGAGCAGGTGCAGATCGCAGACTCCCTCGAAAACAGGCTGTTTCTTGGCCAGATGGTTTGCAAGTTTCGCCAGCGTTTTCGTGGGCCCCACCCCGACACAGACCGGCAATCCCGTCCACTGCGCAATGCGCGCCCGAATCTGCTGTCCCATCTTCCACGCGCCGCCGTACAGATGCGCGACGCGCTCGACGTGAAGAAAAGACTCGTCGATGCTGTAGACCTCGATTTCGGGCGAAAACTCACGGAGGATGGAGACGACACGCTGGCTCATGTTGCCATAGAGCGCGTAATTCGATGAAAAGACCCGGATGCCGTGTTGCCGGGCCAGGTTTCGCAACCGGAAATAGGGGATACCCATTTTCACGCCAAGCGCCTTGACTTCGTTGCTTCTGGAAACCACACAGCCATCGTTGTTCGAGAGCACGACCACGGGCGCATGTTCGAGGCTCGGCTGGAACGCCCGCTCACAGGAAACGAAGAAATTGTTGACGTCGACCAGTGCGAATTGCGGGGAGCAAGACACGTCATGCTCCTGGAAGGATACGGCGAACGACGCTCGTGACGACGCCCCAAACGACCAGTTCCATCCCCTCGTGGAAGACGATGGGCGAGAAGTCCGGATTTTCCGCATGCAGTTCGATACGCCTGTCTTTGCGGTATAGCCGCTTGATGGTGTATTGGTTGTCGACAACGGCCACCACGATGTCCCTGTGCCGTGGCGTCCGGGCGCGGTCGACGACCACCTTGTCGCCATCCAGTATTGCTGCACCGACCATCGAATCGCCTCGAACCGTAAATATGTACGAGGAAAGGGGGTTATTGACGAGGTATTGGTTCAAATCAAGACCTTCCTCGACACTATAGTCCCCTGCGGGCGATGGAAATCCCGCAGCGATGGTTGGCAGGAGTGGCACTTCACAGGGCGCAGCCACTTGCGCCAGCGGTTCGGGCAGGGAGGTAACGGCAGGGTTGATTTGGGTGGCGGCAGTCATTTCATTTTTTCCAATGACTTCCGTGCCTCGGCCAACGCGCCGGGCAGATCGTCGCAAACATTGTGCGCGCCAAGGCGATCAAAAAATCCGGAGCGTCTCAACAGCGAGCCAGGCTGTTCTCCCGGTGCGCAGAGAATCAGGCTGCGGTTTTCGAGCGACATCTGCCGGTGAATCGCCTCCAGTCCTTCCAGACCGGTGGTATCGAGTTGCAGCAGGTCCTGCAGGTCGAGCACCATCACCTGCGGGCGTGTTTCGTGCGGAGCGTGCAGGATGTCGAGTTTGTTGATGCTGCCGAAAAAGAGGATGCCGGAAATTTTCCACACGGCGACGCGTGCAATACCGTCGCGGCCAAAGAACGGCGACGATTCGGCGTCTTCACTGCCGGGCAGGGCTTGAAGCGGCAACGGCTCGATTTTTGTCAGTGCCGAGACGCGAAAAATGAAAAACAGCGTGGCGAGCACCATGCCCAGTTCGACCGCGAGAGTGAGGTCGAAGACGACAGTAATGAAAAAAGTGGTCAGCAGCAGAATGCGGTAGTTATAGGAGTAGCGCCTCAACTCCCGGAATTCGCGCCAATTGCCCATGTGTATGGAGACGAGGACGACAATGGCCGAGAGCACGGCAAGCGGAATGTGGCTGGCGAGCGGCGCGGCAACCAGCACGATTGCCAGCAGCGTTGCCGAATGCACGATCCCGGCCACCGGCGTGCGCGCGCCGCTTCTGGCATTGGTTGCAGTGCGCGCGATAGCGCCGGTTGCGGCGAAGCCGCCGAAGAACGGTGCCGCGATGTTGGCGAATCCCTGCGCGATGAGTTCCTGGTTCGGGTTGTGGCGATCGTTTATCATGCCGTCGGCAACGCGCGCCGACAAAAGCGATTCAATGCCGCCCAAGAGCGCGATGGTCAGCGCCGGGGAAATCAGCTTGCCGAGCGTTTCCAGCGACAGGGCGGGCACGACGAAAGCGGGAATTTGCTGCGGAATGCCGTTGAAGCGGCTGCCGATCGTCTCGACCGGCAGCCCCAGAAGAAACGTAAACAGCGTGCCCAGGACAAGCACGGCAAGCGGCCCCGGACAGCGGCGAAGCATCGGAATACGCGCCGAGACCCGGTTATAGAAAACGAGAAAGGCCAACGAAGCCAGTGAAAGCAGCAGCGTCGGCCAATGGACGGTATGGATGCTGTCGCCGAGCACGCGCAACTTGCCGAAGAATTCGGCAGGCATTTCCCCGGCAATTTGCAGGCCCAAAAAATCCTTGATTTGCGCCATGAAGATGACGACGGCGATGCCGTTGGTAAAGCCGATGACGACCGCCCTGGGGATGAAGCGAATCATCTGTCCCAGACGCATCAGCCCCATGACGAGTAGAATCAGTCCGGCAATAAAGGTGGCGATCAGCAGATTGTCCATGCCGTATTGCAGGACAATTGCGTAAATGATCGGGATGAAAGCGCCGGTAGGGCCGCCGATCTGCACCCGCGAGCCGCCGAATGCGGAGATGAAAAAACCGGCGATGATTGCCGTCCAGATGCCTGCCGACGGGGGACAGCCGGAAGCGATGGCAAACGCCAGTGCCAGCGGCAGCGCCAGCACGCCGACAGTGATACCGGCGCCCACGTCGCGGGCGAATATCGTCCGGTTGTAGCCGGAGAGGCATTCAAGAAGTTTGGGTTTGAAAGAAATCATCGGTGTACCCGCCAGTGTTTTTTATATCATGGCCTGTATGACTTTGGGAGTCCGGTTGGCGTTCAGTACGGGAGTTGGCGAATTCAGAATCTCGTGCAGGTT
>JGI24702J35022_10001983_pt1 | contig 12625 bp, 7 predicted proteins | sample TergutTh196P4_FD_35022 | JGI IMG/M metagenome (IMG submission 35022)
CAGGGTTTTACCTAAATCGGGTTTTTCTGTCCAGGCAAAGTCGGGTTGTAACTTTACGTTTCCTGCGGAAGTATTTTGAGCTTTTGACGGTGTAAGTTTGCCCAGACGGTCAATCCATTCAATAAAAACCTTGTTTCGCTCGTCCGTATTTTTGGCATTGATAATTTTCGGCATGATACGAAACAGTTCGGCGTCCCAATTGTAATCACCTGTGGCAACTGCCGGGTGGTAGTACTTCAGGAAACCCCATATCCTTCCCAACAGTTCGAGGTTGGTCACTGTTTGCGGCGTATATGTTTTGATTACTATTTTTGAGCCGGCTTCAAATTCGGTATCTTCATCAGCCTTGAACGTTTTCTTTGATTTAAGTTTAGCGTTTGAAATATCTTCGCCATCTATCAGCAGTTGAAAATCGTCCACCCAAAGTTTGCCTTTCCCTGAGAGAATTGCTCCGATATAAATCGTTTTCGCCTCTTCGGGAAGTGGAAGCGTAACTGCGTATTCCTCCCAATTTCCGCTTCCTGTGATGCCCTTTTGCATCATGTTGTCAAACTGCAGCCTACCCGAAATGCCGTCAATTCGTAGCATTAACCCTATGGGCTGTTCTACGCCTTCTGTGCGCATGAAGGCTTTGACAGTGATTTCTTTGCCTTCGTATTGGGCTGGAATAGCGCGTGCGGGGCAACTAAAACCTTCTGCCGCCGCCTGTTCTTTTGCCTCAATGCGCAAAGCATACTTCCCAGAGTGTTTCACCTCTGTGTCAACTTGAATATGATATGTCGGCATCCCCCATCTATACCAGTCGTCCGGAAATTCGTCGGGATTGGAAACACGTTCAAATCCAAGGTTGTAATCCTGTTTTTGATTGACAATGACCTGAAAATCATCAACCCATAATTTTCCGGGTCCGGAATGGATAGCGCCGATATGAATTGTTTTTGCATTTTCAGGCAGGGGGAGCGTCACCGTATATTCAGCCCAGTCGCGCGTCCCGGTTACGCCTCGTTGCGACATGTTGTCAAACTGCAAAATGCCGGCATCGCCGTCAATACGAAGCAATAACCCTATGGGGTTCTCTATGCCTTGAAGTTTCATAAAGGCCCTGACTGTCACAGATGTTCCCGTAAAGGTGACAGGAATGGATAACCGTGGGCATCCAAACTCGCCCTGTACAATGTCTTGGGTTGCAGATTCTATCCTTAATGCATATTTGCCGGTATATTTGACCGCCGTATCGAGCGTTAAGTTGAACGACTGATGTCCCCATCTTCCCCATCCATCGGGCAATCCATTGGGGTTGGAAACGATTTCAAATCCAAAATTAAAACCGCTCAGGAGTAAAACGCTTGTGTCCGTATCGTTTGAATCGCTATATTTTTGCAACGGAAGATAAATATCGGCTTTTTTTCCATAACCGTTGAAAAATATACTACTGATGATAATTACCAAGCCGGCGAGCAGTATGCCGACCCATGTACGCTGACGTTTGAAAAAAGAAGTATTCATAGTTATTTATTTATTGATTAATAAGTGACAAAAATAACTGTTTTTTTTCACTTTTACACGATTTGTATACGAAACGCTTCGATTTGTATACGTATGTCAGGGGGACGGAGGAATTATGTCAAGGGGACGGAGGAATTGACATAAAAAACAGTTGGCTTATTGTTAATCAACGTATTGTTCGCGTACAATCCGGGGTAATTTATTGATGACTTCGTGATACGAATGAAGTATCCAATGCTTTATTTCATTGTCAGTCATATCTTTGTTTAGCAGGATATTATTCCAATNCTTTTTATTGAAATGGTAGGCCGGTGTTACTGCCGAATAATGGTTGCGCAAACTTTCAGCNTTTTCGGGGTCGCACTTAACNGCAATAACCGGTTCGGGTGCATCTAACGACAAGAGAAGATACATTTTATTTTCGACTTTGAACACTAANGAAACATCGTCAAAGGGGAACGATTCGGTTGTATTCTTTAAACTCAGGCAAAAATAGCGGACGTCTTCAATGTTCATGCTTATTTAGCTCCTTTTTTGTATTCAACGATTTTCAACAAGTCGGCGATCTGCTCTTGTTTGTCAAAATTGATTTGCAGGGGCAGAAATTTCCCGACAGGTTTCATACGGCAAAAATCTTCTTTTATCTGTTCTGAGATATCCAAAGCGGCAATACCTTCCAAATGTCTCTCCAAAAAGAAAAAAGTCGTTTTGAAAAANCCTTCCCATACCGACAACCAAAATACGGTCTTTTTCTTATGGCTCACCTTGCACAGCCACGATTTGCCGTCCATGTAATAATTCCAGTCGAATGACAGGGCGAACTCGTTTTGCGTTAGCNGTGATTCCAACGCTTCCAANACGTTGTAAACGTTACCGAGAACGTCTTTTAATACCTCTTTTGTGGGGAAAATGTCCCGTTCNCTTAATAATTGTTTATCCATGATATTATTTTTCTTTGTAACTGATTGATATTCCGGAACTACTTGCACGATTAATGGTNGTTTTATAATTATNCAAACTTTCAATATAATCAAGAAATTCACGAATATCACGNGTGTTTTGCGTAACATTGTGCGCANCAAAACATCCNCCGACAACAATTTTCGGGTCCATGCCGATAAAATAATTTTTATACCAGTCCTTATCTGCATCGCTGAATACAAAATCNTATTTACCGGTAAGCGCGGGAACTAANTCGTGNGCATCACCAAGNCGGGCGTCAATGAAGGCGGCTACTCCAGCCTGTTCAAAATTCGCCTTTGCCTTAAGGTGTCTCTCTTTGTCAATTTCGAAGGTTATCATTTTACCGCCTGTTTTACTCAGCGCCCAAGCTATCCAAATGCCCGAATGTCCGGTAGAAGTGCCTATCTCTACTACCGATTTGTAATTATTTTCAACAATAATGTCATACAAAATTTTACCATCCGGCAAAGGGACATTCAAATCCCGCCAGTTTCTTGCGTTTTCTTCAAGAAACGACTTTACTTTTTTATCCAAATCTGATTTTATTTCAGGGAATTGCGCCCAAACCAAATTTGTCAAAGTAATTAACGTAACCGTAAAAAATAATTTTCCTTTCATAAATCCTCCTCCTATATTTATTTTTAAAAGCGCAAAGATACAAATTATTTTCAATATTAAGTCCACTTCTACAGGAGGAATTATGTCAGGGGGACGGAGGAATGTGATTTTTCTTTATACTCATTGGGTGGCATACCTGTCATTTTCCTGAACATCCTGTAAAAATATGAGATATTTTCAAATGAAAGATCATAAGCTATCTCCTTTATTGATTGATTGCCAACGATCAACATCAATTGTGCTTTTTCAATTTTTTTCTGGTTAATGTATTGTAGAGGTGTAGATTTCATTTCTTTTTTGAAAAGTCGGATAAAATGGTCATTGGTCAAGTAACTGATAGACGCTAATTCATCAATGCTAATATTCCGGTTGATATTTTCCCTGATATACCGTACTATCTTGGCAATCCGTTTATCCACTATGTCCTGTTTAAAACTGGCCTTTTGCAAAAATCTTGAAAACAACTGAAGAAGAATGCCTTTTGTTTCTATTACATTATACAAGGGAAACTGATCATTCCGGGCAATGCTTTGTATTAATGTCTGGTGGTTATCATAGGTAACCGGGTCTGAACGTACCAATTCCCTTCCGGGATTAATGGCTAATAGACGTCGAATTAACATTTCATCGGATTCGTTAGCTTCCATTTCGAATGGAAAACTCAACCGTTCAAAGATGTTTTGTTCATCATAAACATGGATATAATAGAGAACAAATTTGTTATCGTTCTCATAGCTGTGCGTCACAAAAGCAGGAATCAGATAAAGGTATCCCGGTTTTATTTGTTGTGCGCCATCCGGCATGATTACTTTAGCCGACCCGCTTTCTACCATGTATATACGCGCAAAAGGACTATTGACGCCCTTCCAGTTCCAGTCTGCTTCATGTACCACGCGAGCGACATTTAGCAAAATAAGGTTTAAGAAGTTTTCTTTCATAACATTTTGTGCATATACAGTAAAATACAAAAGTAATATTTTCCCGTATATTTTTCCATTAAAAAGTGATGGAAATTGATAGAATGTCGAAATAATACATAATAATATCGATTTTGTACAATTCCTGATTGCTACTAACAGTCATTGATCTGGCGCGCATAGCATTGGGCGATCCTGTGCTGGCGGAAGGCGGAAGGGTCAGGGCGGAAATACAGCCGGGATCGGAATGGATATCGCCATGGATTGATGGCCGGAACATGCTTGCGACCGTTGACGAAACCATCACTATGGCAAAGATGTTTTTGACGAAATATCCATTGTGATGGTAAAATCCAAACCTTTGATTATCAACATAAACCGGATAGAACATCAGGATGTGCTGAAATAATTTCTCTTAAATTGTCGAATTTGACAAATAGAATATCGTTTTTGTGTAATAATCATAAAAAAATAACCACCTATTTTTGTAATCAATTTTTAACCATATTATTAATCATAAAAAACAATAAATGTATGGATGATGTTTTATTATGTCAAGGGAAGAAACCGTATTTCTTCAAAAAGTTTTTATTAATTGTATGTATATCATGCTTTTCCATGCATGTATGGATGCCTCAAGTTGCTGCAACGAACCGCAAAGGCGACAATCGCATGGGAATTGAAGCGCTTGTTCAAACGACAGGCGAATCTGAATTGAAGTCGTTGCAAGGAATCACTGTAACGGGTACGATTACTGATGAAAACGGTTCATCAATGCCCGGAGTGAATGTGATAGTGAAGGGAACAAGCCTCGGTATGGTAAGCGATGTGAATGGNCGTTATTCCATTAATGTGCCCAATACTGAAGCTGTGCTGGTGTTTTCCTATATAGGGTTCAGGACGCAGGAAATTGATGTGGGTAACCGGCAAATTATAAACATAACCTTATATGAGGATACGCAATTGATTGAAGAGGTGGTAGTGATCGGTTATGGCACGGTCAAAAAAGCCAATTTGGCAGGAAATGTGGCGACCTTGAATACCAAGGAGATACAGAATGTTCCGGTTGGCAATCTCATCAATGCGCTGTCAGGACGTATCAGTGGAGTTGATATACGGCAAGGTAGCGGCGGAAAGCCGGGCAACGTAGCCGAAGTGGTTGTTGGTGTACGTGGTACCTGGAACAATACCACCCCGCTCTTTGTCATTGATGGAATAGTGCGCGATGCAGAAGCGTTCAACATGTTGAACAGCGCCGATATCGAATCGTTTTCGGTACTGAAAGATGCTTCTGCAGCTGCCGTATATGGCGCACGGGCTGCCAATGGCGTTTTTTTGGTAAACACCAAAAGAGGGAAAACCGGCAAACCGGTCATATCTTACTCCGGTTCCTATTCTGTCGGTAACCCGGCATATGAACCACGGCGTGAAACTTTTGAAGAACGCTATCGCGCTTCAAACGTAGGACAAATGGAATTTAGAAACGTTCTGGGCGTCGGAAGCCAAATCACAAACGATGGCTATGTTCCCTACGCTTCGAGTATCTACAGTAACGGTATAGACGCTTCCGGCGGATACATCAATACGGCTGTATTTTCGGATGAAGCCTATGCTTATTACAAAACGCATCAATACGACCGTTTAGCGGAAGTATATCAAGCCCCGATTACGAAAAGCCATTCGTTGAACGTAAGTGGCGGTAATGATATCGTAAAATACTACATGAGCGGTAATTGGTACGACGAATCAGGTATGTTTCAATCGGTAGGATATCAGAAAATGACCGTTCGTTCCAATATTGAAACCAGGATAACCAATAATTTAAGCGCATCGTTATCTGTAAATTTGGGTAACAACAACAATAAAAATGCCTATGGGCAAAACGATCGCATGACTGACGTTTATAAGTACCTGACCTACGCTTCTACACTGGCTCCGGGTATGGTGGATGGTCAATATATTGTCAATTTTCTTGAAAATGTGAACGGCAACGCCGTAAGTTATGCAGCTATTGCTAATGGCGACGCGGGACTTGATAAAACCCAGGTATCGATTTCGGAATATACTGCCGGGTTAAAATGGGATATCCCCTGGGTGAAAGGTTTGAGCGCTCAAGCGTTTTATAACCGTTATTCGCGGCATAATAGTTTCAGGAGCGAACCGAAAATGTATGAAGTATATTCTCTGCTCAGGGGCAACAACCCTGATACTGAATATGCGAAAAGTGGAGGACTCGATCCTCTTGGAAATATTTTAGTTCCGGAACTCGGAGCGCATACAACCCAGGGGAATAGTACGGTTAGACAAAGTCAATCCTGGTCAAAATCTTATCAACTCATCACTCAACTTTCCTATGCCAATTCTTTTGGCAAACATGCTGTGGAAGGAACGCTGATTTATGAGCAAGATGAAAGCTACAACGAATCGTTATCCGGTTCAAAACCAAATTTGAAAGTTGAATCCCGTCCTTATCTGAATTTCGGAGGAGACACCGACGCTGACAGAGTTGGATGGGCATTAAACGGCAGCGCCGGAGAATCCGGACGGATTTCAGTTGTAGGACGTGTCGGTTATACTTACGATAACAGATACCAGGCTTCATTTTCTTTCCGCGAAGACCTGTCGTCGAAGTTTGGCCCCTACATAAACCAAAAAAGAGGCTTTTTTCCTGCCGGAAATATTTACTGGCGGATATCGGAAGAAAGTTTCCTGAAAGACGTCAGATGGCTGAATACCCTGAAACTGCGCGGTTCACTTGGTTTGACGGGTAATGACAACGTTGCCGCATTCCAATATATGAATACGGCCAACATTGGTGCAAGCGGCATGTATTGGGGAGGAACCGGGGCGCCGGGCGCCGGCGTTGATTTTTCATCGATTGCCAATCCTACCATTACCTGGGAAAAATCAATGAACTTCAATATCGGTCTTGATTTGGGATTATTCAACATGTTCACACTGTCATCCAATCTTTGGAAAAAACACACGTACGATATTTTGGGCTCACAAAACAATGAAGTTCCCAATACTTTTGGCGCCAGTTTTTCCGACATCAATTACGGGATTGTTGATTCTTACGGTTTTGAAATCGAAATCGGATTCAACAAACAAATCAACAGGGATGCCGCCGTCTGGGCAAGAGGAAACTTCAGTTGGGCCGACAACAAACTAAGGGAATTTGCCGAAGCGGGCGTTCCCGAAAACCTTTCGAAAATCGGCCTTAACTACGACCGCTGGGCGATGAACAAATCCGATGGTATCATTTGGGATTTGCGGCCTCAGTTAGATGCTTCAGGTAATCAGGTTATGAAGGATTATAATGATGGAAATGGCCCACAAAAAATGTATGTTGTGACCACAAGCAAAGGAAACACTTTTATTATTCCTCAAAACTATTACATCAGGGATACCGGGCGACAAATTGATACCAATAGTTACAATAACATGCGCCCCGGTGTAGTATTCCCTGTTGATTTGAATGGTGACGGGCACTTCGACAGTAATTCCAATGACGAGAAATATTGGGGAATCAACCACATGAATCCTCCATATAATTATGGTTTATTACTGGGAGGTTCTTTTAAGGGTTTCTCATTAGAGGCGCTCGTGCAGGGGATGGCCGGCTACCAAAGCATGATAAAAGTGCATAACGGTGCAGACACCTATTGGTATGGACGCAGTTACGGTTTCTGGACAGGCGACGTATATTCGCAATTATTGAATCCCAGAGGAACAATGCCGATGTTGGTCAATGGACCTTCGGAAGCCAACGGATCAACCGATTTTTGGGTGCGTGATGCTTCGTTTGTGCGTCTGAAAAACGTAATGCTGTCGTACGAATTACCGCAATCGCTGCTGTCGAAATGGAAAATTTCATCGATAAATGTATTTGTGACAGCCCAAAACCTCTGTTTCCTGTATAATGCACTCAAGTATTATGATCCGGAAATGACTTCTAACCAAGATTTTAACGCGCCAAGCATCTATAATAACCCCGGATTAACAAACGACGAAATGGCTGGAGGTTCTTATGATGTCGGTGTAGTGAATTATCCTTTGATGCGTACGTTTACGTTTGGGATCAACCTTAGTTTTTAATCAATTTAACAGTAAAATATATGAAGAAAATATTAATATATCCGATTGCAGGATTTTTTGTTTTGGCATTGGCTGTTACAGCCTGTACGGATGCCGTAGAAAAAACAGATTTGGGAAGAATTACCGATGAGGTAATTTGGGATACTCCAAATTTCATCAAAGGGTATTTCGACAATGTGATGAACGATGCCATACCGGGTGCGGAACGCGGTCTGCTTGGACATTCGGATGAGAGTTATGCCTTCAACTCAGGAACAGCTGTCGTGTATGATAATTACCAGGTAAATACGGTTGATGGCGGTCTTTACAATGCGAACATTGACCGCTGGCCCTACGTAACATTGCGTAAAATCAACCGTTTTCTGGATCATGCCGAATACGACGGATTCAAGTCGAACTTGCCGATGACCGATAAATTAGACATAAAAGATAAAGAAGACATGATCGGTCAGATGCTTGTGATACGCGCATATCATTATTTTGATCTGGTACGTACATACGGCGGTGTGCCCCTGTTGCTGCACGAACAGGAAGCATCTTCCAATTTTGATGAATTGTACACAGCACGCGCCAAGACATCAGAATGTATGGTGCAGATTGTTAAAGACCTGGATGCGGCAATCGCGCTTCCCGACGCTTCATTTCCCATGAGACGTACCGACGGGCACATTGGCAAAGGTCTGGCTTATGCGCTGAAAGGCAGAGCGTTGTTGTATTATGCCAGCCCTCAATTTACTCACCAAATACCTGCCGGAACCAAATCTGCAGAACAGCGTTGGAATGAAGCGTACACGGCTTGTAAAGAAGCCTATGACAAACTGACTGCTGCCGGTTTCGGACTCTACGGTGAAGAAGGCGGTGACAGAACAACGGTCATGGACAATTATTACCGTATGCTGGTAACCGACGAAATGAATAAGGAAATGATCTGGGTACGCCGGTATGAACCTCTTATCAGAAGTAATGGCGTTGATAGAGATTTTCGCCCGAGCTCTTCTTACGGCAACAGACATGCTCCTTGCTGGGAAATGGCTGCTGCATTTGCCAATGCCGACGGAACACCTTTTACGGCAGTACAGATTGATTACAGCAAAGATGCAGGGAAAGGCATAGGTTCGTACACCCAGGGAGCACAAACAGAAGGTATAGAAGTACCAGACGGTCCGGATGGAAGTCCTATAAATACCGCTGTATTCTGGTTAGACAGAGAACCTCGTTTTTATGCTTTTGTAGGTTATAACGGATGTGAATGGCCCCTCATCCGCGGAATGCAAGATTTATTTAACTCAGATGTACAGGGCGGAAAAATGCAACACGAATGGATATTTAGCAGTGGTGGAGCTATTCCACAGCCCTTTACCAACGGATACAGTAATACAAACGATCGGGGACAAGGGCTTTGTATACGCAAACTTGTTGCTGATGACCGCGACTATGGCGCTACCGGTACAAATCCGCTGAGAGAATGTGGTACCGACTGGCCTCTCTTCCGTTTCGCAGAAGTGGCGTTGAATTATGCGGAAGCAGCCTCTCAAACCAGTCACAATCAGGAGGCTTACGACATGCTCGACGCGCTTCGCAAACGTGCAGGTATTCTTCCGGGCAATAACTACGGCCTCGGTCGGAAAACCGGCGATGCGCTGGTTTTGGACATCCTGAACGAACGCAGAATCGAATTGTTTGTTGAAGGGCACCGCTATTACGATGCGCGCCGCTGGCGCCTCTATTCCGATGGTTTAGCCGGATTTAAAATCAATGGCTTACAGCGCCATTCATTTCAATCATGGCTGAAAAATCCGGGTGATGCCGGAAACGTAGAAACAATGGTTGAAAAACTCAAACCTGTATTAGATGCAGGAGGGATTGACACTCAGGCAGGTAGAGACGTTTATTTCGACATATTCTATCATGCAATAATGTTGTATGATATCAATCCTATCCGCTATAATCCCGACAGGCAGGATTTTCTGCGTATCGCATACGAAACGCATATCATGAAAAATCCGACCATCGAACAAACGATTGGTTGGACAGATGATCGTGGCGCCGGTACGTTTAATCCTTACGAATAGGGTATATATTTTCTCAAATATGAATGATCATGAAAAAGTACATCTTTAGTTTATTTTTATTTTTGATTGGAATCAATTTCCATCTGTTCTCACAAAATGAAAATTTACCCATTTATCCGGGTAAATACAAGCCTACTGACGAGTCGTTAAAAACCTTCAAATATCCCGAATGGTTCAGGGATGCGAAATTTGGAATCTGGTCACATTGGGGTCCTCAAGCTGTTCCCCGTCAGGGAGACTGGTATGCTCGACACATGTATACACATGATACCTACGATTGTGAAAAGGAACAATACAACAAAGCCCATCCTTATTATACCTATCATCTGCAGGCTTACGGACATCCGTCTCAATTCGGATACAAGGACATCATTCCACTTTGGAAAGCTGAAAGGTGGGATCCAGATGAATTGATGAAACTATATAAACGGGTAGGTGCCAAGTATTTTGTCAGTATGGCCACGCATCATGACAATTTTTTTCTGTGGGACTCCAAACTCCACAAATGGAATTCTGTGAATATGGGGCCTAAGAAAGATGTTGTAGGACTATGGCAGGCTGCAGCAAAAAAAGAAGGCTTGTATTTTGGCGTTTCAGAACATTTGGGTGCCAGTTATACTTGGTTCCAATCCGCACATAAATCCGACCAGTTAGGAGAAAAGGCTGGAGTCCCCTATGACGGAAATAATCCTGATTATTGGGATTTGTACCATGAACCGGCTGAACCCGACGACACCCAATGGTATACTAAAAACCCTCAATGGCAACACGAATGGTACGACCGTATTCTCGAACTTATCGACAATTATCATCCCGATTTACTTTATACCGATGGTGGTCTGCCGTTTGGCAACGATGTGGGACGAAGCATGATTGCTCATTTTTACAATCAGGATGCCAAACAGAAAAAGCCGAAAGGGGTGGTGTATACCTGCAAACAAAGCTCGGACGGGCGCTGGGTACACGACCTTGAACGTGGTGTTGTCGAGGACATTAGAGAATACCCATGGCAGACGGATACTTCCATTGGCGACTGGTATTACCGTACCGGACAAAAGTATATGACCGGTCAGGAAATCGTACAGATGTTGATCGATATTGTCAGCAAAAACGGTAACCTCTTGCTGAATGTGGTACAAACACCCGAAGGTGATTTGGAACAGGATGTATTGAATATTTTGGAGGTGATCGCTGCTTGGATGGATGTCAACAACGTTGCCATCTTCGATACACGTCCGTGGAAGGTTTATGGCGAAGGGCCTTCGGTAATTGGTACACAGGAGAAAGGTAGATTTGGCGGGTTGAAAGACGTCCGTAAATATCAACCGACCGATCTCCGATTCACTATAAAAGGGAAAACATTGTATACATTCTGTATGGAAAATCCAAACGGGGATATCCATATCAAATCGCTGGGACTGAAAACAGAAACCGGTAAAAAAGTAACTTCAGTCACATTATTGGGGAGCGATGAAAAAATTCAATGGACACAAAATAACGAAGAGGTTGTTATCCGGAAACCATCCCGTTTACCAGCGTTTAATACCATCGTTTTCGCCATACACTTGTAATAGTTAAATTAATCAAAGAAGGGACGTTTAATCCCTACGAATAGTTTAATCATAATAATAACTATATTTGCAGTCTAATATTAAAAGACAAGACAATGAATAAGTATTTTAATTTACTCGTAATCACAGTTTTACTCTTTCCATGTATGGAGTTGGGTGCACAAAAGAACAATGTTGCTCCCATGCGAATTGTTACGCAGCAAAGAGTTCCATCCACTTTGGATGAAGGCGCCCGGGACATTACTCACTGCATTGAGGCCTGGAAACCCACCGAAACAGCCATCATCATTTGCGACATGTGGGACAAACACTGGTGCGACGATGCCACCGCACGCGTAGCTGAAATGGCGCCTGAAATGAACAAGGTGCTTACCGTCGCCCGTGCAAAAGGTGTGAAAATCGTTCATGCACCGAGCGACTGTATGGATTATTATGCCAACTATCCCGGCAGGAAAGAAGCCTTGAAATACAAGGATCAAAAAATCGCCGCGCTGGCTGACGGCGGTAAACTTCCCTCCGAAACGAATGCTCCGTGGCCGGTAGACCAATCCGACGAGGGATGTGAAAATGCCGACTGCAAACCACACAGAGCCTGGACAAAACAAATTGATGCACTGACCATTACCGATCAGGATTTGATCAGTGATTCGGGCGCTGAAATTGGCGCTTACTTGAAGAAAAAAGGTGTCAAAAACGTGATCTTGATGGGCGTACACACCAATATGTGCGTCATTGGCCGTTCGTTTGGCCTTCGCGCCATGTCGCGGATGGGTATGAANGTGGTATTGATGCGCGACATGACCGACCTGATGTACAACCACAAAATGTCGCCGTATGTGAATCATTTCACAGGGCTTGACCTGATGGTCGAATACATCGA
>JGI24702J35022_10001984_pt1 | contig 12622 bp, 10 predicted proteins | sample TergutTh196P4_FD_35022 | JGI IMG/M metagenome (IMG submission 35022)
CGGGACAGCCTAATTCTTTAGTATATATTTTAATAAAATTTAATAAATTTTATTAAAAATTAGCTTATTTTAATTTATATCGTTTCAAAATTACCTATAAGTATTCGATAGTATAAGTATAAATTAAGATTCCGTGCATAGCTTTTCGGTATGCAGACAAATATGATGGTGGAGTTAATATGAAGATAGTATCAATTTCTAATAATAAGGGTGGAGTAGGGAAGACTACCACTACAGTTAATGTAGCTGCTGCAATGAATATATTAGGTAAAAAGATTTTAGTTATTGATATGGATCATCAAGCTCAATCAACATATCACTTCGGGATTAATCCGAATGAGGTAACAGAGTCAATATATGATGTACTGAAGGGAGAAAAGGGATATAAAGATATAATAAGAAACAGAAGCGGAATAGATATTCTCCCTGCAAATATGGAAATGCGTAATATTGAATTTATTCCATTGCCTGCAAAGGAGTTCCTGCTTAAGGAAGCAATGGAAGATTTGAGCGGATATGATTATGTGCTCTTAGATTGTCCGCCATCACTTGGCATATTAACACTTAATGCAATGGCAATAAGTGAATTCATACTTGTCCCTCTCCAAACTCAATTTCTGCCTTTCCATGGCATGTACAATTTGTTTGAGGCTGTACAAATGGTTAAAAAAAGGATTAATAGAAATATTGAAATAACGGGAATTATTGGTACTATGTATAATCCCAAAAAAAGTATAAACAGAGAAGTTATAGAGGAGACAGAAAAAAGACTTCCGGGTAAATTATTTGACACACTTATCAGAGAGAATGTTTCTCTGCAAGAAGCTCCAAGTTGGGGGAAGACTATATTTGAATATAAACCGGATAGCAATGGAGCGGAAGATTACATGGCTTTAACTAAAGAGATAATAGAAAGATATGAATAAAAGTTGACTAAAGTGCGAATGTACTTAAAAATATGCATAATGTTAAATTTTTATAATATATCTTAAGTAATATAAATATTACAAGAGCGATTTAGACTTTAATGAAAGAACAAGGAGTACACTATTATGGGTGATGGATATAACCCGGACTTTGACCTTCTAACTCTTTTAAAATTAGGTGATCTGGATATAGACAAAATAGCTGCTACCAAATCATCAATGACAATTGGGGAATACTTTAACTTATTGTCAAAGTTTACAGATCTTGCACCTATAGCTTCCGGGGCTTTAACAAAATTCATCGGTCTTGCCTGTGATGAAAATGCTATTAAATGTCTATCGGACATCTCTATCTTAATGACCGGCATAGGTTGTAATAAACTTATTCCTGAAATCGATAGTATTCTTGCTGCTTGCAAAAGAGATGATAAAAACTCAGCAGCCGATTACGCAAAAGAAATATCAGATGATTTCCTTGGATTATATACACGAACAATGACAGCCAGAAATAAACAACAGGAATACTTGTCCGCAGTTCTAAATATTGATGACACGTCGTCTGATAATATTTTCGATCTAAATGAATTATCTCCATTGAAAGATGTTCTAAAGCAAATAGACTATGTTGAAACTGCCCGCAAAATGCGAATTCTTGCTGTTGATGATTCTCCTGTTATGCTTAAAACAATCGCATCCGTACTTGGAGAAGAATACAAGGTGTTCACTTTAGCAAAACCGACAATGGTAGAAAATTTTTTACATCAAATAACACCGGACTTGTTTTTACTTGACTATAAAATGCCTGAACTCAGCGGATTTGATCTCATCCCCATTATACGAAGCTTCAAGGAACATGAAGATACTCCCATTATATTTTTAACCTCAGAAGGGACTTTAGATAATTTATCTTCTGCCGTCATGCTCGGAGCCTGTGATTTTGCCGTAAAGCCTGTTAAAGCGAAAGTTTTGTTAGAAAAGGTCGCGAATCATATTGTTAAGAAAAAATTGTTTTAATTATTCGGCGCTTAGCAGCTTCTGCATAACATTTATGGCTCTTTCATAATCCATAATCAGCACCGCATCCTTGATCTGATCTGTTTCTTCTTTTAATGCGCCGCTTAGATTCAGTTTATCTATGTTTGTTACTTCATTATCTATAGCGACAAAATTCATTTCATTTAAGGCGGTTTTTAATTTCTCAAAAATCAGCAGCAGTTCAGGCGGAATTTCAATCCGACCATGATTCTGTTTGATTTCTGCAAAGGCTTCTTTTAATTTTAATCTCAAATCGTCGAGTCTTTCATTAAAATCAATTAAGTTTACGCTGCAAAAAGCAACATCTTCCTGGTCGGACGCTATTTCAAGTTCGCGTGCCTTAGCTGAAAGATCCATTGCGCCTATATTTGCCAGAGCGCCTTTCATGCTATGTACTTCTATGCAAAAATTTTTCATATCATTTGCAGTTAAAAATTCGTTTAAATTCTTAATGCACTTTTCAATTTCATCTATCAATAATTCCAGCGTCTTTTCGTACACATTCTTCTGACCGTCAACTCTATTCAATCCCGTCGCTAAGTAAAGTTCTTCGATTTGTTCAATTTTTTTCCAAAATTCTTTTTTATCTTCGCTTTCGGTTTTTTCAGTTTCTTCGGATTCGCCCGGAGCAATCGTTTCTGATATTGGGCTTAACTGTTTCTCGCGTGGGAGCCATTTTTTCAGTATATGATTTAATTCGTTCTTTATAATGGGTTTTGCCAAATAATCATCCATGCCGGACTCCAGCAATGTTTCTTTCGCACCTGCAAGAACGCTGGCCGTGAGAGCGATAATCGGTACATTTATACCTAATTTACGAATCACTTTAGTTGTTTCAACGCCGTCCATTCCGGACATCCTATGATCCATAAACACAATATCATATTTATTTTGCCGAACCAATTCTACTGCCTGTTCGCCTGATATTGCCGATTCGGTCTTTATTTGGTAAAGTTGTAAAAGTCCGCACGCGACATTAAGATTGATTATATTGTCATCTACAACCAATATCTTTGCATCCGGCGCGTATATTGCAATTTCACTGCTACCGCCATATTGAATCAATGTTTCATCGCCTATAATCTTTGGTATTTCAACATGGAATGATGAACCGTTGCCGTAGACGCTTTCCACAGTTATTTGCCCACCCATCATTTCAACCAAAGATTTTGTAATGGCCAAACCCAGACCGGTTCCTTTTATATTGCGGTTCTTTATAATATCGAACTGTTCAAATACCCCAAAAATCATTGTAATATCTTCCGCCTTTATACCGATACCCGTATCGCTGACTGTAAAATGAATACTTGTATCGGTTGCGTCAACCATCAAGCGCACATAGCCTTCCTGAGTAAACTTAATTGCATTGCTCAGCAAATTCAACAATATCTGCCTGAGCCGGATATCATCTCCATAGAGACACAAGGGTATTTTTTCCTGTATAAGCAGCTTGAAAGTTATCTTCTTATCTTCAATCAAAAAATGGACTATTGATGCTATATTATCAATAAACATGTTGAAATCATAATGTACCGGTATAAGGCTTAATCTATCTGTTTGTATTTTTGAAACATCTAAAATATCATTGATAATCTCTAACAACGCCATAGCGGACGTTTTTAAATCTTTCGCATACTGAAGTTGCCGGCTATTTAATTTTTCCGAAAGCAATAGTTCCGTCATACCTAAGATTGCGTTCATTGGTGTGCGGATTTCGTGCGACATATTGGCTAAGAACCGGCTCTTCGCCTCGTTAGCGGCCTGCGCCGCCTCTTTCTGCAATTCCAGATAATGTTCCCTTTCAAGGCTTTCCTGTATTTTTTGTTCGGTAGTTTTAATTTCGCGCAAATCTCGTATATAACCGACTACGACAAAATTTGTACGGAACCTGATTCTTACAAGCGTTACCTCAGTCGGGATAAGCTCGCCATTAAAATCCTGATTCAGCCATTCTAAAACCACACGGCCTTTTTCAAAAGCCATTTGTATATGCTCAATGGCTTTTGTCGACGACAAGCGACCGTCCGGTTGAAATTCGGACGCAAATCGCATAAAATCATCCAAAAACACTTGTTTGTTCGGCAAAGCGAATATTTTGAGCGTTTCTTCATTACAGTCAATAACCGTATAGTCCTCATCCCATAAAATGCAGCTAAGAGGGGTAGCGTCAAACATCAATTTTATTCGTTCTTCGGCTTCTTTAGCTTCCGACTCTTTTATCTTTATGTCGGTCATGTCATGATAATATGCAATCAAGCGGTATTCGGATAACCATGCAATACGGGCAAGACTTACAGTAAAGTATAAGATTTTTCCATTACTATCAGAGAGTCGGATATTAACATTCATAAAACCTTTGGTTAAAGATTCATGAATGGCTTCATTCCTTATGTCTTTTGTTGTCCGTCCGTCAGGCTGATACTCCGGCAGGATAGAAAGAAAAAACTCAGTGAAATCTTCGGAAGATAAATCTTCGGGAACACCAAAAACTTGAGAAGCTATTTTGTTATATGCAATAATAAGACCGTTCTCGTCCCATACCTGGCAGGGCATCATGGTTGAGTATAGCATATCGTTCATACGACGTTCCGCTTCCTCAAGACGCACATCCGTAGTGTCAATAAAAGTGATAACAATCCCATCGAAGTTACCGCTTTCGTTCAACATTCGCTTGTATGTTATATGATATGAACGTGTTCCCATAGACCAGTTGATAAAATCGTCTACAACAAGTAATTCCTCTCCGTTCGCAACAAGCGATAATCTGAGATAGCTGCGTTTGATATAATCCTTATCAGGGTGTATGGCCTCTATGTGAGCTAAAGGTAAGCCAATAATATCGCTGTAATCTTTTAATCCAAACAGGTATAAATAACTATCGCTGCAATAAGCGATATTCATGTTATAGTCCAATAATACGTATATATTCGCCGTACCATCTATGAGCAATTTTATGTAATTGCTGTGTTTTTGTAATTCATATGTGCGCTCTTGCACACGCTTTTCAATGATTAAAAAATTTTCTTGTATCACTTCTAACATTTTAGCAAATGCGTCCCACAATATGGCGATTTCGCTTTTCTTATGTTGTTTGATGTCCAGTGGAGGCATTGGAAAGTATGTAAAATTCGCCTTTCTTGTCATCTCATCAAGATGATCGGTTTTAATTTGTGATGTAATTTGTTGTGCGTAGTTAGTCAGTGACTTTATAGGTTGTAAAATTCTATATCCGCTTACAATAAGAATGCTTAGAATGAAAAGTACACTTATACCGGTTGCAATTATATACAAAAATATAATAGAGTAACTATCCGAATAGAGTTCGCTAACCGGTGTTCCGATATACAGATACAAGTATTGTAGTTTTCCCTTGATACTGAATGGAATAGGTTGAACGTATAAAAATATTTTTTCATTCAAAAACGGTGATATAATTTCATTTGAATATATTCCTCCTTGTTTCATCTCCCTGTGTAAATTATCTATATCTTTAAATGGGAAATCAGCAAGGTTTTTATTGATTAATTTGTCGTCGTGGGCATGAAGAATTGTCATATCCTGGCTAAGAAGAATTACGATCCTGTTATACTTTTTATGGAATTCATCAATAATCAGATCAATTATATTCTTATAAGGTATGTTCACGCCGCAGACACCAATAATTTTGCCGTTTAATAAAACCGGAACGCTGATTATTGCAGTATATTCGGATTTGTCGTTGTAATCGTAATAGAACTTAGGGGAAAAATAAGTTTCACCTGTTGTTAATGGCTCGAAATACCACGGCGCAGTATTCGGATCTTTAAGGGCTTCCTCTTTACTCAGTCTGTCACATTCGGCAACCTTACCGTTTAGGTTAATATATTCCTTAATGAAAAGACTATCTTTTAAAATACCTTTTTTAAGAATAAACCATGTGCAATATATATTCGGATCTAAATTCAACATGGATATCAGTATATTTTTAGTCGACTCGCCGATTGTTCCAGAACGAAAGTCAAGTTTAGAAATCAATTCTTGAGAAAAATTCAATAATCGAATAGTATGGTTAAAATCTTTCTTTAATAAATCAGTAATTTGTACTGAGTTTTCTATATCTAAATTTTTTACGTGTTCGATATTTTTAAAAAATAAAATATTTGTCATCAATATTATAGTCAAGGCAAAAACAATAAAGATAGAGGCCAATGTACTCAATATGATCTTATTAAAGTAAGTCATTCATTCACCTCTTTTTTGGGGAGGGGGAAATTTATCCATTTTTTTATTCCTTTGCTTCCTTAACTTCCCTTTTTGATTTTATCAGATAAGCTTATAAATAACTCAATCAATATTTTATAATTATATAAAATTTCAAGATATTTTTTTATTGACCTTTTGTTTATAAAGCAGATAGACTTCTATCATAATTATTTAAGATAGTACAATTCGGATGAAATTATGAAATTTAAATATATGATATTATTTTGCTCTGTGTTTCTTATTACGGCCTCTATGCTTGGATGTGGAGATGGTGAAGATTCCCTTGCAAAGAATCCCGGTGCAGTAATTCCACCGGATACTCACATTGGAAATAACTGCGGTCCCGGCGGTAAGACTTCAGACGGATCCGGCATGACTCTTTCATGCTCAAAGAACGGATTTGCAAAAACGAATAAAAATGAATATGTACCGGGCGAGGTTTTAGTAAAATTTAAAGACGATACAAGTGATATTAAAAGCTCTCAGATAATGAATAAATTCGGTTTAGGAGAAACTAAAGATGTCCCATTTGTACATAATGGTCGTCTAAAAAAAATTAGACTTAATGATGGTATAAATATTAAAGATGCTATTGCCCAATATAAATCACAAACAGATGTGGAATACGCGGAACCCAATTACATATATAGAATAACAGCGACAGAACCAAATGATCCGGACTTCAATATGCAGTGGGGACTAAATAATACAGGTCAAACTGTAAATGGTGATAGCAGTACAAACGGAAAAGATATAAAAGCTGTGGAAGCATGGGGAAAGTTTTCTAATGATGTAAACTGTAATAATGTTATAGTAGCAGTAATTGATACGGGTGTAAATTATAATCATAGAGATATTAAAGATAATATGTGGAATGGAGGTAAAACTTATCCGAATCATGGTTACAATTTTGTAGATAAGAATAAAAATCCTATGGATTTGAATGGCCATGGAACACACTGCGCCGGTATAATAGGAGCAAAAGGGAATGATGGTATAGGCATAGCAGGAGTTTGTTGGAAAGTAAAGATAATGGCAGTAAGGGTGCTAAATCATGAAGGAGAAGGTGAGACTTCAGATATAGCAGCAGGTATTAAATTTGCAGTTGATAATGGCGCCCATATCATAAATGCAAGCTTCGGCGGAGAAGATAGCATTACAATACGAAATGCTATAGAATATGCTAACTCGAAAGGTGTTATTATAGTAGCAGCAGCAGGAAATGAAAAAACTAATGCGAAAACCTACCCGGCAGCATATAGTAGTAGCTCTTACCCTAAGATAAATAATATAATCTCTGTTGGCGCTATAGATCAGGATGGGGATTTGGCATATTTTTCAAATTATGGTGATTGGGTAGATATAGCATCGCCGGGTGTGAACATATTAAGTACATGGCCGGGCCAGCATGTTGCAACTACCGAAGATTTTACAGATTGGATTTATGATGAGGATGAGACTTGGGGTAGAGAGACTTCTGCCGGTAATATTGATATGCTTACAAATCCGTCGCCATTTACAGGAACTTATGAAAGAAATCTAAATAGCATGACATTTCAAGTTTTTGATCTCAAATCCTATAAACCTGTTTCGGCATTTGTTTCTTATTATGTAGATATAGATATATATAATGGAGATGATCTATATTTTATGATTAATACTTTCGGAGGGAGACCAACATCAACTTTAGACAGTTTTCCGGGGTATTATAAGAATTGGGAGGAATATGATCTCACAAGTTATATAGATAGAAATATTAGTCTTGGATTCAATTTTGTGACGGATAATACTTCAAAATATCTTTATAAAGGGGTAAGGATTGCTCAGTTTGATGTAACCAGGCTGCATCTCAATGATAATGCATGTCTATATTTAGACGGAACATCAATGGCTACACCGTATGTATCAGGCGTTGCCGCACTCTCTGTACAGAGATATATGAATAATAAGAGATCTTACAAAAAAACAACTGATTACACAAAAATTATTTCAGCTATATATGACGGAGCATCTACTTATTCGGGCGGGAAGAGCATTGCCGGGAATAAAATGCTCAATGCCTCCGGAGCAATTGATGAAATTGATTCGTTGTGATAAATTTATGTATGTATAATTTTACTGTACATATGAGATTCAATTCACTTAATCTCTAATAATTTTATTTTTCTCTCTTCTTGGGAGGATTAATTCTATATATATAGTTAGGCTCCGCGTATTCAATACATTCAGATTCTTTTGCAATATTAGAAATCTTTTCAGGTCCCGGATCATTGTTTAATTTTATCTTGTAAAGTCTATCTCCTATAATCTTTATTTCAGAAACTTCAAAATCATTCATGACTTTTTTTATTACATCATCTCCGCAAGTAAGCTTAAGTTTTATAAGGTACTCACCTTTAACTCTATTGCTATCATTAGATATTTTTTTTACATTATCCGCATCAGCAGTTGAACATCCGTTGAAGACTAATACTATTATACAAGATTTAAATAATAGTTTCATAAATTTTGTATATGATAACATATGTCGCACCCCTGATATTTATATTAGTTATGATTACACTTTATTTTTTTAATAAAAAATAAAAAAATAAAAAGAATGTTATTAGTTATGACAACCTTCACCTGCACAAGATTTAATCTCCGACAATTCAATCCCATTAAGACTATAATCTTTTAGCTGTCCTTTTTTCTTATTTATTTTTGCATCCCCCGAATGGCAATATATGCAGTTTATTTTTTTACCATCCTTTTCTAAATATTTATGTTGAGCAGATAACTTTGTATTTGAGTACACTGCTACTGCAGATACCATTATCAGTACCATAACAAAACTGATTTTTTTAATCATAATAATCCTCCTTTTATATACTTCTCATTATATACTTTTCAACAGCCTTAAAATATAGTTTATGTCCTTGACTGTTTATATGCAGTTCATCAATACATAGAGAATTAACATCAAGTTTTATATCTATCGGATCAATTATTGTAATATTGTCAAAATCTAAAGAGACTTTTTCGTAAATAGAATTATAGTTATCAACATTCTGTTTAATAAACGGACTTTTTTTTAAAAAAATATCAGTGGGTCTAAGAATTTTTATTATTGCCAACTTTACATTATGAGTCTTGCATCTTTTTGCAAAATTATAAATGTTATACTCAAACTGTTGCGGAGATACATCTGTAAATTGCGGATTTCTCCCTCTTGTTTTTTTTACTTTTTTTATGTAATATTTTCTTAATCCGAGCGGTAGGAAATTACTGATAAACTTTTTTTCAAATCCGTTTTTTTTAAAAAGCCTTGGTGCACATTCGGCAAGTCCAAACTGTAATATTATTCTGTCAGGGAGATATAATTCGAGAAGATCAATTCCTCCGCCGCCTTCATTTATCAATCTCATGGAGGTAGCGCCTCGTGCGGGTCTATCTATAATATCGAAATCCTTAAATTTTTTTTTAAAGTGATATATCCATGTCTCTTCATATTTTACTTCCATTCTCGGCATTGAAACAGAATCAGTTATTATCAATATACGTTCTCTTTTTTTCATTTATATCTTTGACTAAATAATCATCTTATAATAAAATATTTTTTAAAATTTTCATTTAGTCTGCTATAATATGTTTGACGTTCTTTATTTCCAATAGCGCTAAAGTAGTATGCAAGCAATTCGGTTGCTTTAACAATAAAGACATTTATCTCTTTCCCTTTCATCCCTTTGGTAATCTCCGAATTTTTAGATTGTATTAACTGTCTCCCAATATTTATATGTCGGGCAAAATCCGCTAATTGATTTTTAAATTGTGCGCCATTTTTATTTATTTCATTTCTTGTTTTTATAATATCGAGCGATCCGCTTAAAAGGAAATATTTTTTAATATTTCCAATTGAGGTTACAACTAAGCATTTATTGTAGGCAATTTTTAGTCTTTCCTTTACAAGTTCAAATGACCTTAGTTTCTGGGTATCTGTTTCGGCTATTTCACCGGTAGCATTCTTAAACAGGTTAAATGAAATTCTCTGTACATCCATACACTCTTTATCATTAGATAGATTTGACATTAGCTTCCTAAAACTACTAGGATTTCTTTCTAAAATCTTTATATAGAGATCAATCCCATTTATAGCCTCTGAAAAAACAGCAGTATTCTTTGCTTTAAAATCATTTAATGATATAAGTTTCATCGCTTCAATAATCATTGATGACTGTGCGGTTATTAATAGCGCTTCCATATCCGGTGAAAAATCGGCTGAAGTTCTTTTATTTGATGAATTCTCTGTTTCTGTTGGTTTATTATTCTGTTTTTCATTTTTTTGTGATTGGTCGATTTTTGAATTATCTTCATCAAAAAATGAAAAATCATCATCAGAAGCAGAGAAATCATCGTTAAAATTGAAATCAAATTTTTCTTGATCCGGCATATTAATTATTTTACTCTTCTATTATATCATATACTAAGTTAAAGGTTATAAGACAAGGTAATACTGATTTTAAAGGCATACCCTTTGTTACTTCTAATAAGTGCTTGTCTTCTATTTTGACAGGATCCCATGAATTATTTTTAACGACCAAGGAGCCTGCATATTCAAGTGTGTCGGCATTATAGAGCTTCACCTCTTTTATTATTCCAATATCATTCATACATATCCTACAAATTTATTTAAATAGTTTAATTAATTTTATTATAGTTTAAATAATTAAAAAAGTCAAATATTATGATATTTATAAGTATAAATTGTTAAAAAAACAATAAATTTTTTTTACTTAAATATAATGAATTACCACGCCGCTTTACTCTATTATAGTTTAACTGTCAATTATAAAATTAGCGGTCGTGTCAATAAATAGTTCCCGCCTTAATATTTGAAGTTGACATTTTTTTATCACTCAAATAATATATAGTAAAAGGTGGTAAAGGATGTTCATTAAAACAGACATAAATAAACTCAAAAATGCCGGTGAAATTGATAAATTAATTCAGCTTTTAAAACATAGAAGACCTCAAGTAAGAGAAGATGCATTAATAGCATTAAGCGAGATTTCACCAAAAAAAGACAATGTAATTGAACATATGCGCAGCGCTCTTGCGGATAAAAATATAAATGTCAGAACAAGAGCTGCTTTAGTTTTTGCCAGGATGGGGGATGAGAGTGTAAGTGATAACTTAATTGAGATAATAACCCATGGTTCATTAAATGAACAGATTGAACTTTTGCGTATTCTTCCACATTTTTATAGTAATAAAAATGAAAAATTAACTCAGATATTTGTTATAGCCCTTAATGACAAAAAACCGACAATACAAATTGAAGCGATTAAATCAATCGGAGAGATGGAAATGGAGACAATGGCATTTTATCTCACGGATTTTGCAAATAGCAGTGTAACCAAATTTAGGCTTGAGACAGTAATAACCTTAGGTAGAATAAAAAATCCGATTGGAGTAGATGTATTAATAGGAGCATTGACAGACTCAAATCCCGATGTACGTAAGAGTGCAGAAGAATCATTAAGAAAAATCGGAACAGATAGGGCATTAGCTGCTTTGGAAGATGCTCCGTTTATGCTCATTGTTAAGTCTATGAATGAAAGTGTAGCAAAAAGATTAACAACAGTTACAAATATCGGTAAGCAAAAAAAAGAATTAGGATTACCATTGCTTCATAAAGCATGTTATGATGAATACAAAAATATAAGAATTGAAGCAATTAAATCTATTGGCATGTTAAAGAATAGTTCATCTATTAGTGTACTCATTGAACTTTTATCCGATAAATATTATGATGTAAGGATAGAGGCTATTACATCTTTAAGTAAATTTAATAATATGACAGCTCTAAATGCTCTTAAGAATGCAATGAATGATGCTAATACAAATGTTAAAATTGAAGCGAAAAAGGCATATGCAGCTTTATGTTCCAGAATGGATATAAATTATAGAGAAGATGCCTGATTTACTAATTAATATAACTATATTGCTTTAATTATTTTCATGATTCACAATTAATTTAAAGAATTATATGATGATTAAAAAACTTCCAATAGAAAATAAAATGAAATGATTATAACAATATTACTAATAGCATTATTTCTATCTTTTTCCATACATATCTTTTCATTATTTGTTTTTGTGACAAAAAAAGCAGATTCGGCAATCAAAGTTTTTGTAGCAACAACAATGAGTAATGTAATGATTGCCGGAGCCTGTATAGTTGTATTAATATCAAATCCAAGAATTTTAAAAGAAGTAGATGTTATAAAAGTTGCGTGGGTCTTATCCGGTATTATAATGCTTATTGCACTTATTATCCAGATAAGAATTTTTATTAAAATTTATAAAAGATCAAAAGATCCGGAAAATTATCATGTTAATTATTTTGGGAAAAAGGTGCTTCATTCAACAGTTATCAG
>JGI24702J35022_10001985_pt1 | contig 12619 bp, 14 predicted proteins | sample TergutTh196P4_FD_35022 | JGI IMG/M metagenome (IMG submission 35022)
AGCAGGTTGAATTTGGCTATGCCCATGCACCTCAGTTTAGGAATCGGCACAAAGCGAAGCGTCGCCTCAACGATTATCGCAAGCGTTCCTTCCGACCCGATGAGAAGTTTTTCCAGCGGGTAACCGGAGGCCGCCACGCGGGTATTCGCTCCCAGTGAAAGACAGTCGCCGTTGGCCATAACGACTTTCATTGCCAGCACCGCGTCGCGCGCCGCTCCGTATTTCACGGATCGCGTACCTGAAGCGTTGTTGGCAATCTCGCCACCGATGGTGGCAACGACGCTGGAAGCCGGCGTCGGCGGATAAAAAACGCCGTAAGGTTTCAGCGCGCGGTTCAGATCGTCGTCAACGACGCCCGGCTCAACGCGGCAGTAGCCATCTTCGGGATTGATTTCGAGTATCCTGTTCATATCCCTCATGTCAAGAATGATACCGCCGAATACGGGAACTACCTGGCCGCACATGCCGGATGCCGAACCGCGCGGAACCACTGGAATTTTCTCGCTGTCGGCATAGCGCATGATCGCTTGCACCTGTTCGATGTTTTGCGGGCGCGCCACCGCGTGAGGCATCGCCTGATGCACGGAGGAATCCGATCCATATATATAAAGATCCGCCGGGTCGCTCAAAACGTTTGACTCGCCGACAATCAATTTGAGTTTTTCAATATTCACAGAACTCATTGTCTACCCCTAGTTTAGGCAGTCTGCATAGGCTGCCTGATTAGAAATTCGCCGCTCTTAGTTTAAAATAAGCCTTGGGATGTTTGCAAACCGCGCATACCTCCGGCGCTGCTTTACCGATGTGGAGATGGCCGCAGTTACCGCATTCCCAGATATTTTCGCCGTCGCGCGAGAAAACAGTCCCGCCTTTGACGTTTGCCAAAAGTTTTAGATATCGTTCTTCGTGAACCTTTTCTATCTCGCCGACCATTTTGAACAGATTCGCGACATCGGTGAAACCTTCTTCCCGAGCGGTTTTTTCAAATCCTGCATACATGTCTGTCCATTCATAATTTTCGCCGTCTGCCGCGGCTTTCAGGTTTTCGGCAGTTCCGGCGATGGCTTCGCCTTCCTGAAGCAGTTTAAACCAGAGTTTGGCGTGCTCTTTTTCGTTGTCGGCCGTTTCGATGAAAATCGCCGCGATTTGTTCGTAGCCTTCCTTTTTCGCTTTACCGGCGAAATAGCTGTATTTATTACGTGCCTGTGATTCGCCCGCAAACGCGGTTTTCAAATTTTCTTCCGTTTTTGTTCCTGTAAATCTACCCATTCTCAAAAATTCTCCTTTTAAAGTTAAGGATTTAAACATGCGGCATATTGCGATCTCCAGCCGGGATTATTCCCGCGCAAACCTATATATATACTCCCTGTAGGCGTATTCCCGCAAGGAGTATATCGGGGTTCGCGAAAAAAAATAATACCAAAATATGAGGAAATTGCAAAACCCCTGGGTACGCGGGCGTCTCGCCCGCATTTTTCAAGAAGATGCGGGCGCGTCGGACGCGTGCCCAGCAAAATTGGAGGTTTTGCAATTTCCTCATATGTCGTTAAATCCAGCTTTGATTTAGGGGTTTACGGAGCTTGCCTTATGCCATTTGTGAGTATAGAATTTTTTTTTCAATTCTGAGTAAGGAGATCATGTGTATGGATAAGAAGTTTTATCAATGTAAAGCCTGCGGCAATATACTGGGGGTAATCAATGATTCCGGCGTTATACCCGCGTGCTGCGGCAGTCGAATGGACGTATTGAAAGCAAACTCGACGGATGCCGCAACCGAAAAACACGTTCCCGTTATTAAGCGCGAAGGAAACAAAATAACAGTCACGGTAGGTTCGACGGCGCATCCAATGACGGCGGAACATTTAATCCAATGGATTATTCTGGTTCAGGGTTGCGTCACAAAACGCGTAATATTGGCGCCGGGTACCGCGCCTGAAGCTGTTTTCACGGTTGACGACGCGAAAGCCCCCGTATGCGCCTATGGATATTGCAATCTGCACAGCCTTTGGGCGGCGGAAGGGTAGACAAGCGCTTCGTGACGGCGCGGGCGGCTCGCCCGCGAGTGGATGGTTTTCATTTTTCATATACAGCCGCCGTGAGCCATATACTCCCGGTGGGCATAATAATGAAGGCAAGCTCCGAAAACCTCCTTTTTTGCTGGGAGCGCGGGCATCATGCCCGCATTTTTCAAGAAGATGCGGGCGAGCCGCCCGCGTTCCCAGGGGTTTTTTAGCGCTTGCCTTCAGACGTGAAGCGGTATATTAACGAAAAGTCAGACGTCGGCAAGCGTTCTCATCATCGCTGACCGGCGTTTGTAAAGAATCCGGTATTGAGCAATCATTTCGTTGACGACTGCGTCGCCGTTCGTGATTTTACGCATCTGCCGTAAAATCGAAGCGATGTGTTCATAATGGCCTGCGCCGACATTTTTATCGGCGTAATGGTCGGTGGTTTTGCGAAAAAGCGAAAGCGTTTTTTCGGGAAACTGTTCGCATATATACTTGTGGTACCGATTCAGTTTTTCCAATGTAAGATTATTGGAAATATAATCAAGCAGCCGGGCTGCAAGCCCTTCCGCCGCCAATACATCGGCAACATAATCCGAACTCTGAAACGCGCTTACTTTCGGTTCATAATGACCAATCAGCCTCTCCACTTCTTCTTTCCATTCATTCGGGGAAAAAGCCGATTTATAAATTGCGTAATACTCCTTATTAAATGAACCGGCGATAAACTGAAAAGCGATTTCCCTGATTTTTGGAAGATCGTTTTCTTTTTGGGCGATTGTCAGAAGCAATTCTTCCCATGATCGGCGTTGATGAAAATTTTCAGACAGCGGATATTTGAAAATCAAAGCTTTGGCTTCCGCAAAATTCCCGGCGGCGATTCGTTTCTCGACCGCCGTTTTGCGGAAATTTTCGATCTGGAGATGGGCTTCAATTATTTCATCCGTTTTTTCCGGTTGGCCGACAGCTTTATAAAAATCTATTTTTCGTTTAAGAATCATCTCCGCTTCATAAGAGGTTTTGTCCTGTACATCTTCCAGGAGTTTATCCTGAAACGCGAGATATTCCATATTGCCGGTCTTTTTCGCCATAGACAGCAACAATTCATTTAGGCCGTCATTCATGCCTGCTTCGGCGCATTTTCCGGCTGTAAGCGCTGCTTCGCAGTACTGATACAACTCATTCGCGTCGCAGCCGTTTTTTCCCGCTATCTCATCCAGAATTTCAAACGGACGTTCTAAATAACCCGGATCCATATAGTCGTAAATGTCGCTGCCCTGCTTGACATACCATGACGAAAATTCTTCAATGCAGGCTTTGGCAATTAAAACCGCTTCTTTGTATTTCCCTTCCTCGGCCAAAACTCTCGCCTTTTCAAGCAGATCGTCCATGGCGTCTATTTGAATGGATGAATCGTTGTATTGCCACAGCTCTTCCTCGCTAATACGGGTACGCTTCAGAACGTCCCGCAGGATGCCGGAATACGGATTCCCGCTGCTGTTTTTCACTTTTGGCGCAAATTCCAGCACGATGGCGTTTCTCAGGACGTCGTTGTACTGAACCTGTTTCAGTACAAATGTTCGCAACTCATCCAGAGACAACTCTTCCAAAAGTTCCTCCGGCGTCGGCGCGGCGCCCGTACTCTCCAGAGTTCGCTCATTCCGGCGTTCCTCGATAGCCTGCTTAATAAAGCTGATATGTTTGCATGGAGATCCGTCGCTTGGGCATGAACAGGAATAATCCCAGGCTTTCCCGTGTTCGTCTATACGCAGGCGTATCGTATATACGCCATAATTACCCTGATATTTGGCAAGCCATCGGCCTGCCTGAATTTCCTGAAGCGAAATAATTTTATTCATAACACCATAGCTAATTTGATTCTGCAGCGGCGCGGAGTTCCCTGACAATCTCAGCGGAAACAAGCCGCGCGTTTTCCAGCTTTTCAGGCGGGAAAGAAATCGCGCCTACGACTGGGTGGCCGCCGCCGCCGTAACGTTCGCAAAGAACGGCAAGATTTTGCATACGCGGATACGGCGCCCAGGGATTTGATCCTACGGATATTTTCGCCCGAAAACTTGAGCGGCTCAATCCCACGCAATACGTAGCCTCGGGAAAAAGGTAGTACGGAATAAATTTGTTGTAGCCTTCGAGATCAAAACCGCTGACGTCAAAAAAGACCGTTCGGTCGGCATACTCCGCGCAGCGGCGAATTATATCAATTGATTGCAGATGTTTTTCGTAAATCGGCTGGAACGTTTCGCGCACCCAGTCGATTTCGACAATCTCGTCCATCATCCTTTCCTGAAATTCCCCGATAAGCCCGTATATTTTTTCATTGTTGCGAACGCCCTCAATCACCATCATAAGTTTCATTGCCGCTTCACGCAATTCCACGGCCGTTCCGGCATTTTCGAATTGCGCGCCGTCGATGATATCCGCCCAGTGAATCAACTCTGCGAGCCGGGCGGTCTCATAACCGAAATGCTTTTTTGTCATTTCGGCGATAAACTTGGTACAGGAAAGATACGCCGGGTCGTGGAACTTCTTCCCGCTTGTATCCGCGCGGAAATGATCTTCGTCCTCTTTGCACAGAAACGCGCTCTGGTGATGATCGAACCACCATGTCAATTTCGGATTGCTGGAATATTTAAAATCTACGATGGCGTTTTCATCGCCTTCAAATCTTACATCAATAAAAAGCTGCCCGGCTTTATGGGCGAGTCCCTCGTATTCGAATTTATAATTCCCGCCGACAGCGTCGCGGTAAAAACGACTGAAGACGGCAGCCGAGGCCAAGCCATCGAAGCAATTATTATGAAAGTAAACTCGCATTATACTCATAAGGCACCAAGTGAACTTAAAAAACTACTATGTGCCGCCCCGCAATTCAATTTTAAAATGAAGAAAAATTCCATAAAGCGGCGCGCGCATGCGCGCTCCCGCGGGAAAATAATCACATGCGTACCGCGCGGGCGACTGTCAAAACTGAGACTTTTTCCGCGCCGGCGTTAATAAGCGATTCCGCCGCGCTCACAATTGTGGCGCCTGTCGTCATCACATCGTCTATCAGTAAAATCCTTTTTCCAGCAACCCGGTCGATATGTGTACAGAATGCTTTCCGTACATTTTCCCGGCGCTGCGAGTCTGACAGGCCAACCTGTGACCGTGTCGCCGTAATGCGGCGCAGGGTATTGCGTTCAGGCAATCCGACCATTTGCGCCAATGTTCGGCCAAGAAGCTCCGACTGATTATAACCGCGTTCGCGCCTACGCAGGTAATGCAGAGGGACGTGTGTGATAAAATCGAAATCGTCGCGCCGCCAGGAATCAAAGAAAATCTCAGCCATAAGCGGCGCAAGCAGTTTCGTTAGCGGTCTGCGTCTCTTAAATTTTAATTCGTGAATCACCTGCCGCAGTTCCGCAGAGTAATAACCAAACGCGCGCGAACCGGAATAAGGCGGAGGATGACGAATACATTCCAGGCAGAGATTTGCCGATTCGCCCGCAAAGCCCGGAAGCGGCGCGCCGCAGGACGGACAACGCGCGCCCTTTATTCGCAAGCCGAGGACTTTACGCCAGCAATCGTCACAAATGCCGCAATCCTGCCGGCGGGCGACCGGTGAAGAACAAATGAAACAAGCTTCGGGATAAAATAAATTAAGAAAACCGTCGGATATTGCGCTTATTGCGGAAGCCTGAACATCTCTGACTGTAGGAAAATAAAGCATCACTTCTTATTCCTAATTTTTTTCACGCAATTCCTGACATTTGACGCACAACGTCGTCCACGGAACCGCCTCCAGCCTCCGCAGGTTTATTTCATCGCCGCAATTTGCGCAAATACTATAGCTCCGGTTATTGATTCGTGAAAGCGCGTCCTCGATATTATTAAGCATCCGTCGATCTCCCGCGCTTTTGACGAATAAAAAATCCTTCGTATACGACTCCACGGCCATATCCGTTATATCTCGGGCGTCCTCGTCATTTTCCCGTCCGTAGTTTTCAGTTCTCTGCACTGCGCCCGTAAGAGAGTTTCGCTTTTGCGTTAATACGTTCTTAAAATAATTCAGCTTCGCGTCATCCATAAATTTTATTTCCGGATTTATGATACGGGATTTTATGCAGAATACATAATGCGCGATATAACTGCTCCAGCAAAAGCGCTCGGCACATCTCATGCGTCCAGGTCATCTTTCCAAGTGAAAGAACCATCGGCGCGCGGTCGGCGACATCGCGGCTCAAACCGTCCGGCCCGCCGACGATAAACGCTATTTCCCTTGTTCCGTTGTTCTGTTCGCTTTCCAGACGGCAGGCGAATTCTTCGGAAGAGTACTGCTTGCCGGTCTCGTCCAGCGCGACGATAAGAGCGGCCGCCGGCAATTGACGGGCAATTTCTTCGCCCTCCAGTTGAATCCGTTCCGCGGCCCGCAGAGTACGGCCTTTTGACGGATCGCGGATTTCAAGAATTTCGCAGGGCATCATCCGCCGGATCCTCTCCAGATAATCCGCGGTCATTACTTTTATCGGAGAGCTTTTTGTCCTGCCTATCCAGATGACCTTCAATTTCATTCAAGGTCGACAGGAACGGCGTCGCGCCAAAGACGTTCAAGATCGTAATAAGCGCGCGCGGTTTTTGAAAAAATATGCACTATGAGATCGGAATAGTCCATCACCACCCATTCCGCGTTTCGATATCCTTCGATATGATAGGGACGGACGCCGGCTTCTTTTAGACGCTTCTCGATTTCGTCGGAAATAGCCTGAACCTGCCGCGAGGAATCGCCGGTGCAGATAAGAAACATGTCGGCAAAAGAAGCAATCGCTGAAATATCCAACGCCGTCAGGTCATGCGCTTTTTTGTCGTCGGCCGCCGCAGCGGCAATTCTAAGAGCATCCATATTTATTACCATATAAACGAAGTTTTCTAATATAGACGCGTACCGAGGGCGGCAACATGCGGCAAATTTTGCGCTTGCCGCCTTTCTCGGCGGCAAACGCGCGGATTTTAGTGGATGAAATATCCGGCGCTTTTACGTCCACAATATAAATCCGGTTTTCATCTTTCGGTTCTCCGGCGATCTTTTTCTTTGCCTGCGCGCGATTGAGCTTCGTTAGATTCCGCGTTCGTAGGAATGCGTCCGCCGGAAGACATTTTTCAGCGCAAATAGGCTCGTCCCACGGCCGCGTTACAAAAATAATGTTATACTCGGCAAGCAGACGCTCGCTTTCCCGCCAGGAGGCAATCTCCAGCAGGGAATCCACACCCGCGATGAAAAAAAGCCTGTTCCGTTCTTCAATGAGCCTCAGCTTGTCAAGCGTATCTATGGTATAAGGGCTTATTGCCGATTCCATTTCCACCATTGAAGGAATAAAAGAAATTTCTTTTTCAACTGCCAAAGATGTCATGGCGTAACGGTGCGCAAAAGGGATCAAGTCCTCCGCGCTCTTGTGCGGCGGTTCACACGACACAACGAAATAGACGCGCGACAAGGCGAACAGTGATTGAACGCTTTTCGCGATGTGCAGATGCCCGCGATGTATGGGATTGAAGGTTCCACCTAGCACTCCGATTCCAACCTGTCCCATAATTATTGTATTTCCTCCGGCGTATGCAGCATTTCTGCTAAAACGCCGATCAGCTTTTTTATTCCGGCGCCCGTCACGGCCGATACTTCAAAAAACGGCAGATTGCTGGCGGCGCACATGGTTTTTAGTTTCTCCCGCTGTCCCGGCTCGGCGGCGGCGGCAACATCAATCTTTGACGCGACGACCAATTGCTTTCTTTTTAACAGATCTTCGTTGAAAAGCGCCAATTCCCTCACAATGGATTCATAGGCTTTTACCGGGTCGCGCTCGACGCTGGAAACATCAATCAGGTGAACAAGTACGCGGGTTCGTTCAATATGTTTAAGAAACTGATCGCCCAACCCGCGGCCCTCGTGTGCGCCGTCAATCAGGCCGGGAATGTCGGCCACCACGAAACTTTGTAAATCATCAACTCTTACTACGCCTAAATGTGGGATTAGCGTTGTAAACGGGTAATCGGCGATTTTTGGCTTTGCCGAGCTGATGCGGGAGATAAGAGTGGATTTCCCCGCGTTCGGATATCCGACAAGCCCAACGTCGGCGATTAATTTCAGGCTCAACAGAAGCTCCATCTCCTCGCCCGGCCTTCCGGGGTCCGCTCGTCTAGGAGACTGGTTTACAGAAGTGGCAAAACGGGCGTTGCCGCGACCGCCTTTGCCGCCGGCTGCGGCTTTCACTCGTTCGCCGCTTACGCTGTAATCGTGAATCAATTCATTGTCAGTTTCACGGAAAACCTGCGTTCCTGGGGGAACCAGGATCGTAACATCTTCACCGTTCGCGCCGTGGCGATTACTTCCTTCGCCGTGCCGCCCGCGCTGCGCCCGAAAGACATTCTTGTATTGAAAATGCAACAAGGTATTGACGCGGTCGGAGCATTCTATATACACATTGCCGCCGTCGCCGCCGTCGCCGCCGCTTGGCCCGCCCCGCGGGACAAACTTTTCACGCCTGAAGGCCATGCAGCCGTTGCCTCCGTCGCCGGCGATTATCCGAATCTTTGCGCGATCAATGAACAAGATACCCAAGCCAATTTAAAAAAGGCCTCCGGATTAGGCAAGCGCTAAAATCAGGCTTCCGCAGCTTCCTGCCGTACGCTCGCAACAACGTTGACGTGTACAAACCTTCCCTTGCGCCCTTTATCCTGAAACTGCACAATGCCGGACTTCATGGCAAACAGCGTATCGTCGCTTCCGATGCCAACGTTCAGTCCGGGCTTAATCCTTGTTCCGCGCTGACGCACAATTATCGCTCCGCCGTTGACGGTTTCCCCGGCAAAGCGTTTCACGCCCAGCCGCTGGGAATTGCTGTCCCTTCCATTTCTGGAGCTGCCAACTCCTTTTTTATGTGCCATGATTTCCTCGCTACCCTACATTAATTTTTTCTATACGGACTTCGGAATACTGCTGACGGTGTCCTCGAGTACGGCGGTATTGCTTCTTTTTCTTGTACTTGAACACCAGTATCTTGTCAGCCTTTTCCTGCGCCCTTAGCATACCCACAACGGACGCTCCTTCTACCAAGGGACTGCCGATGTAAGTTTTTTCGTCGGTTTTCACCATCAACACGTCTTTGAACTCCACGGGCGCGTCAACTTCCGCATTGAGTCTCTCAATGCGAACGACATCGCCTTCCGCTACACGATACTGCTTTCCGCCGGTCATAATGACTGCATACACGGTTCCACCTCCTAAAACCAAAACGATATATTAAACCAGCAAAGCTGCAAAAAGGCAACAACAAAATAGATGCTTCCGACGCAAAACTCGCCGCCGTACCGCTCCGAAATAGGCAAAATTTATGTCTGTATAAACTACAGGAGCGCGATTTATCGCGCCCCTGCGCGCGTCGGCCTTTCAGTCTTGAAATCAGAAACACCAATACGTTGTAGTTACTCCCAAGCGCAACGTAGTAGTCATGCCTGGTTGCGCCGCCTCGTGACGAAACCGTATGAATATACTGGTTAATTAGCCAACAGCCACTCTATCCAGCCTTCCGCGATGAAATAGCGAGTACCTCCAACGGCATATTTGAAGTGTCCCATGACCAGGCCGGATTCGGTGACCCGGAGAATTTCCGTGTCTACCGCGTCCGGATAATGTGTAGTCCAATACCTGTCGCCGTCTGTCATAAAGGGGTGATCGTCGTCGCTGGCGTATTCTCCCCAGATTATCCCGTCGCTGGTGATTCCCCTGATATATGTACTTCGCGCTCCCGGAGGGACTATGGGAATATAGGCGGCGCCGTCTTTCACAAAGGCGCGCGCCTTTTCATCCCATCCTTCTTCCGAAAAATCATAAAAACTTCCAAAAATCAGGCCGGATTCGGTGATGCCGTCAACGGATGTAGCGTCGGCGCCCGGATATTCTATAAGTGTATACGAAGCGCCATCTTTTACAAAATTCCCGACTTCTCCGCTAACGAAATCGGAAAAACTCCCCCAAATCAAGCCGGATTCGGTGATACCTGAAATGGATGTAGAATCAGCGCCCGGATATTCTATAAGCGTATACGAAGCGCCGTCTTTTATAAATCTGCGGTACGCGCCTGCAGAATCGTAAAATCTTCCCCAAATCAGGCCGGATTCAGTTATACCGTCAACATATGTAGTGTTGGCGCCCGGGTATTCTATGAGCGTATACGAAACGTCGTCTTTTACAAAACTACCGCTTGTTCCGCTAACCGAATCGGAAAATCTTCCCCAAATCAGGCCGGATTCGCTGATCCCGCCAACGTATGTATAGNAGGCGCCCGGATACTCTATAAGCGTATACGAAGCGCTGTCTTTTACAAAACTACCGCTTGTTCCGCTAACCGAATCGGAAAAATCTCCCCAAATCAGGCCGGATTCGCTGATCCCGCCAACGTATGTATAGTCAGCGCCCGGATACTCTATAAGCGTATATGAAGCGCCGTCTTTTACAAAATACCCGTCTGTTCCGCTAGCCAAATCGTAAAATCTTCCCAAAATCAGACCGGATTCGGTGATATCGTTAATTACTGTATAGTCAGCTCCCGGATATTCAATAACGGTGAATTTTGGCTCTGCCCCTGTATATGGATTTTCACCTTCGGGAACCGTAACCGTCGCGGTAGATTTCTTTGTCGCGTCGGCGGTCGCCGTCACCGTGACGGCGTAGCTTCCCGACGCCGTAGGCGTACATGCCACGGCATTATTGCCGCTTTTGACGCAACCCGAACCGGACTCGGGAACAACCGATAACGTGAAATCATCGGTGTTCTGCCTTGTTACCTGGAGATTCTTTGATTCACCGACATGCACGGTCAACGTCTGCGTTATCGTGATGTTCACGGTCTGCGAATTATTGTTGTTGTTATTTCCATCGCCGCAGGCGATGAAAAACATCAGAAAGATTGTCGCCGAAATAATTCCGGCTTTTTTCAGAGGATTCATGTTTTTACCTGGCTCCTGTAAGTTGTCTATTCCCCGTACGCAAGCTATCAAAACCTATACTTTTTTTAATCGGCAAACCCCCGGATATTGTTTAGAAATTTTTCAAAAACTCCGAAATTCCTCCCAAAATTCATACAAATGTTACCCATTTTGCGTAAATACGACCACTATCAAAAAGTTACCTTTTTGATAGTGGCTTTTCTTTTGCGGTCTTTTTGACGCCATGCGGCGTCAGCAGAACCCTCGCGTAGTACCGCTGCGCGCGGAACCCGCTTTCTTGCCTTGCGCCAAAAATCCTCGCAAATCCACTGCCATTTTCAGACATGAAGCGGTATAATTGTAAATAATTTGAAGCTGGATGAGGGAGTTATGGAAGAGAAGAAAATGTGTACCGCCGAGGAAAGGCGAAAAAAAACATCTGATTACGGCGAATGGTATTACATTCAAAGAATGAAGTTTTACCATTCGCGATTCAAGAAGGAATATGAAGAAAACCGCGAGTATTTCTCGAATTTGGCTTTGCATGATTCGTATGAGGAAGAACACATCGCCGGAAGATTGCATAAACAGTGTAACGGAAAAGAGTGTTTAATAGACAAACGTAGGATTGAAATGCGTGAGGGCGGAATAGAAAAAATGTAAAAGATCGGCTTTACCGAAAGCCATCCAAATGGCTGAAAGAAACAATTTTGGAGAAACGCCGAATCCCGACAGGAAAACTCTCCTCGGGACGCGGCGTTAGAATGACGCTGAAAGCATGACCGGAAATCAGTTTTTGTAATTCAGCGGTAGAATACATACATGAACGCGCCGTTTCTGTAGAATCCACGTTAAATATATGCGTTAAAGCCAGCGCTTCCAAAATGCGATATAGTTGCCTGTCGCCTGAATCAGCCTGAATATGAACTTCAGGCGTAAAAAATTCAAGCGAAGCGCCGTCATTTATAAAACGCGCGGCAAGTCCGGCTGACAGCGAAACAGCTTTTTCAAATAATTCTTCCGCCCGCCCATCTGTGTTTTCTTTTTTTTCAATGCTTTCAGGATCGTGTTTTTCCAGAACAGAGTATGTATCCAGCATAAGAAAGCAGCGAAGCGTATCATCGCATGAATATTCACGCGCCATAAGTTTCCGCGCTTTTGCCGAAGCTTTCCAGTCAATTGAACGGGCGCTTTCGCCGTCGCGATATTCGCGTATGGAATAGAAATTCTCGCCGGCGCCGCGCAGACGGTTTTCCCTGCGGCCGACGGTCAGTGTGTCAGTTTGCAAAAAATCAGGAATCTTTCCAAGCGCCGGGTACACGAGTATTTCCTGAGAAGGCAGTGAATTAAACCGTTGGAAAAATCCAAACGGGCAGCGTGTGGCAGACTGTAGTGTCTGGCGCTGAAGACCGCGGCGCAAAAATGTTTGTTCCAGACGCCCGGAACGGGTTTCACCAGCGCGCAGAATCGAAAAAAAGACGCGGGGGCGGTTCCTGTGCCGCTCGTTATAACGCGTCTTTTTTTTCGAAGCGTTCTTAAAGCAAGCTCCGAAAACCCCTGGGAACGCGGGCGGCTCGCCCGCATCTTCTTGAAAAATGCGGGCAAGATGCCCGCGTACCCAGCAAAAAACAAGGTTT
>JGI24702J35022_10001986_pt1 | contig 12619 bp, 9 predicted proteins | sample TergutTh196P4_FD_35022 | JGI IMG/M metagenome (IMG submission 35022)
TATTTCACCTACTACACGCCGCAGGTCGGCAATTATCGTCTTGCTCCGATCGACCGCTTTGGATACCGCACGAAAACGTGGGAAATGATGCGCAATATCAATCTCCAGATTCATTCGCTCGCTCCGACTTACGGCAAGTTGAAGAGCGTCAACGTGTTCCATACGGGAAACGTTCCGCGTGGCGGCCAAGGCGTCGAATCGACCCAACTCCTCGAATCGATTGGCGGCGACTCTCTGCTGGTCGGCGAATTCGTCGATCCCGACGGCAAACCGTATGCTTTTGTCGTCAACAAGAGGACGCAGGCATCCGCTTCGTTCCGTATTCAATTCAAGGAAAAAGGGCGGATGATGATTGTCAGTTCGTTCAATCGGGGCCGTGGGCCTTTCAGAGGCGAACAGACTTGGCTCGCACCGGGATGCGGTGTCCTGCTGACCGTCGAATGATTCCGTCGTCCTTACAATCCCGACGCCGTAGGATACATTGTTCCGTATGGCGTCGAAAACAGGAATTCGATAACACTTATTGTTTTTTTCACGCCCTTACCCCGAACGACTCATGAAACGGATTCTTTTCTTTGCACTCGTCGTCCTTGGGACGACGTTCGTCGCAGCCGATGACGGCGTTCGCCGCGTCGTTCGCATGGACGACTTGGGTACGCAACTGCTCGATGTCGCCAAATTCCGCCCTTACGAAAAGGGTTACGAAAAAACACCGGAGGGCTTCCTCTGCGACAACGCCGAAGCCACCAAACAACAAAGAGGTGTTGCGCAATCGATCGGCCTGAATCAGAAAGTTGCCGCTCCGATCATCGCCTCGGCATGGAGCCGGGCGGAAAACGTCGGAGGAAGCGCCGACTTCGATTATTCGCTCTATCTCGATTTGGTTTTTATCGACGGCTCCTCCCTTTGGGGACAAGCCGCGTCGTTTCCGGTCGGAACACGAGACTGGAACCGCCGCGAAGTCATTGTGTTTCCGGAAAAGCCGATCAAGTCGCTTACGGTGTACACGTTGTTTCGCAATCATTCCGGCAAAGCGTGGTTCCGAGACGTTGAATTGCGAACCCTTGACGTTCCCGAAGGCGGTTGCCGATTCGACGGCGTTCCCGTCGCCATCGAACGGCAGCAGGACACCGCTCCGAAACTCCTGATTCGGGACGTTGCGACAAACGGCGACTTTTTCGATACGGAAAAGAATAAGCTCGGCGTCGACATCAAACGGTCCGCCGTGTCGCCAAGCATCGTCGAATACGCCTTGGCAAGCCGCGACGGCGCCGACCATCTTCTGACGCTTGTCTACACCGTTCCCGTTGCGCGAAACGGTCTCGTCTGGTGCGACGATCCCCGTCGAACGGTTGACGTTGTCGCTCCAACGGAATACTCGAAAACGACGTCGATTGTCGCCGGGGCCAATGGGCGACTGTCAAGATTTCCATTTACCGCCGTCGCCGGTCCGCAGGGTGGGAAAGCCGTTGGAATCGATATGCTGTATCCCGCCGTTTTTCGTACCGGATACAATGCGGCAACGGAAGAACTGTTCGTCGCCGCCGACATTGCATTGACCAAGGAAAAGCGAACGGCAACGCTCCGTTTCTGTAACTTTTCCTTTGAGCCGAAACTCGGTTTTCGCGGTGCCTTGGCGGAGTTCTATCGACTGTTTCCGGAACAATTCCGTTGCCGAACACCGAAGCAGGGCGTCTGGATGCCCTTCGCCAAAATCAGTAAGGTCGAAGGCTGGGAGGACTTTGGCTTTATGTTCAAGGAAGGTAACGACGAAACGGCATGGGACGACGAACACGGCATCCTGACTTTCCGTTACACCGAACCGACAACATGGTGGATGTCGATGTCGAAGGAACTGCCGCGAACAATGGACGTTGCCCTGGCCGAGGTCGACAAACTCATCGCCAAGGGAGACGCCCGAGCGAAAACCTTGCTTTCGTGCGGAATGAGAGACGTTGACGGCAATCTCGTCGGCAAGTTCCTCGACACGCCGTGGTCAAACGGTATCGTCTGGAGCATCAACGAGCTGCCGGGACTTCCGGAACCGAACGCCTTTTCAATTAAATGGGGCGAAGCAATTATCGAACGTCTTTACGGTCCGAACAAAAAAGCCGATCTCGACGGAGAGTACGTCGATTCGGCGGAAGGATATGTTACGGCGCAACTCGATTTCTGTCGCGAACACTTTTCGGCAGCCAAGCGGCCGTTGGCCTTTGACAAGGAAACGCTCCGACCGGGAATTTATCGCGGTTTGGTCCTTCAGGAATACTGCGAAAAAATCGCCGCCGACGTTCATGCAATCGGCAAATTGTCCTTCGCCAACAGTACGCCGAGTTCCTTGTGCTGGCTCGCTCCGCATTTCGATGTGCTCGGAACCGAAACGAACTGGAATCGCGGCAAAAAATGGAGTCCGATGTCCGACGCCGATTTATTGTACCGCCGCGCCCTCTGCGGTCCGAAACCGTACTGCTTCCTGATGAACACCGTGTTCGACGATTTTTCGTACGAACTTACCGAACTGTTCATGAAACGTTCGTTGGCTTATGGAATGTTCCCCGGTTTTTTCAGCGCCGACGCCTCGACGGGACATTATTTTTCCCGACCCGAATTGTACAATCGGGACCGGGCGCTGTTCAAAAAATATGTTCCGCTCTGCAAGATGGTCGCCGAAGCCGGCTGGAATCCGATTACCGAAGCAACGTCGAGCGATCCGTCGGTTTACGTCGAACGCTTCGGCAACTACCTGACGATCTTCAACGACTCGAAGGAAACGAAAACCGTAACGATTACGATTTCGAAACGTCCGGCAACGCTGAAGGAGCACGTCCGCGGCTTGCCGATCTCCGTCAAAAACGGAACGTTCGACGTCGTGATTGATCCGGAAGATGTTCTCGTCGTCGAAGAACCATAAGCGATGGTTCAGCGGTCGGCCAACAACAATTTTGTTTCGGAAAGCGCGGTTTCCGCCGAGGTGTATTTCGGCGTAAAACCGATCTTTTCGGCGGCACGGTTTTCGGAACAGTAAATTGATTTGCTCCCGCGCGGCGGCGGACCGGGCGGCGTCTCGACAACGCGGTATTCCAAGCCGAACTCCCGTTTGAATAATTCGAGCAGTTCGAACTTGCCGACCGGTGCCTTGCTGTATTGATCGAACACGGCATTGATCGGCGACTTCGACAAACAGGCAAGGATCATTTGATACAGATCGTCGGGATGAGCGTAATCCCGGACGATGTTGCGGCGGCCTGTTTCAAAAATCTTGCCCGTCCGGACGCAGGAAATCATTTCGGAAAGCAAAAACGGCGACGATAAATCGATGAACCGGCTGAAATACGCGAAGACCCGGATATCGACGATGTTCAGTGATTGCATCGATCTGTGTTTTGCTTCGGAATAAAGTTTCACGGCTTGATAGTATTCCGTTCGGATAACGTCGTTGATCGGAAAGACCGCCTGTTGACCGGGGGTGATCGGAGCCGTGAACTCGCCGCCGTAGGCCGCTCCGCTGCTGATGTTGACGTAGAGACGATCAGGTTTTTGTAACAGCGAATCGATAACGAGGTTGTCGAAATACTCCGCCGTTCGGAACAGCGAGTCGTCAAACGGCTTCGACAGGTCGCCCGGATCACGCTGCACGATGCAATTGATGACAACATCCCATTCTTCGGCGGGTAATTGCGTAAAATCGTCCAGTACCCGGTGCGGCTTGCAGTTTTCGTCTTTCAGAAAATTCGTGACGGATTCGGCGTTCCGTGCGAAGAGCGCCAGCTCGTCATTGCCGGACCGGTCGAAAAGGACGATCAATCCCTTGGCGATGTGGCTTGTCGCACCGAGAATCGCAATGTTCATGATGCCGTCTCCGAATCGTCGTCAAAATTGATGCGTTCCTTTTCGATAACGTGAGGCCGATTTTTCACCTGCGTCAGGATGGCGCCGACGTACTCACCGAGGATGCCGAGGAAAATCAGTTGTACGGCGGAAAAGAAAAACAGACCGAACACCAATGGGGCGACGCCGACGGTGAATAAATCCCAACGCAACAATTTGTAAACGAAATAAAATGCGGCAACAAGCAAACTCACCGAGGCGACGGCAAAACCTGTAAACGTCGCCAATCGGAGCGGCACCCGCGAATAATTGACGAATCCGGTCATTGCCATATCGTACAGGCTGTAGAATGACATTTTCGACCGTCCCGATTTTCGTTTCGGTTGGACGAATTCGACGGTCGCAATGTCGAAGCCGAGCTCCGAAACGATTCCCCGGACGTAAGGATAAGGGTCTTGATAAGATCGGATGATTTTCATCACGTCTTTGTCATAGAGTCCGAATCCGGTGAAGTGTTCGATCTGCCTCGTTTCCGAGCACCACGCGATCAATTTATAGAACACGGTACGGACGGCGTACATCAGGGGATTTTCGGCGCTTTTCTTTTTGACGCCGGCGACGATCTTGTAGCCGTTTTCCCATTTTTCGATGAACTCGCGGATCAATTCCGGCGGCTCCTGCAAGTCACTGACCAATGTGATGACTGCGTCGCCGCGTCCCTGAATGAACCCGTGGAACCCGGATCGGATCGCTCCGAAATTGGTCAGATTGACGATAATCCTGACCCGACGGTCCACAGCGGCCAGCCGCTTCAAGATCGGAACGGTCTCGTCCGTCGACGAATTGTCGATGAAGATGATTTCGAAATCGTATTCAGGCAAGTCGTCCATTACGGCGACGATCCGATGATACAACTCTTCGACGTTTCCTTCCTCATTGAAACAGCCGCTGACGATTGACAGGCGTTTTTTCCGCATTGTGTTCCCTCCGCACTCTCGTTGGAAATATTTTAGCAATCGCCGACTCCGCCATCAACGGCATTTTGCCGGGGGACTCCAACGGGGGAATTGACAATTACCCATGGAGACTTGACAATGTTGGAGAATTGACGGTTTTTTGACGACCGAAGGTCGCCGACAGAGTCAATTGTCCTTCGTCCGTTGCCCATTATGGATAAACTCGCAGAAGTTCAGGCCGCGATTCCTCATCGGGAACCGTTTTTGTTTATCGACGAGATCGTTGAATGCAATGACAAGCACATCGTCTGCAAAAAGACGTTTACCGGTCGGGAGGACTTTTTTCGCGGCCACTATCCGGGCTATCCGATTGTTCCCGGCGTGTTGCAATGCGAGGCGGCGCTCCAGGCCGGAGCGATTCTGCTCACCAAAGTTGTCGTGGACGACACCATCGGCACCCGCGTCCCGGTGGTTGCCAAGATGGGAGAAGTCCGATTCAAACAGATGGTTTTTCCCGGTGATACAATCGTTATTGAGGTCAAATTCCGAGAAAGAATGACCGGCGTTTATTTTCTCCGTGCCAAGGTTGCGGTGAACGGCAAAACGTCGGTTCAATTCGACTTTGCTTGTGCGCTGACGGAAAAACCGTAGTCGTCGCCACCTGTTGGGATTCCGAAAATTGCTCTTGACGAGCCTTCGTGGAAATCGCTATTCTTCCGGCGAATGGATTGTCCAACTCTCTTTTCAGTGAGGAAACGATGAAGAAAGGATGCTTTTTCGCCCTGTTACTATTCGCCGTGTTGGGTAGCGCTGTGACGGCGCAGACACCCGCGAAGCCGGAACCGAAAGCCGAAATGCCGCAACTCGTTGCCGATGTCGGCGGCGAGAAAATTCTCGAGAAGGACCTTGCCGAGGAATGCCTTCGGCAGTTCGGGGCCGAAGAACTCAAGGATGTCATTAAAAAATATCTGATTCTAGCCGAGTGCAAACGACTCAAAATCGAGATTACCCAAGGGGAAATCAACGATGAGGTTGCCCGAATGGCGAAAACCTTTGGGTTTACGACGGAAGAATGGCTCGATCTGCTCGATAAAGAGCGAGGCATCACCAACGAACAGTACATGGCGGACATCATCTGGCCGATCCTTGCGATCAAAAAGATCGGCGGCCCCCGACTGAACGTCAGCGAGGCGGAAATCCAAAAGGAGTTCGACGCTCGATTCGGACCGGCGGTCCAGGCTCGCCAGATCGTTCTCAGCAGTCGTGCCAAGGCCGAACAGGTTCTCGCCGAGGTTCAGGCCAATCCTGAAGCGTTTGCATCGATTGCGAAAAACCGATCGGAGGACCCCGCCAGTCGCCCCTTTGGGGGAATGTTGCAGCCGATCCGTCGCCATACCGTTGATCCGAGCATCGAACAGGTCGTTTTCGCTCTGAAGCCCGGTCAGGTCTCGCCCATCATCGAATGGCCGGTTGGAGTATTCATCATCTACCGTTGCGAACAGCATCTTGTGCCGCCCAATGTCGATATTGCAAAGGTCCGTGAACAACTCATCGTCAAGATTCGCGATCTCAAGGTTCGGACCGTCGCCGAAGAGGTTTTCACCGAATTACAAAAGCGGGCGAAGATCGACGTTATTTTCGGTGATCCGGCAAGGTCGGCCCAATTCCCCGGCGCCGCGGCCATGGTCAACGATCAAACGATCGGGCGTGAATACCTTTCGTCCCGTTGTACCCGGCAGTACGGCAAAACGGTGTTGAGCGAAATGATCGCCAAAAAAATTATCGAAATCGATTGCCGCAGACAAAATATTACGATTACCGAAGCGGATGTTGACACCGAAATCCGTGAAATGGCAATGCAGCACGTCCCGCTTAAAGCCGATGGACAACCGAACATCGAACTCTGGCTCCAGATTGCGACGCAAAACTACAAGACGCCGCTGGATGTTTACCGTAGCAACACGGTTTGGCCGATGGTTGCTCTGAAGCGTCTTACGCGAACGATGGTCCAAGTGACGGAAGACGACATCCAAAGGAGCTTCGAAGCGAACTTCGGCCCCAAAGTCAAATGTCTTGCCATCATCCTGGATGCCAAGGACCAGCGCCGGGCGCTCGACGTGTGGGAGCTTGCCAATCGGAATCGAACGGAGGCAAATTTTGGCGACTTGTCGCAGAAATACTCGTTGGATGCTGAAATTCGCAACACCCGTGGAGTCATTCCTGCTATCGGCAAACACGGCGGACAACCAAGACTTGAAGCGGAAGCCTTCAATCTGCAACCGGGCGAAATCTCGCAGATCGTCCAAGTCGACGATTGCCTTGTGATCTTGTACTGTCTCGGCGTCGAACAGCCGACGATTACGGACATCAATGAAGTTCGTCCGGAATTGGTCGTCGATATTTTTGAGAAAAAACAGAAACTTATCATCGAACGATACTATCAGGAACTGGAAGCGCGAACCGCCGTCGATAATTACCTGATCGGCGAATCGCGGAACCCGGAAGTGGAAAACCTTCTCCGAAAAGAAGCGACCCCCGTTCCGCCGACCCGGCGGTAGGCAAATTGAGAGTGGAGAATGGAGAATGGAGAATTAGGAAAAAAATATTAGACCTGCTCGGTAACGTCAACTTGGCATGTTTGGAGTAAATGGGGTCGTCGATGGTAGGCGACTTTTTCCAAAAGTCGCGTGCGGTACTCCGCACAAAGAAATGGTAGACGATTTTCTCCGAAAATCGTGTCCGTTTCGGAGAAACGGACCTACCGTGTCCGGAGTACCACACGCGATGTTCGGAAAAAATCGCCTACCAAACCAACCGTTCTTGAACAGTACAGTTTCCGAACAAGTCTATTATCCCCCCCATTCTTAACTTTCAATTCTCAACTCTCCATTAACATGAAGCTCGGCATCATCGGTACCGGTCGTCTCGGTTCCTTTCATGCGGACAAAGCGGTGGCGCATCCGAACATCGAACTGGCCGCCGTGATGGACCCGTCGGAAAATTCCCGAAAGACACTGGCTGCAAAACATAACGTTCCCGACTGCGCAACGCCGGACGAGTTGTTTCCGCTTGTCGACGCCGTTGTCATTGCGGCACCGACCTCAACCCATTACGAACTCGGCATTCGTTGTCTGCAACGGGGGTTACATGTCTTGATGGAAAAACCGATGTGTGCCTCGCTGTCCGAAGCCGAACGATTGGTTGAAGCCGCAGAGGAATCGAATGTCGTTTTGCAGGTCGGGCACGTCGAGGAATTCAATCCGGCGTGGACGGCGGCAGAACCTCTTCTCGAAAAAATACGCAGCGGCGAGCCGGTTCTGATCGATGCGGTACGCTGTAGCGGATATACTTTTCGCAGTACGGATGTCGGCGCCGTATTCGATATGATGATTCACGATCTCGACCTTGTGCTGTCGATTGTTCCTTCGCCAATTTATTCGATTGATGCCGTTGGTTTCAACGTGATCGGCGGGCCGTATGAAGATATTGCCAATACTCGAATCCGGTTCGCGAATGGAAGCGTTGCCAACTTTTTCGCCTCACGCGTCGCTCCGCAGGTTACCAGATCAATGCGTCTGACGACGACAAGCACAACGGCGACCATCGACTTTGGTAGCCGAACGGTCAGTTTCGTCAAGCCCGATTCGGCGGTGTTACGGGGAACGTTTGCACCGGACAGGATTTCTTTCGACGATGCCGCGAAACTTGCGCCGACCTTCATGAAAGAGCATTTTGCGTCCGAAGAGATACAAAGCGCCGCTGTCGACGCCTTGGCATTGGAGATGAACGACTTCGTTCACTCCGTCCAAACCGGCGGTGTCCCCCAAGTCTCGGGAAAGCGCGCCCTCGTTGCTGTTTCAGTGGCGGAAAACGTCGTCAAGGCAATCCGCAAGACCGTGTAAACCGACCAGACTCTGGCTGACGGTCCCGCTACACCGTTCACGGATTCACGAAAGTTTTGTGGAGAACCACTGTCTCCCACAGACGCGAAAGACTGTAGCCTCCCCGGTCAAACGGCCTTATCGACACAAGCGGTAAATTCCGATAGAATTGCCATTACTTCCAACTCCTAACTCCTAACTCCTCAAATGTTCGACGCCTATTGGCAATATCTGAGTCCCTTTGATTGGGTGATTCTGAGTTACGGCGTACTTTTGTTGTTGTTTCAGTCGGCGGCACTTTTTCTGCGTTGTTTCAGCAGCTCGGTATTCTTTGTCCAGAATCTCGGGCGCATCCAATCGGCGTGCCTGCAATGGACGGAGTTGTTGCCCGTCCTTGGGCTTATGGGAACCGTGATGGCCATGCTCAATACCTTCGCCGCATTCGACGCCTCCGAAGGCGTCAATATCGTTGTCGTCATCCAAAAATTTGCGCCGGCAATGACAACGACGCTCTCCGGACTCTTTATGGTCGCACTTAATCTGCCGCTCAACCAAATGCTGTATTTGTTGACGCCGAAAGAGTAAATGAGGATATGGGTGTGGTGCCGGGGATGGGGGTTGGACACGAGGTAAGTTTACGGAATGTTTCGTCCCGTATTTTACGCTCCGGTTTCGTTCTCTCCACGTCCACACCGCAGCCTCCACACCCGTACCCCGCTCCATGTCCGACGATAAGATTTTCCGGTTGTTGAAACTTCTCGCCACGCTCCAAACGGGACGTGCAAACGTCAAGGTACTGGCGACGGAATTCAATGTTCATCCGCGAACAATCCTGCGTGACATCAACGTCTTGAAACGCAGCGGCTTCGTCATCAACTTCGACAGAGAACTCAAACGGTACGTGGTCTGCGGCAGTGCCGGGTTACCGGAGTTGCAATTGACACTTGACGAAGCTCTTGCGCTGATGACACTCTGCTTCGAGGTCGGAGATGCGAAGTTTATTCCATTTCTCCAAGCGGCGAGATCGGCGGCGGTTAAGCTACAAGGGTTGCTTCCGCCATCGATGGCCGATCAGATCTCCCGGAGTGGGAATACCATGCGAATCGTGCCGGAACCGATCAATCCACTGACGGGTTCCCGTTCGGCATTTGAAGCGATTCGTCGTGCGCACCAAACACGCCGCGCCGTGCGAATGACTTACAAAAGCCCCATCGAGCCTGAATTTCGCACGTTACTCCATCCGTATCAGTTGATTTTCAGCCGCCGCAGTTGGTACGTCATTGGACGATCCTCATTGCACCGGGAAGTTCGAACCTTCAATATCGGTCGAATCACGGCGTTTGAAGAGACGGACGCCGCCTACAAAATCCCGCAGGGGTTCACGCTCCAAAAATATTTTCGTCATGCATGGAACATGATCCCCGAACCGGGACCGGACCACAAAGTCGTCGTCCGCTTTTCGCCGCTCGTCGCCCGAAATGTTTCGGAGGTCCTTTGGCACTCGACCCAACGAGTCGTTTCGAACGCCGATGGTTCCATTGATTTCCACGTCACCGTATCCGGTCTGAACGAAATCAGTTGGTGGATTCTCGGCTACGGGAGGGAGGCCGAAGTCCGTTGCCCGCCGCTCTTGCGGGAAATAATCCGCGCCCACATCGTCGAACTGGCAAAAAAGTATGGAATTTTCCCGGCACAAAATTAGAACATTGCAAAAAGGGGGGATAACCAAGCCACCGGTTTTGTTATTAGAGCGTATGAAAAACAGGCGTCACCCCTTCCAGTTCAAGGACGTATTCCGTCTGTTCCTTTGTTACGGCAATCTTTTCCGTCGTGTTCGCCTTGGAATACTTGATCGGAATAAGAGGCTTGGCCGGGAGTGGCATTCCGTCTCCGCGCAGTTCCGGTTCGGCGTATTTCTGAAAAATAACGAAGTATTCACCGGGCGCGACTCCGTTGTAATAAGCCGCCGTTTTCATAACGGCTTTGCCTTCGGCGTCGGTCTGGCCGCCTGCGTGCCAGTTTGAGGCTTGGGAGTCTGTCGGTAGAAGCTCCACGCTGACACCTTGCAAGCATTCGCCGCCAAAGGTTGCGCGAATCGTACAGCGAGTCAATTCCGGCATTCCTTCGGGTCGTTCCGGCAGACGTCGGCATCCGACAATCGTAAAAAATGCAACCGACAAAATGATGCAACAAAAACGATGAGGCATAACAACGCTTTTTCGATTATGGAGGGCATGGGGAAGCTTGTGCGGAGTCTGCTCTGAAAGAACGTAATATCTATAACCCCCGGTTTTAATGCGGAGAAAGCAGATTCGCCCACCTGCATTAGAGCATGTTAAGAAATGCTTTGCAACGGAATGACGGTATAACCCGCAGTAGAATCCTGCATTTTGTCCGGCCCCATTTTTAATACGCACCGCATCCCCGTCTTCATGGCGATAACGAATCTTGTTTTCACGGCCCTGTGTTTCTACCGCCACGGAAACAATTTCCCCGGTCCTGTGTTTCGATCCGTTTGGGGCGTGGGAACAGCCGCTTCGTCGCCTTGGATTTCACGAATCGCCCGCTGGACTCCCGGAACCAAAACTCGTGAGAACGTCGGTTCAGAAAGTGAACCGTGGACGCTCAACTGGACAAACTGGTCTCCGACACCTCCGAGAACCGGACTGATGATGGGAATCTGTGACCGCCGATTGCCGAGTCGTGCGCCCATCATCAATTCGACCGTTCGATCATCGAGCCGCATGGTGCCGCTTCCCTGTAAATTGAAGGCATTGCCGTCGAATATCAGCGGGTCCAAAAAGACGGTATTGCCCTTGATCCGGAAATTGACGTCCGCCGAACTGAAGGCGCCGGTTTTTTCACTGACATCCCGAATGCTCAATTCCCGTAACAGACGCATCATGGCGGGCAGTTCATAGATGTTCGCGTTCCGCAGTTGGATCGCGCCGTTGCCGCCAAGCGTTTCCATTTTGTGTCCCATGCCGGAAAGATGAATGCCGGCGTTAAGCTTTCCCTCCACATTACGAACGCCCGGTTCCAATTCCTTTGCGAACTGCGCAAGGTTGGCATCGAACAAATTAAGATACACGCTGTACGTCATGCTGTTGCCGGTTGTTACACGTCCCTCGGAAAGGAATTTCCCGTCAAACAAACACCCTGACAAGGGTCGGGCTGTAGGCGATTTAACGAACCACGGAGAAGCTTGGAATGCCCGCCTAATCGGCATTGCATCGGAGATTTCTCCCGGCGGGGGGCCGAGGGCGATTTGACTCGGTTGACCGAGAAAGACTTGATGTTGCGATCCCTCGTAGAAGAAAGGACCGTAAAGGTCTGTTACCTGACAACCGTAAATCGTCGCCGACTCGATGCCCAGTTCGCCGCCGAGCCGGAAATCGTTGTCTTCGGATGTTCCCATCAGTCGGACTTTACCGAAAATGTTGTCCACGGTCAAACCGAGGTTGACACTGTTTTGATGAAGGTGGATACCGAGGTCCCACGCCGTTCGAAGCGGAGCGTCGGGACCGGCCTTGTAAAATTCGACCGCTCCACGCAAGTTGACCGCTTTGCGTAATTGAAGGTTCTCGAAAATCGTTTGAAGACTCGGCGGTAACGCATCCCGCAATTCCCGGTACGGCGGAAGTTGGTCGACCATCAACGGATGGATTCGCAAATTCCAACTGCCGTCCGGTGAAAACCGACAATAGATTCCGGAGCTGAATTTCGTGTCCCGATTGTTTCCGCGAAGATTCTCCGCAACGACGACGCCGTTGTCGTAGACGATTTCGCCCTGAACGTTGTCGATTTTGTACGGGAAATTCTTCGAACAAATTTGCAGGCCCGGGCACGGCTTCGCATGGAATCCCACGCTCAAGTTGTTTTCTGCGGAATGATAACGAACGAGCGCATCGAGATTGACCTTGCCCTTTGCCTGGAGGCNGGTGAGCTGTTCCC
>JGI24702J35022_10001987_pt1 | contig 12618 bp, 5 predicted proteins | sample TergutTh196P4_FD_35022 | JGI IMG/M metagenome (IMG submission 35022)
GTAATTCTTTGTACGGACGGCGACTTTAACGTAGGCGTTTCGTCCACGCAGGGATTGGAAAGTTTGATAGAAGAAAAACGCAAAACGGGCGTGTATCTAACNATTTTGGGCTACGGAATGGGCAATTACAAGGATAATAAACTNCAAACCCTGTCGCAAAAAGGCAACGGAAACCACGCCTATATTGACAATCTCCAAGAGGCAAACAGGGTATTGGTGAACGAATTTGGCGGAACGTTATACACTGTGGCTAAGGACGTTAAGTTGCAAATTGAGTTCAATCCCGCCAAAGTGCAAGCCTACCGATTGGTCGGATACGAAAGCCGCCTGTTAGACAAAAAAGATTTTAACGACGATACCAAAGACGCAGGCGAAATAGGTGCAGGTCAATCGGTTACAGCCTTTTACGAAATCGTTCCGGTGGGCGTGGAGAGCAATCTCATTCAGTCGGTAGATACGTTGAAATACCAAAAAACGCAGAACCAGCCCGCAACTTATACCGATTCGCCCGATTTACTGACGGTTAAACTCCGCTACAAACTGCCCGACGAAGACAATAGTTCCAAGATAGAGATTCCTGTTTTGGATAAACTGTCGGCGAATTTGTCGGAAGATTTTCGTTTTGCGGCAGCCGTTGCCCTGTTTGGACAGTTGTTGAAAAAGTCGGATTTTGTCAGCGGTGCAACTTACGATGATGTAATAAATCTCGCCAAACCCGCTTTAGGAAAGGACGAACAGGGTTATCGCCGAGAGTTTATTCGTTTAGTCGAAACAGCAAAGGGATTGGAGTGAAGTTTTAAGCCCAATAAACAAAAAGAACATGCAGGATATACAGCAGTTGAGTCAGGAGGAAGTGCAGCAGTTCGTGCTGTCGAAGGGGGAGGCTGCCTTTCGGGTAAAACAGATAGGGGAATGGCTTTGGAAGAAGAACGCCCCCGATTTTGCCTCTATGAGCAATCTGTCGGCGAGGCTGCGGGCAGAACTCGAACAGTCGTTTTCGTTGTACAAGTTGCGGGTGGCGGAAGAACAAATAAGCAAGGACAAAAGCCGCAAATTATCGTTGGAACTCGCTGATGGACAACGGATTGAGACGGTGCTTATTCCTGCCAAAGGACGCGTTACGGTCTGCATATCTTCGCAGGCGGGTTGCCCGCTGAATTGCTCTTTTTGTGCAACGGCAACGATGGGCTTCGTCCGAAATTTAGAGGCTTACGAGATATATCAACAGGTTTTGCTGTCGCAAGAGATTGCCGCACAGCAATATCAGGGGCGTTTATCGAACATTGTGATAATGGGTATGGGCGAGCCGCTGCTGAATTTCGACAATGTTTCGCAAGCCATCGGGCTGATAACGTCTTCGCCGCAGGGCTTGGAGATGTCGCCCAGCCGCATCACGCTGTCCACCGTAGGCATTCCCGAAGGGATTAAACGCTTGGCGGAGAGCGGGTTACACGTGCAGTTGGCGGTTTCGCTGCACAGTGCCGACCAGCGCATCAGGCAGGAATTGATGCCCATTGCCCAAACGCATTCGTTGCGGGAGTTGTCGCAAGCCCTCGTACACTACCACCGCAGGACGCAACAGCGGATAACGCTGGAATATCTGCTGTTGGACGGCATCAACGACAGGGTGGAAGATGCGGAGAAACTCGCTGTTTTTTGCAGGGCGTTCCCCGTAAAAATCAATTTGATGGAGTACAATCCCACGCCCTTCGCCTCGTATGGACAGTCGTCTGCGGAGCGGTTAAGCGATTTTACGGCACATTTGGAGTCGAAGAATATGCTTGTTCAGGTTCGCCGCAGCCGCGGAAAAGACATCGCCGCCGCCTGCGGACAACTTGTTTCGCAAAAGAAAAATTTATCTGCACACAATAAAAATAAAAAATAGCAGTTTAACGAAATATTAATCGTCCGAAAGGACACAAAAATAAGTATAGATATGGCAATAAGAATTAAAGCAATCGAACGGCGGTTGCCGGGAGAAAAGGAAGAAGATAAGACGAAATTTTATGCAGTTCCCGTTCACGACAGGGAGGTTAGCCTTGAAAGTTTGACCACTGCCATCGAAAAGACCAGTACGGTCAACGGAGCGGATATTCGTGCGGTGCTGTATGCGATGGTCGAAGAGGCGGTAATCGGGCTTTCTGAGGGCAGGATTATCCGTTTGGGCGACTTGGGCAGCCTCCGCATCACCCTCCACAGCGAGGGAAAAGAGAAAGCCGAAGAGGTAACAGCGGCTGCGGTCAAAAGAACAGGGGTGATTTTTTCGCCGGGAAAAAGGTTGAGAGATATGTTCAAAGTGGCGAAATTTACCAAAGTGTAGGGAAAAAATAAAAAAATGAGTGGTCATGTCATCACAGGAATGCATAATTTACTAGTTTTTTTGGTTGTTAGTAATTTTGTTTCCTGTGACCACTCTTTTTTTTTCTTGCCCAAGCAATCCCGTTTTTCTTGCCCAAGCAATCTCGTTTTCCTTGCCCAAGCAATTTTAATTCCTTGCCCAAGCAATTCTAATTCCTTGCCCAAGCATTTTTTTTTGTTGCCCAAGAAATTCCACTTTCCTTGCCCAAGAAATTCCACTTTTGTTGCCCAAGAAATTTCAATTTCCTTGCCCAAGAAATAATTAAAGCATATCCTTGTAAAAAAAAACATTGCCGAATATGTCCGATAACTTGTTGACAGTAAACAATTTATGTATTGATTTTTTATCAAAAGGCTCGTCTTTTCGGGCGGTGGACGACCTGTCGTTTTCGCTGCAAAAGGCGTCCACTTTGGGGATAGTCGGCGAGTCGGGTTCGGGCAAATCGGTGTCGGTTTTGAGCATTATGCGTCTGCTTTCGGCGAAAAAGACGGCGTATCAAGGGGAAATCCGCTTTTGCGGGAGCGATGGCGGCAGCGAAGTTGACCTGTTGTCGCTGAACGAAAAACAGATGCGCCGCTACCGCGGCAACCGCATCGGCATGATATTCCAAGAGCCGATGACGTCCCTCAATCCGTCTATGCGGTGCGGGCGGCAGGCGGCGGAGTTGCTGCAACTGCATCTGGGGCTTGACAAAAGGCAAGCCCGCACGCAAATTCTCCAACTCTTCGAAGAGGTGCTGTTGCCCGACCCGCACGAAACCTATCGGAAATACCCGCACGAGATTTCGGGCGGGCAGAAACAACGCATTATGATTGCCATGGCAATGGCGTGCAAACCCGATATTCTAATCGCCGACGAGCCTACCACCGCCTTGGACGTTACGGTGCAAAAAACTATCTTGGAGTTGATGAAATCTTTGCAGCAGCGGTACGGCATGGGCATTGTCTTCATTACGCACGACTTGGGCGTGGCGGCACAAATCGCCGACAAGGTGCTTGTGATGCACAAGGGCAAGGCGGTGGAGTTCGGCGAGCGGCAAACGCTGTTTCAACACCCGCAGCACCCTTACACGCAGGGCTTGCTGGCGTGCCGAGTGCCGACCGACGACGTGCGGCTTCGGCGGTTGCCAACCGTTTCCGACTTCCTAAACCAACGGCAAAACGCCGCTACTTTCGTAAAACAAGAGGTTACAAAGGAAGAACGCAGGCAGGAAATCGAAAAAATCACCGCAGCGGAGCCGATTTTGAGCGTGCGGCATCTGCAAAAAAACTACGCCTTGCCCAAGAAACTCTTTGCCAAACAGACCTGTTTTTCCGCCCTAAACGATGTCTCGTTCGATGTCTATAAGGGCGAAACGTTGGGGCTTGTCGGGGAATCGGGCTGCGGGAAAACAACGCTCGGACGCACCCTGCTGCGGCTTATTGAGCCTTCGGCGGGAACGATACACTATAATAATAAGGACATCTGCACGCTGCCGCCGCCGCAGTTGCGGGAACTGCGAAAGGAAATCCAACTGATTTTTCAAGACCCCTACGCATCGCTCAACCCGTACTACACGGTGGGCAACGCACTGTTACAACCGATGAAACTGCACGGAATACTGAACTCGGACAGCCAACGCAGGCAACGCATAATGCAGTTGCTCAAACGCGTAAACTTGGAAGAGAAGCATTTCAATTGCTATCCGCACGAATTTTCAGGCGGACAGCGGCAACGGATTTGCATCGCACGTGCCTTGGCGCTAAACCCGCAGTTCATCATTTGCGACGAGTCCGTATCCGCACTCGACGTATCGGTACAGGCTCAGGTCTTAAACCTGCTCAACGAACTGAAACAGGAGTACAACCTCACGTATATCTTCATTTCGCACGATTTATCGGTGGTGAAATTTATGTCGCACCGCGTAATGGTGATGAAAAACGGCTGCATCGAAGAGATAAACTCCGCCGACGAACTCTATGCCAATCCGCAATCGGACTACACCAAACAACTGATAGCCGCTGTGCCGAAGATAGAAAAAAATATAATCTGTTAGCCGTTTTTCCCTATTTGACCATAAACAAACTGCTCATATTGTCCGCACAAAGCATTTCGTTGGCGATGTCCAACAGTTCGGAACTGCTGATGGTCTCTATCTTTTGAATGACGCTGGAAATATCTTCCACCTCGTTAAAAACAAGATGCGTCCGCCCGATAGAGAGCATTTCGTTGAGGTTCGATTCGTAAAACAGGCACGTCTGACCGATTAACTGCAAATGCGCCCGATGCAACTGCAAACTGCCCAATTTCTGTTCCCGCATCTTCTTTAACTCCTTGTGTACCAACTCGATGCACTTGTCCAATTTCTTAAAATCCGACCCGATGTAAAGGGTGAACAAACCCACATCGCTCAACGCCGCATAGTTGGATTCTATATTGTAAACGTAGCCCTTTTTTTCGCGTATCGCCATGTTCAAACGGGAATTTAGCCCATAGCCGCCCAACACATTGTTCAGCAATGTGGCAACCAAGTTCTTACGTTCGTCGTAATTGGGCAACACGCAACCCATCACTGCGTGTGCCTGACTTACCCGCGACTTGATGCTCTTATGCTGTGTCCGATTGGACAAAAACGGCTGCCGCTGAAACTCCCTCGCATTGGCGGTTCTATCCGCAAAGTGCCTGCTTATCCCGCGGACGCAACGCTGAAAATCTACATTCCCAACCACAGCAATCACCATCTGATTGGTGTTGTAAGTCCGTTCAATGAACGACAAAATCTTGTTGCGGCTGATGTTTTTAACGCTCTGCAACGTACCTAAAATATTAGTTCCCAGCGAATGATTGGCAAAAACGAGATTCTCAAACTCGTCGAACACCAATTCCGAAGGCGTATCCTTGTACAGTTTTATCTCTTCCCTCACCACATCTTTTTCCGTTTCGATTATTTTCTCGTAAAAAGTGGAATTAAACACAATATCTGCGAGCAGTTCAACGGCACGCGGCAGATAGGCATTCAAAACAGAGGCGTGAAAAAAGGTTTCCTCCTTGGTGGTGTAGGCGTTTAGGTCGCCGCCCACATTTTCCAGATACGACAAAACCTGATACGTATTGCGTTTCTCCGTCCCTTTGAAGATGATATGTTCTATAAAGTGGGCGATGCCGCTTTCGTTTTCTTTTTCGTCCCGCGTCCCCGTATTGACAACCAACCCGATATGGGTGATGATTGCCGGAACTTGCTTGTGGATAATCCGTATCCCATTGGGCAGCGTATGATAATTGTACGACATGTATTGATGTTATGGACTTGTTTCAATTTTTGCGAAGATACACTTTTTTCTTAAAAGAAGTTATCAGTTATCAGAAAATTAACAAATAACCAAAAAATAGTGTATCTTCGCATTTCACATTAAAAAGTTGTTTATTATGAAGTATAGTCGTAGTTTATGGGTTGCTGTTTTGTTTGCAACGGGTTTGTTAGTTGGCGGTTGCGGGGGAGAGAAGATTGATGGTTCGCATCCGTATGTTGAGGCGTTTACCAGCGGGGAAGTCTCTGCTTTGACGCCTATTGTGGTGAAGTTTACGGACGAGGTGAGGTTTAAAGAAAGTTATGAACTGGGGCAGGTTTTGGATAAAAAACTGTTCAAAATCAAGCCGTCTGTTGATGGCGAGGCGGTTTGGAAAGGCGATAATACGGTGGAGTTTGTCCCGAAAAAACCGTTGAAGCGTGATAAACGCTACGTTGTGCGTCTCAATATCGCAAAAATTGCGGTTGTGAAAGATGTGCCTAAAACCTTTACGTTTGATTTCCAAACGGTGAAGTTGGCGTATTCTTACACGCTTGGCGAACTGACTTGCTACGATATGGAAGACGAAAACACGTATTATTTATCGGGGAATATTTACACTTCGGATTATGTGGACGACGAAACAGCGGAGAAAATACTGAAAATAAAGCCCAATAATTACGCAATTTCTTGGTCGCACGACAGAGCGGGTCGCACGCACGCCTTCCGCATTGACAGCGTACGTTCCGAGACAAAGGAATATTTCGTTGCGTTGAACTTTGACGGCACTGCGATGGGCGATAACCGCAAGGCAGAAGAAACAATTCGCGTTCCGAAGAAAAATGTATTTGAGTTTTTAAGCGTAAATGTTGAATATGCCCCCGAATTTGTGGTAACGGTTTCGTTTTCTTCGCCCATTGACGACAAACAATCGCTCAAAAATAAGATTTCGCTCAGTAATTTGCCGTTTCGTTATGTGGTGGATATGAACAAGATACGCATCTATCCCACCAACCGCGCAACGGGAGTTTATACCTTGAAAATCAGCAAAAACATTCTCAATAAGAAAGGAAAAACTTTAGACCAAAATATTGTGGAAGAGGTTGTTTTTGAGGAAATTAAGCCTACGGTCAAGTTTTTGGGCAAAGGCGTTATTCTCCCTTCTGAATACAAGATGTCCGTTCCTTTTTTGGCTATAAATTATCGGGAAGTGGAGGTAACGGTTACCCGCATTTTTGAAAGCAATATTTTGCAATTTCTGCAAGAAAGCGATATGGACGAAGGCGGTTGGCAGTTGTATCGCGTAGGGAAAGAGGTTGCAAAGCAACGTATTTCGCTGGGCAGTTCGACTTCGGATAAACTGCGGAATTGGAACACCTATTCCATTGACCTGAGCAAACTGATTGCGGTTGAACCCGGGGCTATCTATCGTGTTGAAATTCAAGGGAAAAAGCCTTTGAAGGAACTGGGTGCGGAAAATAACGATGACGATGATGAAGATTATTACGATTATTATGACAGTTATTATACAAAGCAACGCGAGCGTGTCCGCAATATTTTGGCGTCCGACTTGGGAATTACCGTGAAAATGGACGGCAACAACAATGTAACCGCTTTTGTGGCAAATTTGATTACGGCTCAACCCGAAGCCAACGTTTCGCTCAAAGTGTACGATTTCACCAACCAGCCGATGTGCGAGGGGAAAACCAACAGTCAGGGCATCGTTTCAATGAAGTATGAAGACGATGTGCCGCACGTTGTAATCGCAACGAAAGGAAATCAAAAAGGATATTTGAAAGTGAACAGCGGCAACAATCTGTCTTTGAGCAACTTCGACGTTGCGGGAACGGCAAACAAAAAAGGATTGAAAGGCTATATTTACGGGGAACGGGGCGTGTGGCGTCCGGGCGATAAAATCTATCTTACCTTTGTTTTGATGGATAAAAATGATATTTTGCCCAAAAATCACCCCGTAAAGTTGGATTTTCAAAATCCGTCCGAGCAAATCGTTTACACACAGACCAAAACGGTTGGAATTGACGGTATTTATTGTTTTGAATTGAAAACAGACGCAGACGCACCCACAGGAAATTGGCGGGCGACGGTTACGGTGGGCGGAGAAAGTTTTTCAAGTACAATTAAAATCGAAACCGTAAAGCCTAACAAGTTGAAAATCAATTTTAATTTGAACGACAAACCGTTCCTCAAAGCGAATAATATACAGGGAAAAATTGCATCTTCGTGGCTGCACGGTGCAAAAGCCCCGAACTTAAAAACCGATGTCCAAGTATCGTTTTCCAAAATAAAAACGGTATTCAAAGGCTATGAAACTTATACATTTGACGATATTACCCGCGATTTTGAAACGGAGGAACGCGTGCTTGTTTCCGATAAATTGGACGAAAACGGCGACCTTTCTTTTACCAAATCGCTCTCTCTCAATCCACCGGGTATGTTGAAGGCACAATTCACGGTACGCGTATTTGAGCCGAGCGGCGATTTCAGCATTGACCAATACACAACTTCCTGTATCCCTTACACTTCCCTTGTCGGATTGAAAATGCCCGAAAGCAAGGATTATTACCAAATGATAACGACCGATAAACAGCACAAATTCACGGTTGCCACACTAAACGATGCGGGAAAACCCATCAGCGTTAGCGGCGTTAAGGTGGAAATTTATAAATTGCGGTGGAATTGGTGGTGGTATTCGTCAGGCGAAGGCTTAGCGTCCTATTCGCAAAGCGGCAACGAAGAATTGTTTTATTCCGCAACCCTGAACACAACCAACGGCATCGGTTCGTTTACCCACAAATGGAGCAGGTACGATTGGGGACGTTACCTTATCAAAATAACCGACCCAAGCAGCGGACATATCTGTTCAAAAACCTGTTACATAGATTATTACGGCAGCGAACGTGCTTCGCAACTCGGCAGCGGAGCGGCGACTATGCTTAAATTCGCCACCGATAAACCCAAATACAAAGTGGGCGAAAGTGCCGTTGTCAGTTTTCCGTCCGCACAAAATAGCCGTGCGTTGGTTTGCGTGGAAAGCGGCTCGAAAATCCTCAATTCCTTTTGGGTGGATTGCGAAAAAAATCAAACGCAAATCACTATTCCGCTTGATGAAAACTGCACGCCGAACGTTTATTTGCACATCAGCCTTATTCAACCGCACAAACAGACTTTGAACGATGCCCCGATGCGTTTGTACGGCGTTGTTCCTATTTTTGTGGAAGACCCGAAAACACAACTTACGCCCGTAATTTCGATGCCTGACGTCATTCGACCCGAACAGGAATTTACCGTTAAAGTTTCGGAAAAAACAGGCAGACAAATGAGTTATACCATCGCCATTGTAGATGACGGATTGCTTGATTTAACCCGATTTAAGACGCCAGACCCATGGAAAAAATTCTTTGAGCGGGAAGCCTTAGGCATTCGCACGTGGGATTTGTACGATTTGGTTATCGGTGCTTACGGCGGGAAAATTGACGGATTGTTTGCCATAGGCGGAGACGGCGAAATTATCAACAAATCGGCAGCAAAAGCACAGCGGTTTAAGCCTGTTGTACGGTTTTTGGGACCGTTCACCTTGAAGGAAAATGCCGCGGCATCGCACAAAATAAAACTGCCGCCCTATATCGGCTCTGTGCGGACGATGGTTGTGGCTTCCAGCGGAAAAGCGTTCGGTTCGGCTGAAAAAACATCGCAAGTCCGCAAACCGCTGATGGTGTCTGCCACTTTGCCGCGCGTTATCGGTACGGAAGAGGAATTTCACCTGCCTGTAACCGTTTTTGCAATGGAAAAAAATGTAAAAAATGTAACCGTTACGCTAAACGAACACGCCAATTTTAAGGTAATCGGCAGCAAAACGCAATCGGTTTCGTTCAGTGCCACGGGTGAAAAAATGGTATATTTCCGTTTGAAAGCAAGCGAAGTAGAAAATGTCGGCAAAATAAAGGTAACGGCAGTTTCGGGAAATGAAAACGCATCGGAATCGCTTGAAATCTCTATCCGAAATCCCAATCCGTACAGTTCGCATTCGTTTATCGAAGTGGTAGAGGCGGGCAAAACCTATTCTGGCAGTTTGAATTTAATCGGAATAAAAGGAACAAACACAGGAGGCATTGAGGTTTCGTCCGTACCGCCGCTCAATTTGTCCGTGCGGTTGGATTATTTGCTGCGTTATCCGCATGGTTGCTTGGAACAAACAATTTCTGCCGCTTTTCCGCAACTCTATTTGAAAGATGTTGCCAATACCACCGCTGAAATCAACGCCCGCAGTGAAAAAAACGTAAAAGCCGCTTTGGCACAATTACAGAAATTTCAACTGTCGGACGGCGGATTTGGTTACTGGCAGGGAGAACGATACGCAAATATATGGGCAAGCAGTTACGTTGGACATTTTTTGATTGAGGCAGAGCGAATGGGTTACGCCTTGCCCGTTGGAATGAAAAATAAATGGATAAATTATTCACTTTCTGCCGCTCGAAGCAATAGAAACTCAGCGTTTGAACAAGCCTATCGTCTGTATGTGCTTGCCCTTGCCAAAAAGCCCGAACGTGCCGCCATGAACCGCCTGTACGAACAGCGGGAGAATATTTCCACGCAAGCCTGCTGGCTATTGGCGGGAGCCTTTGCCTTAGACGGAAAAACAAACATCGCCAATACGATAATAAAAGATATTGGCAAAACGAAAAAAGAAGCCTATTCTGCCTACAACAGCATTTCTTTCGGCTCAACCGAACGGGACGATGCCATTATACTCAGCGTTTTAACCGCAATTAACGACAAAAAACAAGGCTTTCTGATGGTCAAAAAGATTTCCGATGTATTGAACTCCAATGTATGGCTCAGCACGCAGTCTACCGCTTGGTGTTTAATGGCTGTTTCGCAATATATTGACAAAAATAAGGATAATTCCCCGATGTCGTTCAATTATACCGTCGGCAACAATAAAAACAGCCTGTCCACGCATAAATCGGTTTCCGAAGAAAAATTAAATCTTGCCTCTTTACCCTCGACATCGCTTCCCATCAAGTTTACCAACGAAGGGAAAAGCACGCTTTACGTCCGCTTTTTCACGCGCGGATTAGCCGCAATAGGAAAGGAAGAGGAAAAATCGGAAAATCTTTCCATAAGAATTACCTACCAAGATGCCAATGGAAACGCTGTTGATGTGTCCAAATTGAAGCACGGCACTGATTTTGAGGCGGTTGTTTCGGTTACCAATCCCGGTGTATTGGGCGATTATACCAATTTGGTGCTTACCCAAATATTCCCGTCAGGCTGGGAAATACGCAACGAACGGTTGAATTTCGACCAATCGGCAGAAGGCAACAACGCCCGCTACCAAGATATTCGAGACGACAGAGTTTATACCTACTTCGACCTCAGACGCAACGAAACAAAGCGTTTCAAAGTCAAACTTACCGCTACCTATCGGGGACGTTTCTATCTGCCCGCCCAAACCTGCGAGGCAATGTACACCGATATTATCAACGCAAGCACGGTGGGGAGGTGGTGCGAAGTGGACGGGGAATGAGTGTTTTTGTCGGATTTTTCGGTTAAATTTCCATTTGAGGTGATTTTTCGTCTGAACTGTGATTTTAACGTGATTTTGTGATTCTATTGATTTTCAACCTATTACGTCATTGTAGAGACGTGGCACGCCGCGTCTCAATTTACGCAAAGATTTTAACCACAAAGGACACAAAGTCTGTTCACAAAGGACACAAAGAAGTTCTCAGTTTTCAGAAAAATCAAATCAACAACAAATAACCAAATCAACAAAAAGAAATAAAGTGTATCTTTGCAAATGTTAAATTTAATTGGTAAAATTAAAAATAAAATAGATATATGAAAAACACACCCATTAATTCGGAGATTGTAAGTCAGAAGATTAGGGAAAGCGGGTTGAAGAGCGTAGGGAAAGCGTCTATCCGTGAGATTAAGCGGCTTATTTCGGAAATCGAACAGGCTACGGGCGAAAAGTTTATCCACATGGAAATGGGAATACCCGGACTGCCCGCAGTGAAAATCGGCGTAGAGGCACAAATCGAAGCGCTGCGAAACGGCGTTGCCGCCCTGTACCCCGACATCGAAGGGCTGCCCGAACTGAAAACGGAAATGTCCCGCTTCTGTAAAAACTTCATTGATATTGAGGTTTCGGCGGCGTGCTGCATACCTACTGTCGGTTCGATGCAAGGCGGAATTTCGCTCTTTCTGACGTTTCAGCATTTGAACAAACAGAAAGATACTACGCTGTTTATCGACCCCGGTTTCCCTGTGCAAAAACAACAGCACAAAATATTGGGAGCCAAGTTTGAAACCTTTGACGTGTACAATTTTAGAGGCGAAAAACTGCGTGAAAAGTTGGAGAGTTATCTTTCCAAAGGCAATATTCATTCGTTGATTTATTCCAATCCGAACAATCCGTCGTGGATATGCTTTACAGACAAGGAATTGCGGATTATCGGCGAAATGGCTAACAAGTACGATGTTATCGTGATTGAGGATTTGGCGTATTTCGGCATGGATTTTCGTCAGGACATTTCCACGCCGGGCAAGCCTCCTTTTCAGGCGTCTGTGGCGAAATATACCGATAATTTTGTGTTGCTTATTTCGAGTTCCAAAGCGTTTAGTTATGCGGGTGAACGGCTGGGCGTAATGGTGCTGTCCGACAAGGTGTTCCACCGCAATTATCCCGACCTTGAGCCTTATTTCGGCACCGCCGCTTTGGGTCGTGCAATCGTGTACGGGACGGTATATGCTTTAAGTTCAGGCACTTCACATTCGGCACAGTACGCTATGGCGGCGATTTTGAAGGCGGCGAACGATGGAACATATAATTATATTGACGATGTGAAGGATTACGCCGAAAAAGCGTGCATTATGAAGAAAATGTTCTTGGAAAACGGTTTTCAGTTGGTGTACGACAAGGACGAAGACAAAGCCCTCGCCGATGGTTTTTATTTCACCATATCCTAT
>JGI24702J35022_10001988_pt1 | contig 12615 bp, 10 predicted proteins | sample TergutTh196P4_FD_35022 | JGI IMG/M metagenome (IMG submission 35022)
CTAAAAACCCCCGTCGATTTGCTCCAAAAACGAAACAATGAACCTGTCGCCATTTACCAAATTGCTAGGGTTGATAGTTTTTAGAGGTGACCCTAAGTGAATGATCTGCTTCGGGCTTTCCGAACAGCCGTAGGAAATGGGTTGGTACAGCTGGTTCGTCCCAAATCTATCTGGTATGGTAGAAGGAGATAGCACATGAGACTGCTCAACGGCAATTCAGAGGATCGCTTAGAAAACGTAATCATTTATTTGAAAAAAAATGAAGTAGTTTTCTTGATCGGGGCGTTAGAAAATCTATTGAATGCAGAAGAGAAGGGCATGGGCCACTATCATGTTAATGATTCGGATTATACCCACGAAATCACGGTTGCTATGTATGATGAAAATAACTTAGATAGGTTTGATCAGCGATCCCAAAAATTGATATTAGAAGATAATTAAGCCACAAATTGAAATGCCTGTAGCTTTTTAATGTCTATTCGCATCAACTCAGACCAGCAACCGCACAATATTCGGACAGGTATCCGCATGGTAACCGGTACTGGGCTGGCACCTCAATGATCAATGATTTAAACAAGGGGAAGCCGTATTCCAATACGATAAACATAAACGGGCAGGATGTAACCATAGTTGCTACACCTGGACAAAGTGGAGCATGGGAAATTGCGGTAACCATGACAAAATAACCCAAGCAACACCCGCCACCCTATTTAGAAATATTGGATTTAGCGGTTTCGCTATGCCAGGAGGCTAGGCATGATGAATAAAAATGTTGTCTTGATGTCGCTTGTAGTCTTCTTGTTGTTCGTAACATTTATTATAATCGGCGTACTTCTGTTGTATTTGTTTGCTAAGAAAAGAGGGCGTAGAGACGCATTTTACAGTATACGGAAGAATTTCAATAAGAATCACCCCATCATCTCGAAGCTGATAACAATAATACCGACAATACTGCTGAGTTCTTTGTTTCTTTGGCATATATCAACACATATGAGGGATTTACTTAGTGACGAAGTGTTGATCTGCGAAGGTAGGGTTATTGATGTAAGTTCGGGTTATTTATTCAATAATTACGTACATATAGATGACGGGACAACGGTAATAAATTATCGCAATAATTTTGATATTGAATTAGGGAAGTCTTACGTATTTTATTACGCGCCAAATACAAAAATAATCATGAAAATTGAGCCCGACTTAACCCATTTATCTTGGGGTTGGGCATTCCAAATCTGCCACCAATTCAATTGCGACTGTTAACCAATGAATATCGCAAGGATTGCAGATAGCCAACAGCTTTACTGTAAACAGCCGCGATTCTTATTACACAGTTGTGAACACGGGGGAGTCATCGGCGCTAACGGTGAACAGTTCTTAAAAATCATGTTCACAGTTAGCGGGCGAATAATTATGGCATACCCCGTGTTTGCTCCGCGAGGCAAAGAGGTGGTTGTATTTTAACTTGTGCAATAGAGTGTAAGCCAAAGATGCATGCAGCAGAGTTAATCAATATGCACCTCTATGATGTGTTGCGGGATGAACGAGATTTCAAGATTTCCGTTAATCAACGGACATTCTTCCATGAACCACTCTTCCCGATTTTGGAGCTCGTTTTATGTTGTCAACAATGGCTAAGAAGTGCTGACGTTGATTTTGTTTACAGCACCTTAGAAAGCGAAGACAATCCCCTTCTGGCACTCCGTAGATCAAAGGGCGGATGGAGAATTAAGTCTGCGTGGCAGAAATTTGAATGCGATACAGTTTTTTCAGATAATGATGTTCAGGATTTCGTCAGGAGTATAGTCTCTCAAGTGGTAGTTTAGGTTTGTATAATTACCAAATAGGCAATGCACTTAATAATATCATGTCTGCGAAAGCAAACCATATCATGCAGTCAAAGCCTGCGCGGGACATGTTCGGGGTTAAAAGCTGGCGTTATGCTTACTCCATAATCAACTCAGTTTTGAGCAATGGCGCTGGCGCACTAAACCCAAAGACAGGGGCATGATTTATTCGTATTTCGCATATGGTCAAACGGTTGATGTTGTGACAAGAATTGTTAACGGCATCCTTGCTATTGTCGATGCTTTGGTTAGAACACGATGACAGTATGAGATATTTCATTCCAGGTCGGGTAGATACCTCGCAGCTCTGCTGCGGGGTGGTTCATTTGCTTAGCCCCAATGATCTTGTCGTAGAAGCCCTGAGCCTAGGAGCGAGAGATCAACGCAGGGGACGTGCTGAGGCAAGAAATGACTTCTCAAATCTATCTGGCCTCTTGTTCCCGGGACAAACTGCCATAGAGAAGTATTTTAGAGAGATTATTCTGAGAGTATACGGATTGACTGGATAACCCATTGCTTGCATTGGGTGTCAACAGCGGCTCAAATTCTAGCGCCCAAGCGTCGAGGTGACACTTGGCGGGATATAGTCAGGTGTTCGCCAAATGCTTCGGTGCTCAATAGACTGAGCGTGGCAATGCTCAGAAAACTGTCTGCAATCTACTCACAGTCCATCTGCTATCCTAATAGCAGTACTTCAGCTTTAATATTGAGAAGCCTTGACAAGACTGCTAATATGCGTCTAATATAACTCTGTTAGCAAATTCAAGGGCAGGCTTACTAGAGGAGACGCGATTGGATTTTACAACCGAAGTCATCTTCGATTTTGCGGTCATCATGACCGTGGCGGGAGTGGTTACCTATATCTTCCATAAGATAAAACAGCCGCTTATCTTAGGGTATCTCATCGCGGGCATTATTATTGGCCCATACCTTTTGCCTCTTAATATCATTAGGCAGCCTGGTGTTGAGAGTGCTTTTGCGGAGCTCGGGGTTCTTGTTCTACTCTTTGCTATTGGGCTTGAGTTCCCCCTGTCTAAACTTCTGAAAATCGGCCTGAAAACATATGCTGTGATCTCGGTTATCGAGATTGCACTCATGTTTGCCCTGAGTTTCCTGGTGGGGTATCTGATGCATTGGTCCCCGACGGACTCGCTCTTTTTGAGTGCAGCCCTGGCTTCCAGTAGCACTGTGGTAATCGCCAAGGTACTCACCGACATGAAGAAGTTAAAAGATGTTTCCGCCACGGTGATGATGGGTGTTCTGGTAGTTGAGGACTTGGCGGTAGTACTTATTTTGTCACTTATTACCTCCATTGTTGGTGCCGACTCGCTTTCGGCGCTGGATCTCACTTGGACGGTGGGCAAAATAGTCCTGTTCATCGTTGGTGTGTTAGCCATCGGTCTCTTTACTATCCCTCGCATTATTGACCGGATTAACCATCCAGAGGAAGGTGAGTTCCAAGCCGAACATGACGAGGTGTTGGTGTTGGTTGCCCTGGGGTTTGCTTTAGGGTTATCCATCCTTGCCCACTTTATCGGGTTGTCCATGGCCATCGGGGCTTTCTTAATGGGGGTGCTTATCGCTAACTCCAAATCTGCGGGGCGTATCGTCTACCTCTCTCATCGCATTAAGGAGTTATTTGGTGCCTTGTTCTTTGTATCTATCGGCATGCATATTGATATTACCCTGTTTGGGGAATTCATAATTCCGACAATTGTGGTGATCGTCATCATGCTCTTCGGCAAAGTGATCGGTTGCAGCGCTGGCACTCGTCTCATGGGCTATGACCTTTCAACATCGCTAAAAGTCGGTTTCGGCATGGGGCAGATAGGCGAATTTGCTTTAATTGTGGCCAAAGTGGGGCAGGATTTGGGGGTTGTTAGTTCTTTTTTATTCCCGACGGTCGGTGTGGCGGTGGCGGTTACGGCCTTTCTGACACCGTATCTTATCAAGGCCAGCTATCGGATAGATACGAGCAGGTGGCCGGCGTGGCTCAGGGGGCGACCGAGCAAGGTTTGAGATTCAATAGGCAGTTTTAACGAGCTACTGCGGGGCGCTCGTGATGCCAAGCGGGTATATGCGTGATATCAGGCCGCCAGGTAAGCCTTGGGCTCTATTGCGATGTGGCAAGCGGAACTGGGAGCCCAAAAAACAAGATATAGGTGGTGGGCTGATATATTGCCGGGGCCCTGCGGGGACCTCTTTGGTTTCTACTTCAGCGGTGCGGCGTTCTCATCTTGACATTCCCGCGCTCAAAAGTTATAGTTCAGGCGGCTAAACGCTATTTGGCAAGGCCATTTGGCCCAATCCTGGCGGACGAAGAAAGAGGTGACCCGTGGGTAAAATTAATGTGGCTGTTATCGGAGTTGGTAACTGTTGCTCCTCGCTGGTGCAGGGTGTGCATTTTTATAAGAAAGCTCGAGAAGGGGACTTTGTGCCAGGGTTGATGCATGTCAATCTGGGCGGCTATCACATCAGCGACATCAACTTCGTGGCTGCTTTCGATATCGACAAGAACAAGGTCGGCAAAGATTTTGCCGAGGCTATCTATGCCAAGCCCAACAACACTTATAAGTTTGCTGATGTTCCCAAGATAGGCGTCAAGGTTGAGCGGGGCATGACCCACGATGGATTGGGAAAATACCTCTCGCAGATCATTGAGAAAGCTCCCGGACCGACCGCCGATATCGTAAAGATCCTAAAGGATACCAAGGCCGATGTGGTAATCAATTATTTGCCGGTGGGCAGTGAGGAAGCCACCAAATGGTACGTGGAGCAGGTACTTGAGGCTGGTTGCGCTTTTATCAACTGCATTCCGGTCTTCATCGCCCGAGAGAAATATTGGCAGCAGCGTTTTGAAAAGAAAGGCCTGCCTATTATCGGTGATGATATCAAATCTCAGGTAGGGGCGACCATTGTGCACCGCGTCCTCACTCGCCTTTTCATGGATCGGGGGGTTAAGTTGGAGAAGACCTATCAGCTTAACTTCGGAGGCAACACCGACTTCATGAATATGCTGGAGCGTGAGCGTCTGGAGAGCAAGAAGATCTCCAAGACGGGGGCTGTTACCTCGCAGCTTGACTATAAGATGGATCCAAATGATGTACATGTTGGGCCATCGGACTACGTGCCTTGGCTGGAGGATCAAAAGTTTTGCCATATTCGCATGGAGGGATGTACTTTCGGTGATGTTCCCTTGCGCGTGGAATGCAAGCTTGAGGTTTGGGATAGTCCGAACTCGGCGGGTGTGGTCATTGATGCCGTCCGCTGCGCCAAGCTGGCGCTGGATAACGGCATCAAGGGCGCTCTTACGGCGCCATCGTCATATTTTATGAAGTCTCCTCCAGTGCAGTACACCGATGACCAAGCGCGGTGCATGGTAGAAGAATATATCGCCGAAATGAGTCGCCCCAAGGACGAGACCAAGGGCTAACATCCCGTTCTCGGTAATAGCTACCCGAAATTGCAGGGCGCTCGTGCTTTAAATCTGGGTTCTCATGCAGAATCTGAAAGAAGCGTTGGCGTTGTGCAGTCCTTTGCCCATGATAAGATGATACCTCTATGCTGCCTGATGCAGCCTTGATATCAAAGACCAGGGGGTGTAGAGCGGCTTCATTGCCGTGAGGCAAAAAGAGTTGCGGCGGGCTTGGGCTTTGCCCTTAGTGCCCAGGCTGACCGCTTAACGCCAAGAGTACCATGAGCTATTCTCTAGGGCTGGACATAGGCTCAGCGAGCGTCAAGCTGTCCCTCATTGGCGAAGCGGGCGCGGCTGTTCATTTCGATGCGCTCGGCCTCCTTTCATCGCCGGCGGTTACGGTGAATGCTCTGCTTGGGCGCTTGCCGCCGGGCATAGCTTTAGATGATATCGCCAGTGCGGGGGTCACGGGTGTTGGTCAGACGACGGTGCCTGCTAAGGCTGGCTGGTCGTATTTCAGTAATGCGCTTGCTACGGCTGCAGGGGCCTTGTCGGCCTATCCCACAGTACGTACCATCATTCAGATAGGTGCTCAAAGCTCGCTGGTTGTCGAATTGGAAGACGGTCTAAAGAGGCCGTGGAAGGTGGCGACCAATCCCCTCTGTGCGGCGGGTACAGGCCGCTTTCTGGAACAACAGGCCTATCGTTTGGGCATCAGCTTGGACGAACTGGCACGTTTGGCTTTGGGTTGCCAAGGAAAACCGCCGCGCATTGCCGCGCGTTGTAGCGTATTTGCCAAGAGTGACTTAATCCATCTACAGCAAAAAGGCGTGCCTGTTCCAGCCCTGCTTTATGGACTGTGCGAGGCCGTGGCCCGTCTGGTGGTCTCGCTCAAGAAAGGATCTTTCTGCGAACCGGTTCTGCTGGTAGGAGGGGTGGCGGGCAACCGTGCCATCCTGAACGCCTTGGAAGAAGCGCTCACGTTGCGCAATGGTCAGGCCACTGGTGTCACCGTACCGGATAACTACCTCCACATTCAAGCGCTGGGCGCGGCGTACCTTGCCCGAGACAGCGGTCAACCAGCGCAGTTGCCCTTGGAGGAAGAGGGGAGTAAGGCCCACTATGAGCTGTCTGCTCTGCCCCAGGTCACGGCAACCAGGGCAGAGGCAGCCGGTATCAAAGGGATTTGCTGCGGATATTTGGGAGTGGATGTGGGTTCGACCTCTACCAAGGCGGTTATCCTGGACGAGACGGGCAAAACGGTGCTTGCCAAGAGCTATCTTATGACCGCAGGGCAGCCAGTGGCCGCCGTACAACAGGTGTGCCGCAACCTGCTTGAAGCAGGCGCGGGGCAAGTCAAGGTGCTGGCCGCAGGCATCACTGGTTCCGGCCGATACTTGGTGGGTAGCTTTATTGGAGCTGATCTTATCAAGAATGAGATTACCGCTCAGGCTCGTGCAGCCTCCGAACTTGATTCCGAAGCTGATGTCATTGAGATCGGCGGTCAGGACAGCAAGCTTATCATCAAGCGTGCCGGAGCGGTGGCCGACTACCAAATGAACAAAGCCTGTGCTGCGGGTACCGGAAGCTTTATCGATGAGCTAGCTGAGCTATTAGGGGTAACTGCCAAGAACGGGGACTTCGCGCGTCTGGCGCTCTCGGCTCCTTATACTGTTGACCTGGGCTCGCGCTGTGCGGCATTCATCGGGCAGGCGGTTGCTGCGGCGCGCCAGGAGGGGTTGGGGTTGGATGTCATCACCGCTAGTCTTACCAATTCTATTGCCAAGAATTATTTAAGCAAGGTCGTGGCCCACCGCCGGCTGGGGAGGAAGATTATCCTAACCGGAGCCGTCTTTTACAACGAGGCGGTAATCGCTGCCTTTCGCCAGCAGCTGCCAGACAAGGAGCTTCTGGTTGCTGAGCACCGCGAGGTGAGCGGAGCCATCGGGGCAGCCTTGCTGGCTAAGGAAGAAGCGAAAGGTGCCACCTCGTGCTTTAAGGGCTTTGCCGCTGTGGCAGAGGGACACTGTGAGCTTAGCAGCTTTACCTGCAAGCATTGCGATAATAACTGTGCTATCACCCGTATGAAGCTGGCGGATGGGGGTGCGACCTACTATGGCAGTCGCTGTGATCGCTATGACGCTGAGGCGGGGGCTAAGAAGCAGGCCACCTATTTCGAGGCACGGGCGGAACTTCTCTTTGCGGACTATCGCGAGGGGATGGGGTCGGGTCTCACGGTGGGCATCCCGCGCGCTCTTCAAGTATATGACTTTGCTCCCTTGCTCCTCGGTTTTCTGAGCGCCCTGGGGGTCAAGACCGTCCTGTCTAGTACCACCAATCAGGAGATCATGGAACAGGCCGTGGAGCTAGGCTATACCGATTCCTGTCTACCTATTAAGTTGCTCTATGGCCACACCGCCTCGCTTGCTAATCGTTGCGACTTCATTCTTTACCCCTGTAGCATTCGCATGGGTCTCCAGGATGGCAACGAGAACCAGAAATACTCCTGCCCTTTGGTCCAAGCATCGCCCTTTATGCTACGGAGTGCATTTGGGTTGGGCAAGAGGCTGTTGGTGCCCATCTTGGACTTTAGTCGAGGCGAGACAGAGGTGATTAACAACTTGACGACAGTGGCGCACGAGCTTGGCTTCGCACACGGTCAGGGGCGGGCAGCAGCCTTGGCGGGGCTTGCCTCTCAAAAACGTTTTGAGGCGGCGCGCCTCAGTCTTGGAAGAAGGATTCTGTCGGAACTTAAGGAATCTGGGCGGCCGGGGGTGGTCATCTTTGCCCGCTCATATATGTCGCAGGATCCGGGGGCCAATTTGGGGGTGGCGGAGAAACTTGCCCAGCTAGGGGTGGCGGCTGTACCCTTGGATTGCCTGCCTCTGGAGAGCGTCAATCCTCGCATGGTCTCTGATCGCCCATATTGGTTTTATGAGAGCAAATTCATCGCTGGGGCGACTATTGTGACTGGCACCTCCGGCCTTTTCGGCCTCGTCATCGGCAACTTTGGCTGCGGTCCGAACTCTTTTATGCTAAATATTATTGAGGACGTCATGGCGGGCAAGCCATTGGGGCAAATAGAAATTGACGAACATGCCGCTGAGGCGGGGTTGGTGACGCGGCTGGAGGCCTTTACGGACACCATCCGAGCCTATAGCCCGCTGGAACGCCCAGTGCGCGATATCTACCGCTCGGCTGCGCCGCTTGTGCAGGGTGACAAGACTTTGTTGCTGCCGCGCATGACCCCACATGTGGACGTGCTGGCAGCAGTACTCGGGGCCTATGGAGTGAAAGCGCGCGTGTTGCCGGAGCCTGATCAGCGCAATCTGGAGCTAGCCAATGCCGTCACCTCGGGCACGGAGTGTCTGCCGTACCGGGTGACCCTGGGGGACTTTCTGCGTTTTTGCCAGAGTGGCGAGGCGCTTGATGGTTATGAGGGATTTATGGCAGGCTCCTATGGACCTTGCCGTCTTGGGAAATATGTTTTAGAACAGAATTATCTTCTGCGTAGTCTGGGTCATGAGTTGCCGGTGCGCAATTCCGTCTCCAATAATGCCTACCGCGATATGGGTTTAGGCATCGGCTTCCAACGTTTGGCGGCCAGTCTGGTAGATGCCGTGGACGGCTTGCAGCGGCTTTTGTGGCGCACCCGCCCTTACGAGAAGGAGCTGGGTATGGCCGACCGCCTCTTTGAGGAGTACCTTGCGGCGTTTGCCGAGAGTGCTGGGCATAAAGAGGTGAGCAGCGATCTGCTCCGACGGGCGGCACAGGACTTCAGGCGAATTATGGACCCCGCCCAAGCGCGGCGGCCGCGCGTGGGCATCAACGGCGAGATCTACCTCCGCGCCAATGAGTTCAGTAACGCCAGGCTGGTGCGGGAGTGTGAAGCAGCCGGGTTGGAGGTGACCGTCTCGCCCATGGGGGAGTGGCTTAAATATATCCTGCACCGCCATTATGAAGATGCCGTCAAGAGCCGTGATGTGGGGAAGATCCTGTCCCGCTATGCGGCGCGCTTCATCCGTAGTCGAGATGAGTCCCGTCTGGAGGGCTGTCTGGATGGGGTGGTGGAGAGTGAGGAGCCGCTTGAGGCGCTTCTGCGGGAGTCGGGGACTTACCTTTCGCCGCGTTGTGGAGGCGAGGCCATCCTGAGCCTGGGGAGCGGTGCCTGCTGGATGAAGGATCGGCACTTTAGGGGAGTCATCTCGGTCATGCCGCATGGTTGTATGCCCGGTGGCATCGTGGCTGCCATATCCGAGAAGATAAGCAATGCGCATAATAAACCCTGGATCAGTCTCACCTACGATGGTTTTAAGGAGAGCAACAACCTATCCCGCATCAGCGAGTTTGCGGAGCTGGTCAAATTCCAGCATAATGTACAGGTTTGAGCGAATATCGGACCTGTATGATGAAAATCGCCCTAGTCTCACCTTACGACTTTGAGCACCCTGGAGGGGTGGTCAACCATATCCGTTCCCTGGCTGAGGAGTTTGAGCGCTTAGGTCACGAAGTGCGTATTATTGCTCCGGCCTCACACCGCGAGCCGCTGGGGGATGCCCGCTTTGTTCCCATCGGCCGACCGCACTCTTTTCCGAACAGCGGCTCCATCAGTCGCGTCAGTCTGTCGTTGCACCTGGCACCGCGTATCAAAGAGGTGCTTGGGCGGGAAAAGTTTGACGTGGTCCATCTCCACGAGCCGTTTGCGCCCATGCTGTGCAGTGCCATGTTGCGCTTCTCCGATGGCCTCAATATCGGTACTTTCCACGCCTATGCCGGCCGGCCGGGCTACTGGCTGGGGTGGCCAATCACGACTTATCTCATCAAGCGGCGCAACCGCAAGCTTAGGGGGCACATCGCCGTTTCCATTCCCGCCAGACGCTATGCCGAGAAACATGTGTCGGGTGAATACACCATCATCCCCAATGGGGTGGATCTTAAGCGCTTTCATTGCAAGGTGGCCCCGTTGGCGGAGTATCGGGATGGGTATCTCAATATCCTGTTTGTGGGACGCCTGGAGCCGCGCAAAGGGCTGGCTTATCTGCTGCAGGCCTATCGACGCCTGAAAGCTGTGCATTCCCATATACGTCTCATCGTCGTTGGTCCTGGGGTCTGGTTCCGGCGTAAATATGAGCTCCAGGCGAAACTGTTGGGGCTTAAAGACGTGGTTTTTGCCGGGCCCGTCTCCTTTAGTGATCTGCCGCGCTACTATGCTACGGCAGACATCTTTTGTGCTCCGGCCACTGGCCACGAGAGCTTCGGCATGGTGTTGTTGGAAGCCATGGCCCTGGGCAAGCCGATTGTGGCCAGCCGTATTGACGGTTATGCCTCAGTGGTCACCGATGGCCAAGAGGGCTTACTGGCACCCCCAAAAGACGTGGGCGGCTTGGTTCGCGCCTTGGAAAAATGTCTGGAGAGCGAAACCCTGCGACAGGAGATGGGCGCACGGGGGCTAGTCACCGTACAGCGGTATGACTGGCCCATTATTGCCCAGCGAGTGTTGGAATACTACCGGCATACTGTCGAGAGATGCGAATCCATAGCGCAGAACGCCCGGCCGATGGGCTTGAGCTGATTATGACCGAACCCATCATCTCTGCACCGGATTGGCGCCATCGTTTGGTGCGCCCCGCCGCTGAACGTGTTGCCCAGTGGTTGGTGCGGTTGCATATTTCTGCCAATACCCTGACGGTGACCGGTTTTCTTATCGTGGTGGGGGCAGCGGTGCTCATTGCCGTCCAAGAGTCCTTTTGGGCAGGGATTGTCATGTTGATCGGGAGCCTGCTGGATGGGGTAGACGGGGCGGTTGCTCGCCTTACAGGGCGCGCCAATCGCTTCGGTGCAATGTTAGACTCTGTTCTGGACCGGCTCTCCGAGGGGGTGGTACTGGTGGCTCTTGTGTACGTTACCTCTGCCGACGGCCGTCCGGGGGTTGCCGTGCTTGCTGGTGTTACCCTCCTTTTCTCGCTCATGGTAAGTTACGCCCGTGCTCGGGCCGAGGGGTTGGGTATCTCGTGTTCGGAGGGCTACTTTACCCGAGTGGAACGGGTTATCGTTCTGGCGTTGGGGCTACTCACAGGATATATCATCGTTGCCTTGGCCGCTGTGGCTGCACTTAGCATGTTAACTTTTCTCCAGCGGCTCTATACCGTCTGGCGTAAGGCAGGATAGAAAGGAATTTGGAATGTCTGTTATCGCAGTTGTAGGGGGTCAGTGGGGGGATGAAGGAAAGGGCAAGGTCATTGATATGCTGGCTGAGCGCGCCGACGCCGTGGTGCGTTTTTCCGGCGGTGACAATGCTGGCCACACGGTGGTCAATCCTCGGGGGACGTTTAAGCTTCACCTTATTCCCTCGGGAGTGTTCTATGCTCACTGTACTTGTATCATCGGCAATGGGGTGGTGGTCAACCCGGACATTTTTATCCAAGAACGCGACGAGCTAATCGCGCGCGGGGTGGATACCGGCCGGGTTTTCATCAGCGATCGTGCCCATCTGGTGATGCCTTATCATATCCTGTTGGACGGACTGGAGGAAAAGGCGCGCGGTGAAAAATCACTGGGCACCACTCTAAGGGGCATTGGCCCGGCCTTTGTGGACAAAGTGGCTCGCATGGGCATCCGGGCTGCTGACCTGATGGACAAGGCTGTCCTGCGGGATCGATTGGAATACGTCCTGGAGTACAAAAATCAGCTCCTAACCAAACTTTATGGGGAACCTCCGCTGGATTTTGACAAGCTTTTTGAGGTCTGCGTCGGATATGCAGATCAACTTAGGGACAATATAAAAGAAACGAGCTTATTGCTCAGCGAATATATCAAGCAGGGGAAGAAGGTTATCCTGGAAGGGGCTCAGGGGGCTTTGCTGGATACTGATTTTGGTACCTATCCCTATGCCACTTCTTCTTCACCTTTGGTGGCGGGTGGTTGTCTTGGGGCGGGTATCGGACCGGTCAGATTGGATCGCGCGATGGGTATTTTCAAGGCCTACTGCAGTCGGGTGGGAGCCGGTCCAATGCCGACGGAACTACTTGAGAGCACAGGAGAACTTATCCGCGAGCGAGGGCACGAATATGGCACGACCACTGGGCGGCCTCGGCGGGTTGGTTGGTTTGATGGGGTCGCGGCACGCTTCTCCGCACGCATCAATGGGCTGACCGGAATGGCAATCACTCGCTTGGATATCCTGGATACCCTGGAAACCCTCCAGGTATGCACTGGCTACCGATTGGACGGAGAGATCACCCATGACTTTCCGGCTGATGCCGCGACGCTGAATCGGTGCCGTCCGGTATACGAGGAGATGTCTGGCTGGGGTGAGCCCACCACCGAGGCTACCCGTCTGGAGGACCTGCCATATGC
>JGI24702J35022_10001989_pt1 | contig 12600 bp, 11 predicted proteins | sample TergutTh196P4_FD_35022 | JGI IMG/M metagenome (IMG submission 35022)
GTACCCTATGCTGGCCCCCTGAAGGATAATGTAAGTCTCACGATGGCCAAGATACGTTCAACGATGTGCAATTGCGGTGCACTTACCATTCCGGATTTCCAGAACAAGGCTAAACTCACGGTTGTCTCATCTACATCAATTGTAGAAGGTGGCGCCCATGATGTAATACTCAAGGATCAGGCCAGCTCGACGCAGACGAACTTTCGCTGATACGCAAGCCCTTCGCAAGGTCGTCTTTNCGTGGAGTCAAACCAAGCGATCTAAGGTGGCCTGTGGTGAGACATGGGGATCGATACGTTCTTCTCCGATCCTGGTAATAATGGTATTATGGTCAAGTTCATTNATCACACATGCCTTTGAAACGTGATGGCTCACGTTTCGCGGGTACTCCGTCCGCAGGTGGCTGACATTGTTGTCAGTTGCGGNAGCGGGGGTTGATCCGGGCAGAGGAAGGAGACGCAAAGCGTCTCCGACAACAAAAGAAGGAGTGTATTATGGCAACAACTGTCAATATCCAAACGCTGCTCGGTGCAGCCGTCCATTTTGGGCATCAGACCCGCAGATGGAACCCCAAGATGAAGCCCTATATCTTTGGCGATCGCAATGGGATTTACATCATTGATCTTAAAAAGACCCTCATCGAACTCGATAAAGCCTATTCCTTTGTCAAAGACCTCACGGCAAAGGGAGGCGTGCTGCTTTTTGTAGGTACAAAAAAGCAGGCGCAGGAACCGGTCTCCTCAAACGCCACGCGCTGTAATATGCCTTATGTCAACAATCGGTGGCTTGGTGGTATGCTCACGAATTTTGTTACCATACGTTCTCGCGTGACCCGTATGGAAGATCTTGAGGCGATGGAGGCTGATGGAAGCATGGCAGCTTTGCCCAAGAAGGAGCAGATCCTTCTACGCAAAGAGCTTGGTAAGCTTCAGGCAAACCTCAATGGAGTGCGTTTTATGACTTCGGTGCCTGACGCCATCTTTGTCGTTGATACCAAACGCGAAGAGATTGCAATTCGCGAAGCGCGGCGGCTTGGCATTCCGGTAATCGGTATCATCGATACCAATGCAGACCCCGACGAGGTCGATTTTGGGATTCCAGGAAACGACGATGCAATTCGCGCCGTCAACCTCATGTGCGAGGTCATCGCCGACGCGGCAATCGTTGGTGCAACAGGTGGTGGAGTGACGATTGAAGAAATGACTGGAAAACCACAAGCCTCGTTGGCTGATTTTGAAGTTGAAAAAAAACCTGCGGAGAAGGTCATAGCAGAGCCTGAGCCTGCCGCTGTGTCTGATGCTGCGTCTGACATTGAAGCTGCGGCTGAGGAAGCCACNGCAGTGGATGCAGCAGTCGAAGCCGAAGCTAAANTNAGCGAGGGTGTAGAGGTAGACGCTTTTGTAGACGCAGAGCTACAAACTGAGGAATTTAAGGCGACAGCACCCAAGACTGCAAAGCCAAAGCCGGCAGAGCTTAAGGCTGTAAAGCCTAAGCCGGCTGAAACCAAGGCTGAAAAGCCTAAGGCAAAGGCTGTCGCTCAGGACGATAGAGAGGGTGTTGATGACGATGCGAAGACCGATGACAAGNCCGCCGAGGATACAGCCGGCGCAGAATAGATATAAGATCCCAAACAAGGATAGACCTGATACCCGTAAAGAAAGGAATGTGACCGTAATGGCTGCAATAACTGCTCAAATGGTTAAAGAACTGAGAGATATGACTGGCGCAGGCATGATGGAGTGCAAAAAAGCCCTCACTGAAGCCGATGGTAATATGGAAGCTGCTGTTGACATCCTGCGTACGCGAGGACTGGCAACTGCAGTCAAGAAGGCAGGTCGTGAGACAAACGANGGCCTCGTGGTTGCAGTGATGGCAAACGACGCCAAGACAGCTGCACTTGTAGAGGTTAATTGTGAGACCGATTTTGTCTCCAGAAACGAGAACTTCGCGGCATTTGCTAACAAGATCGCCTCTGCCGTANTGGCTGGTGCTCCTGAAGACATCGACGCCCTTAAGACAATAGAGATAGACGGCCAGACCGTCGAAGCGCTTGTCACAGAGGCAATCTTTACGATCGGTGAGAATATCCAGATCACTCGTTTTGTACGTAAGTCAACGGATTCCGGTGCCTTTTCAAGTTATATCCACGGTGGTGGACGCCTTGGTATCCTGGTCGAATTTGCGTTTGCCAATCCAGCAACAGGGCTAAGTGATGCCTTCAAGACACTTGGCAAGGACATCGCCATGCAGGTAGCGGCAGCTAATCCACGAGAAGTATCACGCGATTGCTTTGCAGCAGAAGTGATTGAGCATGAGAAAGAGATCTATAAGGTGCAGGCCGCAGAAACCAAAAAGCCAGAAAACATTCAAGAAAAAATGGTCGAAGGTCGTGTCGAAACATTCTACAAAGAGTTTGCCCTGCTTGATCAGGCCTTCATCAAGGATCCTGGTATCTCTGTCGCTTCGTACATTAATAAGGCCGCAAAGGAACTCGGTGATGAGATCACCGTGAAAAGCTACGAACGCTTTGCCCTTGGGCAGCATTAGGATGACGTGAGGGCGGCTTTTTAAGCCGCTCTCGTATTCTAAAGCCATAATGCGGTATCCTTATTCAGGACACAGAGGGCTGGCAAGGTAACAAGCGCCAGCTGTGCTGCTATCAGGGCACAGAGGGCTGGCGAGGTATCCAGCGCAAGCTGTTCGAGCTCAAGCTGTTCAAGCTCAAGCTGTTCCAGCGCCAGCTGTTCTGGCTCCGCTTTTGGTACATGGGCCTACATGAAAGGATTACCGTGGGAGAATTCAAGTACAAACGTGTACTTCTCAAGCTTTCGGGCGAACATCTGGCAGGCGATCAAGGATATGGTATCGACCCAACGGTCATCAATGGACTTGCCCAACAGATCAAGGCTATCAAAGACTATGCTGACATAGAACTGGCGATTACGGTAGGCGGCGGCAATATCTTTCGAGGCATGGCAGCATCCACCGAGGGCATGGACCGTAGCCAGGCTGATTATATCGGTATGCTCGCGACCGTTATGAATGCGCTCGCTTTACAGGAAGCCTTGGAAAGGCTTGAGGTATTCACACGCGTCCAGACAGCCATTGCCATGCAGGCAGTTGCCGAAGTATATATACGTCGACGTGCGATCCGCCACCTTGAAAAGGGGCGGGTTGTCATATTCGCCGCGGGAACCGGCAACCCCTACTTCACGACCGACACCGCAGCGGCACTGCGTGCCTGCGAGATAAACGCCGACGTACTCATAAAAGCTACCAAGGTAGACGGAGTGTATGACAGCGATCCCAAGTTAAACCCTGACGCAAAACGCTTTGAGTCTATCAGCTACCTGGATGTCTTGACGCGAGGGCTTTCCATTATGGATTCCACCGCCGTTTCGCTGTGTATGGACAATAGTCTTCCGCTCATTGTACTTAGCCTGTCTCCAGAGGATATGATGTTGCGTGCACTCAAAGGCGAGGCTATTGGCACGATAGTGTTTTAAACTAAAAAAGAACAGCCTGATAGCCTTAAAAGCCAGGCTTCATACCATGCATGACCCTGTACGATGCATGTGAGCAGGTAAAGAGGAAGGAGTCCGATGAGCAACGTAGATGATATTATCCAACTGCATGATGAGCAGATGGGCAGAACGGTGGTAAACCTGCAGCATGAGTTCCAGACAATACGTACCGGACGCGCCTCAGGCGCCATGCTTGAACGTATCATGGTCGATTATTACGGAGCAATGACCTCGGTCACCCAGCTGGCTGGGATCAGGACGCCTGAGGCGCATATGCTCATTATCGAACCATGGGACAAGACCACGCTAAAAAGCATCGAAAAAGCCATCATGGCCAGCGACCTGGGGATCACGCCTTCAAATGACGGAACAGTCATCCGGTTGCCGTTTCCTCCGCCCACCGAGGAGCGCCGTAAGGAACTCGTCAAACAATGTCGCCATATGGCGGAGGAGGCAAAGATCGCAGTGCGCAATATCCGTCGCGATGCGAACGCCAAGCTTGAGCGTCTCATCAAGGACGAGGATCTCTCAAAAGACGATGAGCATCGCGCCGAAGAGCGAACCCAAAAGATCACCGATANCTATATTTCCAAAATTGATGAGGTATTAAAAGCCAAAGAAGTCGAGGTCATGGAGGTCTNACGATGGCGCCCCTCACACAGAAGCGTCTCGTTGAACTATTCGCGCCTGCTCCGCCGGACATAGATCTTTTGGCCTTGGATGTGCAGCGCATTCCCCAACATATCGCAGTCATCATGGATGGGAACGGACGCTGGGCCGAACTGCGTGGTTTACCTCGTGCTGCTGGACATAAGGCTGGCGTCAAAGGAGTTCGAGCCCTTCTGCGTACCAGTAAGGATCTTGGTATCCGCTATGTGACCATCTATTCGTTCTCGACTGAGAATTGGAGCCGTCCTGTAGACGAGGTCCAAACGCTCATGAACCTTTTTGCCAAGACGCTCGCCGCAGAACTCGATGAACTGAATGAGGAGAATGTTTGTATCCGCACTATCGGAGACTTAGGTAAATTGCCAAAGAAGACGCGTGAATCATTTAAACAAGCTGTCGTGCAAACAGCTAAGAATACGAGGATGACGCTTGTGGTAGCCGTCAATTATGGCTCGCGTACTGAGATCATTGACGCAGCACGTTCGCTTGCACATGACGCGGCCTCGCATGCACTGGATGCTGCAGCCATTGACGGTATCGATGAAGCCATGTTTGCAGACCGCCTTGAAACTGCGGGCATTCCCGATCCTGATCTGCTTATCCGCACAAGTGGAGAATACCGGATATCAAATTTCCTTCTCTATCAAATGGCGTACAGCGAGTGGTATGTTACCGACACCCTATGGCCAGATTTTGACAGCTATGAATTGCTTCGCGCGCTTTTGAACTACCAGCAACGGCACCGCAGGTTCGGTGGAGTAAACGACAGGTCGCCTGAAGTATGAAACGCGTTATCACGGCAATTCTCTTCGCAGGGATTACCACCGCTTGCCTTGTGGCCAGTGAGATTTCTGCTGCGATTGTTATTTCGATTACAAGTGGGTTCTGCGCGTTTGAGTTCTATGCCATGCTTCGAGCTGATGCAAAACTACCAAATGAATTTATAGGCATAATATCAGCAGCCCTTTATCCGCTTATGTATTTTATCTGGGGCATGAACGGTGTGATTCTGCTCACAACGTTATTTGTACTTATCATCCTCATCTGGTATGTCTCTTATCCGCATGCACGAATAACCGATGTGGCTGTCACTTTGTTTGGCGCCCTTTATTGCGGCTTCATGCTCATGTCGATCGTAGCGATTCGAGAGATTGTCCCCGGTCTATGGGGAGGAGTGATGACCTTTGCAATTGTACTGAGCGTATGGGCAAATGACGCCCTTGCATTCTGGGTAGGCTCGCGGCTTGGCAAGCACAAGATGGCTCCCCGAATCTCGCCAGCAAAAACGTGGGAAGGTTTCTTTGCCGGCATGGCCGCTTCGATTTTTGTATGGTGCTGGATTCCTGCGATCCCCGGCGTCGAACTTTCATGGGCGTGGGCAGTCATTGCGGGTATTGTCTGTGGATGGATCGGTATTCTTGGCGATTTACTTGAATCCCGTATCAAACGTTCTACCGGGCATAAGGATTCAGGTAATCTGCTGCCAGGGCACGGCGGCTTTCTCGACCGTTGTGACTCACTTATCACGGTGGCGCCTACGGCTTTTTTGATCCTGTATGTTGCGGGTCTGATGCCGTTGAGTTTTATTTGATCGTTAAAAGGTTTCGGATAAAAGACAGCTAATGGGCGTTTGTGCGTACCGATTAGTGGAAACTGGATGGTAAGCAGGGGATAGCAGATACGGGATGATGGATATATGAATATCGCGCTTCTTGGCTCAACAGGATCAATTGGCAGGCAGGTACTTGACGTCGCCTCACGTTTCCCCGATATCGTACGAGTTGTTGCACTTGCAGCAAACACGAACGTGCCTGCACTTGTCGAGCAAGCACGAGCCTTCAATGCCAGATATGTGGTCGTGGCAGACGAGCAGGCTTATCCTGCCCTTGTTGCAAGTGGGCTTCCTGAGACGACACACCTTGGTTGTGGCCTGGCTGAGCTCGAGAGGCTCGTTGCCCTGGACGAGGTAGATCTAGTCCTGAACGCTCTGGTGGGCGCACGGGGCTTAAGGATCAGCTACAACGCGCTTATACAGGGCAAACGTCTTGCTCTTGCCAACAAGGAATCCCTGGTGGTTGGTGGAGACCTCATCATGCCGCTCGTTTCTCACACTCTGGAAACCATTAACCTGATTCCCGTTGACTCAGAGCATTCTGCGTTGTTCCAGTGTCTTCTGGGAGAAGATCTCACCGAGGTCGACCACATCTGGCTTACCGCCAGCGGAGGGCCGTTTCGTGGCCGTAACCGCAAAGAGCTGGCTTTGGTTACAAAAGAAGAAGCGTTGTCACATCCCACCTGGCTCATGGGACCAAAGATCAGCATTGATTCGGCAACATTAATGAATAAAGGACTTGAGATTATCGAAGCGCACCACTTGTTTGCGCTTTCGTATGATCAGATTTTGGTGGTGGTTCATCCACAAAGCTGCATCCACTCGATGGTCGCATATCGCGACGGCAGTGTAAAAGCCCATCTTGGAGTCACCGATATGCGTATACCCATCCAGTATGCCCTCTCGTATCCTGAACGTTGGCAATCTCCTGCTCCCGCACTTGAGTTCACATCTCTCAGGGATTTGACTTTTGAGGCTCCTGACACAAAGACATTCGGTTGCATGGCGTTAGCCATAGAAGCGGGACGCGCCGGTGGCACAGCGCCTGCTGTGCTTAACGCAGCCAATGAGATTGCCGTTGCTGCGTTCCTGGCGGGAAACTGCGGCTTCCTTGATATTGAGAGAATTGTTGAGGCCGTTCTTTCTTATCATAAAGCCAAACCAGTCGAATCGATTGAAGAACTCGAAGAGGTCGATGCTTGGGCACGTGACAAGGCTCGAGTTGTACTTCATGCTGCATCCTGTTGACCTCGCGTTACTTAGATCTTGTATCATGCTCAATGCAGCATTACCTGCATGTCCTGTTACTTTGAATACAGTACAATACACGGTGCAAGGCTTTGATGGTTTATAAACGCTTTCAAGGAGAAAAGTGTTAAATGTTTTAGCAATTATATTCTGGGGTCTTTTGATGATAGGGATCATCGTATTTATTCACGAGGGTGGCCATTTTCTTGCTGCACGTCTCATGAAGGTGCGCGTACGAGAGTTTATGTTTGGCCTGCCTGGTCCTTCGATAGGATTCACCTTCAGAAAGACCCGTTATGGAGTTACCGCGATACCTCTTGGAGGATACTGCCTTATCGCAGGCGAAGGTGGCGCAGAAAACCCCAATCTTGCCGAGGCATACTCATATCTTGCCTATTGGGGGACGCTCTCGTTAGAAGAGGCTGAGAAATCGAGTGAGGCGCTTGGCTTTGATCTTGTCAGTGCCCTCAATGCGTTGGAATCATGGATGACAATCAAAGGAATAAAGGGCAAGGCTGGTTCTAAGAAATACGAGATGCTTGCGACAACAATTGATGGTGTCGAGTATGCTCAAGGCGCCGCGCGCCCCGTGTCTGATATTAATGCTGCAAAGGCACATATCGATAAGGAACGTACCCACACGTATGCAGGTAAATCGTGGTGGCGCCGTGTTGTGATCCTGCTCGGTGGTTCTTTCATGAACCTGCTTTTCGCCATCATCGTAATAACCAGCGTGATCATGGCACTTGGAACCATGAGCCCAACCACCACAATAGAAAGGGTGGTAGAGAATTCGCCTGCTTATGAGGCAGGCCTTGTATCAGGAGACGTCCTCCTCAGCGTCAATGGACGTGTTTTCGAAACATGGCAGGATTTCTTTGAGAACGTTGATACGTTCAAGGTTGGTGATGTCATTGAACTTGGGTACTCACATGAAGGGGTTGTAACGTCTACCTCTATAACCCTTGCAGACAACGATGGGCGCCCTTATATGGGCGTGACCTCGCGACCTATACGAGAGCAGGTTCCCTTCTTTGAAGCGCTGGGTGTCACCTTCTCTTTGATTGGTATCGTAACGCAAGCTATTTCCCAATTATTCAATCCTGCGACCTTCAGCGAAACAGTCGGTCAATCTTCTTCGGTAGTTGGTATTGCGGTAGAAGCAGAGAAGGCAGCTACAAGTGGCGCTTTATACTTTATTGTGCTCGCAGCTGAACTCTCCATCTCCATAGGCCTTCTTAACCTGGCGCCAATTCCTCCTTTAGATGGTGGAAAAATAGTGGTCGAGACCATACAGCGCGTGACACGACGTATCATTCCCGCACGCGTTATCAGCGCCATCAGCATTACTGCTATGATCCTGCTATTGCTGCTGTTCATAGTATTGACCAACCAGGATATCAATCGGTATTTCCTTGGGGGTTAAGCAGATGACGAACCTGCCGCATCAGCCAAACCAGCCTGCTTCGCCACACCAGCCAAACCAGCCTGCTTCGCCACACCAGCCAAACCAGCCTGCTTCGCCGCATAAGCCCCGTCCTCCGCACCTGCCCACCCAAGCGCGCCACTTCACGCAGCAGGTTCTTGTTGGTAAGGTTGCCATTGGCTCAGGGGCGCCGGTGGTGGTTCAGTCCATGCTCTCTGCACCAACAACCGATGTGGAACTTTGTTGCAAGACAATAAAAGAGCTTGCAGCACAAGGATGCGAACTGATTCGTATTGCAGTTCCCAACACACAGGCGCTGCCAGCCTTTAAACGTATCTGTGCCTCTTCGGAGTTACCGGTTATCGCTGATATTCATTTTGATTACGTCCTCGCAATCGAAGCTGCTCGTCGGGGAGCTGCAAAACTGCGCATTAATCCAGGTAATATCGGCTCGATGGATCGAGTGAACGCAATCATCGACGAATGTGGAGCACGAGGCATCCCCATCCGCATCGGTGTTAACGCCGGTTCGCTTGAGAAGGCTTTCGCGGAGCGTACTGATCTTACGCAGACCGAAAAACTTGTTGGTTCGGCCGTCTCGTTTGTCGAGCATTTCCACTCACGCGGTTTTAAAAACATTGTCTTATCCGCAAAAGCACATGATGTCTCCACGACCATAGAAACGTATCGGTTACTCTCTGAACGGCTGCCTACCATCCCTCTGCATCTTGGCGTGACCGAAGCGGGAACCCTCACTCAAGGCACCGTTAAGTCTGCCCTTGCTCTCGGTACGCTTTTAAGGGAAGGGATTGGCGACACGTTGCGCGTTTCTCTCACTGCACCCGAATATGATGAAGTAAGGATTGCATGGGAGATACTAGCTGCTGTGGGACTTCGCCGCCGCTCGCCAGAACTGATCAGCTGTCCAACATGCGGCAGATGTGAAGTCGACCTGCAGGGCATCGCCCGCGAGGTTGATGAGTGTCTCCAGTCAATTCAGGTTCCCCTGGCCGTTGCAGTGATGGGTTGTATGGTCAACGGCCCTGGCGAAGCGCGCGAAGCTGACGTCGGAGTGGCCTGTGGCAAGGGTAAAGGAGCGATATTCTCTCACGGAGAAGTGCTCTATACTGTTGACGAGCAAAGGATCGTAGCTGCGCTCTTTGATGAGGTTGAACACCATATAGCTGATGGTCTGATTGCTAAGAAGCCCTCGTCTTTAGACTCTACATAGATGTCTATCGAGTAGTAGCAATAAAAAGGCGTGCCCCGATCATAACTGACGACACGCTAACGCAGTAGAAAGAGAGAAGAACCGTGCCTTTGGTCACTCCCGGTATCACACGTATGAGCACACTCTACAGTCCCACACTCAAAGAGGACCCGGTTGACGCTGAGATCAGTTCTCATCGCCTCTTGCTGCGTGCCGCAATGATACGGCGGGTCAGCGCAGGGGTCTATGCTTTTTTNCCACTGGGCTATCGAGTGTTGCGCAAGATCGAGCAGATCATTCGCGAAGAGATGGATGCAATAGGCTGCCAGGAACTTTTGATGCCTATCCTACAGCCTGCTGAACTTTGGCACGAGAGCGGACGTTGGGACGTCTATGGCCCTGAGCTTATGCGCCTGACTGACCGGCACGAGCATTGTTATGCGCTTGGCCCCACCCATGAAGAGCTCATCACAGCACTTACCCGAAACGAGCTGCGTAGTTATAAAGAACTTCCCATATCGCTTTACCATATACATTGGAAATACCGCGATGAAATACGTCCGCGTTTTGGGCTGTTGCGTGGCCGCGAGTTTTTAATGAAGGACGCTTACAGTTTTCATGCAACGCAGGAATCATTACAGGAGCATTATGACGATCAGGTGGGCGCTTATGGAAGAATCTGTGATCGGCTTGGCCTCATCTGGCATGGTGTGGAGGCTGATTCAGGGCAGATAGGAGGTAAAACTTCTGTTGAGTTCATGGCGTTAGCTGAGGCAGGGGAGGCAGGCATCCTCTATTGTACCTGCGGTTTTGCTGCGAATGTTGAGGTTGCTACTGCACAGATCCTGCATGAGAACCATGAGGTACCTTTTGAGAAGATCTGTACTCCTGGAGTCGAAGCGATTGCAGATCTTGCCGAGTTTTTAGACGTGCCTGAGGCTGCGACAGTCAAATCCCTTGGAGTGCGTGATGCTTCAGGAAACGTTGTTATATGCTTTGTCCCTGGAGACCATGAGCTAAGCGAGACTAAGGCAAAAAACCTTCTAGGAGCTTATGTTCTTTTAAGTGATGAAGAGATGCAGGCTACAGGGATAGTCAAGGGATACATCGGGCCAATCGGGCTTAAAGATACTATTCGCGTGGTTGCGGATGCGTCGCTTAAGAGTTCAACTCACTGGATTATTGGCGCAAATGAACCAGACTACCACTATGTGGGTGCGAAACCCGGTCTTGATTTTGAGATAGGGGAGTGGGCAGACCTTGTTGAGGCGCAAAGCGGAGACAGATGTCCGCTCTGTGGCAAGGGACTTGAAGCAGCCCGTGGTATAGAGGTTGGGCAGGTGTTTCAGCTTGGAACAAAATACTCAGAATCCATGCAGGCAAGCTATTTGGATGAGATGAACAACGAGCAGCCATTCATCATGGGTTGTTACGGTTGGGGAGTGTCGCGGAGCCTCGCGGCTATCGTTGAGCAACACTTTGACGACCATGGGATCATCTGGCCGGTGAGCGTATGTCCTGCGGAGCTTGTGGTGATCCCCTTGATGGTTGGTGATGACCTTGTGGAGCCGACGGCTCAACGTATCGCTGAGGCGCTTGCTGCGGTGGGAGTCGAAGTCGTCTTCGATGACCGGGCAGACCGCGCCGGCGTCAAGTTCAACGACGCTGACCTCATTGGCTGGCCGTATCAGATCATCGTGAGTAAACGTAGCCTTGACGCCGGCGCGGTCGAGTTCAAGGACCGTTTAACTGGTGAACGCCGCGAATTGCCTCTTGATGAAGCCGTACACTTTGTCGAACAGATCGTAAAGGAAAAACGCATATAAAATGCTTAGAGCGTCAGTAATGTAAGATTACTTACGAGACCGGCGCTAAGCTATACTACGTATCTTGCTTGATGGCTTTATGTTTTGAAGAAATCAATCTGTAGACGATTGTAATCAGCCATAGCCAGGAAATACTCAACAAAACTGGGGAACCTGTCGATCTCTTCTGCGGCATACCACAGAACAATTCCCGGTTGATGAGATGTTTCGCGCGTTATGACATGGAGGTCTCTGTCCTGAGATGTAGCTGCGATTGGTAATAGCTCTGCTTTTTCAAATCCAGAAGCTTTGATGACATGCTCATCATCCAGGATTGTAAGCATTTCCATTGCGTAATCCATCAAAGGCGAACCCATCAGGTCTTTGGTACTAAATAGATTCACCGTTTGCATGAAGCCTTCCCACCCGTTTGCGCACGACAGGAAATCCCGGTACTCTTTATCAAGCTTGTGTCCCAGCTTCGCCTCAACTGCAGCCAGCTGCTCTTCAGTTGCAGCCAATTCTGGGTAATAGTATTGCCAGAGGCCTTGTGTATCCAGTCGCTGTATTTCATTTTGTACGAGCAACAGAACAGCTATCCTGTCTTTCCATTCTTTTAGAGTATCTGGTTTTTTTCGGTTCATCTTTAACTCTTACCTTTGAATAAAGGGCTCTTCGATTCTGGCAATGACTATTTTTATCTCAATAAAGATATTATATACGAGCCGGTGTGGTTTCCAACTTTTCAAGTTGTTAACCACACCGGCTCTCTACCACCCATGCTTTTGGTTATCTTTTNTGAATANTGAGCACCGTTAGTTCGCTGGTATCATACGAATAACTAAACCACCTGATACGGTTAGCGTANCTCCACTTTTGAGCTCCGCGTTCAAGAATTGGCTGTTGTAGATTCCATAGCTCGTGTCAACACCAAAGATCTCATTCACACCACCATTGAAGATATTTGATGAAATGAGATTGCCGTTGCCTGATACCGCAACAATTTTATAAACACCTGCTGGAAAATCTGTTCCCGCTGTGTAACTACCGGTGGGAAGCTCAATCGCTTTGGTTTCGTCATAGCTTCTGCCCGAGTAATTTGAGTC
>JGI24702J35022_10001990_pt1 | contig 12596 bp, 8 predicted proteins | sample TergutTh196P4_FD_35022 | JGI IMG/M metagenome (IMG submission 35022)
TATCATTTAGATGTTACTTTTGATTTAACCTTGACCACAAATATGAAAAGATATGATTATTTCAACCTCAATGACCATGATATTTACAAAGATCATCAAATGAAATATTTTAAACTAGTTACTAGTGATATCGAGGATAATTATTTTTATCGTCATAACCTATTGATAGATACTTATACAGAATTTGAGCAATATATAGTAAGTCAGTTACAATTAGGAACTAAGAATTTTTATTTCAAGATTAATAATGAATCTTTTTCTGAAATGAGGTTAAAGAAGATTCTGGATTACACTCTTGATAAATATGTCGAATTTTTTCACCAGAGCGTGCAATTAGACACGAGGTACAATGAAACACAGATGGTATTTGAATTAGAGTTTCGATGAATAATTATTCAGCTCAATGTTATTTGGTAGCTGGAAGACGAAAATGGCAAAAGGGCTTGATTTTGCAAGCTCTACTCACTACCAATGACTCTCTTGTTGTACCCAATAAATCTCCTTGACTGAGATATCAGTTTTTTTTTAATGGCATGCAAAAAATTAGCGCTAATGTTTACAGATATAAACTCTTAATCAACTAGGAGGAGAAATGATCAATAAGCGTCTTGTTGAACATCCAATCTTGGATTGTCCAGAAAGAGAAAAGGTTTCTTTTTATTGGATGCGTTCAACTTACTTTGCTTACAAGGGTGAAATGCTATCTTCAGCTCTCATAGCTAATGGTTTTGATATTTTTGGTCATCACCGCAAAGATGACTCGGCCATTGGGCTTTTTTGTGCCAATGGTCAATGTGCCAACTGTATGGTACTAGTCAATGGTAAACCTGTGAAAGCCTGTATGACAGAAGTTCAAGCGAACATGATTGTGGAAAGGTTGGATTGGTTGCCAGAAATGCCTTTAAGTACCAGACCGATAGAGTTTAAACCTCTTCAGGTTTTGCAGACGGAAGTCCTAATTATTGGTGGTGGACCTGCCGGGCTTTCAGCATCTTTAGAGTTTGAGCAATACCAAATTAATCATATCATCGTTGACGATAAACCTGAACTTGGGGGAAAACTAAACCTTCAAACCCATAAATTTTTTGGTTCCCTAGAAGATTCTTATGCTGGAACCAGAGGTATAGAAATCGGGAAAAAATTAGCCCAAAAGGTGATGGCGAACCAATATGCTGATGTTTGGACCAATTCAACGGTGCTTTATATTTTTAAAGATCAAAAAGTAGGGGTATTGAAAAAAGGTGAATACTGTCTTTTGCAACCCAAAATAATCTTGAATGCAGCTGGTGCAAGAGAAAAATTTTTACGGTTTGCCGGTAATAAGCTAGTGGGGATTTATGGCGCAGGTGCCTTTCAAACTCTTGTGAACAGAGATTTAGTTCAGTGTTCTCAAAGATTGTTTATTATTGGCGGAGGGAATGTAGGGATTATTGCTGCCTACCATGCCTTGCAAGCAGGGATCGAAGTTGTGGGTTTAGCAGAAGCCTTACCAAAGTGTGGAGGATACAAAGTACATGCCGACAAACTTAAAAGACTCGGAGTACCTATCTATACATCGCACACCATTATTTCCGCGCATGGCAAGGAAAGAGTAGATTCAATTACTATTGGAGAGGTAGATTCTCACATGAAGATCATCCCCAAAACGGAAAAAAGTTTTGCCTGTGATACCATTTTGATTGCTGTTGGGCTAGACTCATTAAATGAGTTTACCTCCGAAGCAAAATTGGCGGGGATGAAAGTGTTTGCAGCTGGCGATGCTCGTGAAATAGCAGAGGCTTCAAGTGCCATGTTCAATGGGAGAATCGAGGGGTTTAAAATTGCGCAAGCCTTGGGAAAAACCTCCGGTGAAATACCGTCTGAATGGTATGAAAAAGCTGATGTATTAAAAGCCCCTCCGGGCAAAATTCTTGCTTATCAAAATGGGAAAACAGAAGCTGGTATTTACCCCATTATCCATTGTTTAGAGGAGATACCTTGCAACCCTTGCACTTCGATCTGTCAGAAAAAATTGATCACCATCCCCGAGCAGACAATAATTGGGCAGCCACGGTTTAAGGGATCATGTATGGGATGTATGCAATGTGTACTCATTTGCCCCGGCCTAGCAATTTCTTTGGTTGATTTCCGTGCGGATCGAGACCATCCCTTTGTTTATTTACCATATGAATTTCCCCATCGAGTTATTAGGATAAATGATCTTCTTGAGGTGGTAGACATCGAGGCGCAGCCCCTGGGACAATTTCCCGTAGCTGATGTGCTAAATTATTCCCAACACAAAATGCAGATTATTAAAATTAAAATGCCCAAAGATTTAGCTCCCCAAGCGATAGGTTTTCGTTTGCAAAAAGCATCTGTCACCGAGGGCATCAATCGGGTTTTTACTACTCTTGGTATAGAAGATACAACCATGGTATGTCTTTGTGAAAGAGTTAGTGTTGCAGAAGTTAAGGGTTATATAAAAAAGGGAATTACTGATTTTAACCAATTGAAAGCGATCACCCGTATTGGAATGGGAGCCTGTAACGGGAAAACTTGTGAAAACCTGATGAAGCAATTGCTTAGGCAAGAAGGAATAAAGCCTGAAGATCAGATACCTCACACGCGACGTCCGCTTTTTGTGGAAGTATTATTAGAAAAATTTGCCTTGGAAAATGTCAATGAAATGAGCAGTGATATCAACTCCGCTACCGGGCAAGCTACCTCTTCGTCAAAAAATAAACCTTCCTTTACCTAAATCCCATGCCATATTAAGGATAATAAAATGAGTAATAGATATGATGTTGTGATTATTGGAGCTGGGTCTGTGGGACTTCCAATTACCACCTATTTAGCTGAAAGTAAAAAAAAGGTTCTTTGCCTAGAAAGCAATTTTTCCTTTGGGCAGGGTAACAATAAAAAAGCCATTGGGGGGGTAAGAGCTTCCCATTCTGATTATGGAAAAATAAAGTTGTGCCAACGCAGTATTGAAATTCTTTCCACCTGGGAATCAATATCAGGAAACGAAATCGGTTGGCTCTCAAATGGTTATACCTTTGTAGCATATAATGAAAAAGCGGAAAAAACTTTGAAAGAAACTTTACAATACCAAGTGGCACTTGGTTTAAATACAAGCTGGGTCAATCCAGAAACTCTTGATGAGTTAATTCCAGGAATTGAAAAAAGAGGTTTAATCGGGGGTACATATTCGCCTGACGACGGTAGCTGTTCTCCGCTATTAACAGCTAATGCCTTTTTTTTTAAGAGCTTAGAAAAGGGAGCCACATACCGTTTTCAAGAAAAAGTGATTGATATTGTTTTTGCTCACGGAGAATTTACTATTAAAACGAATAAAAACGAATATGTTGCTCTCTTTCTTGTAAATGCAGCAGGTAATCATGCCCGCACAATAAGTCAGCTTGCTGGTTTTGATTGCCCTGTTCAACCAGAAAGTCATGAAGCTGGGGTTACTGATGCCGTGCAAAGATTTTTTGAACCCATGGTTGTTGATATAAGTTCCGCCCCTGGTTCAAGCAATTTTTATTTTTACCAATACCATGAAGGTCCCGTGATCTTTTGCATTACCCCAGATCCACCTATTTATGGTACAGATAGTGATGCGACCTCCCAATTTTTACCTCTTTGTGTGGCGCGCATGCTAAAGGTTTATCCTCGCTTAAAAAACTTGAAAATTCGTCGTCAATGGAGAGGACAATATCCCATGACACCAGATGGTTTCCCGATTATAGGGAAAATGAAGGAAAATTCCCATTTTATCCAAGCGGTTGGGATGTGTGGACAAGGTTTTATGCTAGGACCAGGGGTTGGAGAGTTAATCGTTAAAATTATTGATAATTCTCTCAGCGAAGATGATCTAAAAATCCTTCAATCTTTTGATCCTTACCGAGATTTTAAAGGCATGGAAGCTTTTAAATAGTAACTTATTACGGAAATGTTGAATATTAAACTCTACCTTGGGCTTCTACTGCTGATTATTTATTTCGGAGGGTGTATGTCCATTCCTCAACCACAAACTAATGTTCAGCGCTTCGCCAGAAAACCTGAGTTAGTGCGGTTTACGGTTCAGGAATTCCCCGATTTATATCTAGTGGGTAAATGTATCACTCTTAATATTTATCATTTAAACATGATCAATCCCCTGGAAGTGTTTTGGCACCAAAATTTTGGGGAAGGGCTTTTTGAATACTTGGAAAATGCTTTTGCGGAAGTCCTTTATAATAATGCCTATATAGGCTTTACGAAAGGAATTAACGACCAAGAATATGTTTATGTTTGTGGCATGTTAGTACGAGAGGATCTGGAAATACCTGCTGATCTTGTTAAATTTCAAATTCCAGGCGGACTTGTTGCAATTAGCTGGGTTCAAGGCAATAATTTTGATTTATTTACGGTTGCCCAAAAACTATCGGAAACAGCTATGACTGAGGCCGGGTATGAATTTGATTACACGAGAGCTTTTGAAATGGAGGTGTACACCTTGGAAAGGTATTGGCAAGCTGACAATCAGGATGGAACACGAATTATTGATTATTATAACCCCGTAATTGTTCGCCAGTTCGATGATGAGGCTGGGCAAAAAGTCTTTCCTGATGAATGATCTGGGTATGCCCTCCTTCGAATTTCAAAAGAATCATAAATATTTTGCCCAAGTAGCGGGTAGTGTGGAGAAACATGCTGCCGATGAACTCCGCGCCTTAGGAGCTGAGGTGGTAAGCGTTATTTCTCGAGGGCTAAGGTTTACTTGTAACACTGAAACTCTCTACCATGTTATTTATTGCTCTCGCCTTGTACAAAGAATTTTAGCGCCATTATTTAGTTTTCAATGTCATAGTGAAAAATATTTATATCACACCGTGCGGAACAATTGTGATTGGACCTCCTTAATAAAACTTGATCAATGTTTTTCCATCATTACGAATGTGATGAGCTCAAAAATAAATAATTCTCTTTACGCTGGACAAGTGATGAAAGATGCAATCTGTGACCAATTTAAGCAAATATACCAACGGAGACCAAATTTTCAACCACGAGATGGTGATGTTGTACTTAGTCTTTATATTAACGATAATTGGGCCACTATTGCCTTTGATCTCACCGGAACTAGTATGCATAAAAGAGGTTACAGAACAGCTGGACATGATGCCCCCTTGCAAGAGACCTTGGCTGCCACAGTGATTAGGCTAACCGATTGGGTCAAAAATAAACCCGCTCAAAATTTGCCTCTCTACGATATAATGTGTGGCTCTGGAACCTTACTTGCGGAAGCTTTAATGCAAGTATGTTGTATCCCGGCTGGCTATTTAAGAAATTATGCTTATCTCTGGAATACTCCATATTTTCAAGAACAAACATGGTTATCTATGAAAAAAAAAGTTGATTCGCAAATTATTCCTCTCGTACCAGATAGTATTATGGGGTCTGATCTAAGTCCCGAATGTGTGGAAATTACCCGCCAAAATCTAAAAAAAATACCCTTTGGAGAAAAAATAAAGGTTTCTGTTTCTCCTTTTCAAGAACTACCAAAAATTCCGCAACGGGTAATAGTTACCAACCCCCCATATGGAATTAGAATTGGCGTCAAGAATAATATCCCCAAACTCTATCAAGAACTAGGCGATTTTTTAAAACAAAAATGTCCCCAAAGTGAAGCTTATATCCTCTGTGGTAAAGCAGAACTAGTGCCCGAATTGAGGTTGCGGGCTCATTGGAAAAAAAGTTTAAAAAATGGAGACTTAGAAACAAAACTAGTAAAAATTAAGATTAAGTAAAGAGTCTGCAAGCTTTCGCCCATAAGCGTTAACTTTCATAAAAAACAGTCCGGAGCGGCAATCTCCGATCTTCATTTGACGCGGATTTATGGCAACAGCCTCTTATACTACAGAGTGGAAAAAATCATTTTTTGAGAAACATTCGACGTTTTTCATAGTTCAACAATTGGAGAGAGCATTGGCACGCTGATTGTTCTACCATAAGCAAAAGATTAATCTTGTCCTTCTTTCTCTATCTTGATGGCATAATAGACGGTTGTTGGCTACATTTGGTAGATCATTCCCCAAAGAAAAAATACTGTTTTTTTAAGTCTGGTTTTTCATCAAAATGATGGGTGGTTACGGTTATCATAAATTTTACTGCCCCAAAGGAGTTGAATATGAATACCAAAAATATGTTGATCATGTCGGTGGCTTTAGTCATTGCGGCTATGATTCTTGGTAGCTTTTTTTACCAAGCAAGAAAACCAATAAATACTGTTAGGGTTGTAGGATATGCTTCCAAAGAATATGATTCTGATATTTTAAAATGGAAAATAACATTATCTTCTACAGCGGCTACTAATAATCTTACGCGCGGTTATATCCAATTGAACGAAGACATCAAAAAAATAAGAACATTTCTTGAAACAAAGGGTTTTGATGCACAGGAATTGGAAATTATGCCTGCTTGGAATTATGCCAACTACAATCGTGATGGCATTGTTACTAATCACACTTTTGAACAGACCATTACTTTTACGGTAAGAGTTGTGAGCAAATTTGACGAAATAGAAAACTATGCTCTCGATCTGACGGAAATTGCAGAAACAGGAATAAACTTAAGAAATTCTACTGTGGAATACTATATTTCTGCCCTTCCCGATGTGAAAAAAGAAATAATTTCTCTAGCCACTCTTGATGCTCTTGAAAGAGCAACTCAGGTAGCCAAAACAACAAACGCACAATTAGGAAGGCTATTGAGTGGTCGTGTGGGTGTTTTTCAAATAACTGAACCTTTGTCAGTGGAAGTACAATCATATGGAATATACAACACGAATACACGGAAAAAGCAAATCTCTGTTACTTTATCCGGAGAATATGAATTAAAGTGAGATCAGAGAGTTTACCCCCACTCACCAAGGAAGAGTTGCTTTCGCATCAATATTGGATGCAATTAGCCCTCATGCAGGCTCAAGATGCATTTCAAGCAGATGAAATTCCTGTCGGTGCGGTTTTAGTTAAAAATAATGAATTATGCTTGAAAAATCATAACCGCACAAAAGAATTGAATACCCCCTTAGCTCATGCAGAAATGCTTATCCTCAATGAGATCCAAGCCCTTGAAAAATACCTTTATGATTATACTTTGTATATAACTTTAGAACCATGCTTAATGTGTGCGGGAGCCATTATTCTAAGCAAGGTGGGGCAATTAGTTTTCGGGGCTTTGGACCCCAAAACTGGAGTTTGTGGTTCCGTTTATAATGTGCTCTGTGATCGACGTTTTAATCATCACCCGAGCGTTAGATCTGAGATCTTAGCTTCGGAATGTGGGCAAATATTAAAAAATTTTTTCCTTTTAAAACGGAAATTGGAACCGGACCAGGTATGATATAGCATTTCCTCTTGACATTAAATATAGCCGCAATCTCCGATTGCCACAATGACGATTGGCAATTGTTGCTATGATAATGGTTATTGTATCGTGGAAATGCTATATACTTTTCAAAGAATAGCTAACAATTATTCAAAAAAATATTTTAAGCTAAGATGATTATTGGCGAGGTATGGTCACCGGAGAAAACATATGTTCTTTACCCTGAAACTAGTAACCAGTGGCTCTCTTATTGAGTAATAGTGTTCTGTTTAGCAACATGAGTTTACCCCTAAGCCACATCATTTTATTTTGGTAATTATCGTCAACAACTTTTTTCCGTTTGCTTTAAAAAGAGTATTGACATTTTTACTTACTTTCTTAAATTGGTAACGAAATTTGGAGAGATTAGCATGATCAGCAACTATTGGTGATCAGACAAACTAATTTCATTTTATTGAGGTAATATGCAAACACTTGGAATAAACATTGGCTCAACAAGTCTGAAAATGGTGATTGTAGAACAAGAAAAAATTATTTGGAGCAAATCTTTACCCCACGAAGGTGATTTTATCTCCACAGTTTACAAGCTAATCAAAGTTGGTCAAGTACCAGCTAAAATTCCCACCTTTGTAACTGGCAATGAAGGTCGCTTAATGTTTAATCTCCCTGGCAATATGGAGCTATTGTGCCTTGAAGAAGCTTTAAAAACCCTTGCTCTTCAGGCTAATGCGATCATTAGTCTGGGAGGTGAGGACATTATCGTTTATACACTAAGTGATTACCAGATTGTCAATAGTTTTTCGGGTAATAAATGTTCTTCGGGAACGGGAGAGTTTTTAAAACAGCAGCTTGCCCGCATGGATATGAAACTGGAGGATCTTGCTCATGTGCCCCCCGAAGCAAAAGTTTACCCTTTATCGACAAGATGTTCTGTCTTTATGAAAAGTGATTGCACCCATCGGCTGAATAAACGCGAAGCAACTAAATATGATATAGCTCTTTCGCTTTGTGATGTCATGGCTGTGAAAGTTATTGATTTTTTAAAAAGAGCAAGAATAACTTCTGGTAAAGTTATTCTTATTGGTGGTACAACCTTGAACCAGTATGTGGTGAAGTTTATCAAAGAAAAGGCCCCCGGTATCGAGTTTCTCATCCCGCCTCAGGCCCATGTCTTTGAAGCTTTGGGAGCAGCTTTACTGGCGCGCACCCAGGGTTGTGCTTTACCCGAGCCACACCTCCTTATGTGTCCGCAAAAAATAAAGTTCTCTACACTGGCGCCATTACCAAATTTCCAAGGGAAAATTACTAATCTTTCCTTGAAAACAGGGCAAGTGAAAGCGGGACATATTTATATTCTCGGCGTTGATGGAGGTTCAACAACAACGAAAGCTTGCTTGGTAGACTCCGCGACAGATGAAATTGTTGCTAGCCACTATGCTCGAACACATGGTGATCCAGTGCAAGCTTTAAAAGAATGTTTACAGGTTCTCCAAAATAAAATTATGCAAGATATAGGAACAAAGGAAATAAATATTAAGCTCGTTGCTACAACTGGTTCAAGTAGAGAAATTTTGGGAGTTTTTTTGCAAACTCAGGGAGTTTACAACGAAATAACCGCTCATGCTGTAGGTTCAACCTATTTTGACCGTCAAGTAGAAACAATATTAGAGATTGGGGGGCAAGACGCGAAATATATCTATTTAAAAAATGGAGTTCCCATAGACTATGCTATGAATGAAGCTTGTTCAGCTGGTACGGGCTCTTTTATTGAAGAAAGTGCGGCAGGTGATCTATCGATTTTCGATGTAACAGAAATAGGCTCATTAGCTTTAGGCGCCAACGCACCTTTAAAATTTGGCGAACATTGTTCTGCTTTTATCAATAGTGATATTCGGAAAGCTGTTCAGCAAGGAGCAAGCCGCGAAAACATTACTGCGGGAATTATTTACTCTATAGTGGCTAATTATTTAAACCGTGTTGTGGGAAATCGCCGCATCGGAAAAAAAATCTTTTTACAAGGAGGAGTGGCGAAGAATCAAGCAGTCCCCTTAGCCTTTGCCATGATGTTGGATAAAGAAATTCTTATTCCTCCGCTACCAGAGTTAATGGGCTGTTTTGGAGTTGCTCTTTTGGCAAAGCAAAAATATTCCGAACAATTACTCACCGCCACAAACCCCAATATTTCTGCTCTCTTAACCACAGAGATAAACTATGAAAGGGTGTTTAAGTGTCAAGCTTGTGATAATCTTTGCCCGATTCAAGTTCTGAATGTTAATTCTCAAAAATATATGTTTGGCGGAAGATGTAATAAATACACTAACCTGCGTAAAGCAGTGGAAGATGTGCCGGTATTTGATTATGTGGAAAAAAGGCAAGAAATGCTATTCAAGGATTTTGCCGCGCCTACAATCAAATCCACTGGCGACATTGAGGTCTTGCTCAATGAACACCCGCGACAAAGAACCATCACCATTGGGATTCCGAAAGCTCTGTCTGTTTATACCCTTTATCCTCTATATACTTGGTATTTCTATGAGTTAGGCATCAGAACCTTTCTCTCCGAAGAGATTTCCCCCATTGGGGTTGCTAGAACAGAATCGGAATATTGCTTTCCAGCCGAAATTGCCCATGGAGCCGTCCAAGATTGTCTTGACCGGGGAGCTGATTATGTTTTATTACCTCATTTTCGTGATATGCCTAGCTATGAAGATGATGTTCATGCCACTTTTTGTCCCATCACCCAAGCTCTACCTTATTACATTGAAAAAGCCTTTCCTGATGTGCCGAAAGAGAAATGGTTGCCTTTAGTTGTTAGTTTTAAGTATAATATTGACAAAGCATTAGAGTTGTTTACGGAGTTAAATCATCAATTAGGTATTTCTACTGATGAAGCAAGAAAAGCTTTTAGTAAAGCTTTATTGAAACAAAATGACTATTTTGCTGCTTGTCGCGAGCTTGGAGAACAAGCGCTTGCCGACGCGATCAATGCGCAAAGACCGGTTATCGCCCTTCTTGGGCGACCTTACAATGCCTATACCCCAGATGCGAACATGGGGATACCTTTAAAGTTTATGACGCGAGGATATTCGATTATTCCTTTTGATATCTTACCTTTTGAAGAACAAGAAATTTTCCCGAATATGTATTGGTATTATGGTCAACAAGTTGTAAAAACCGCACAATTAATTAAAGATTATCCCATTTATATCTGTTATATCACTAATTTTTCTTGTGCGCCAGATTCTTTCTTGCTTCATTATATTGGCTGGATTATGGAGAGTAAACCATATTTAGTCTTAGAATTAGATAATCACACGGCAGATGCTGGCTTGGATACAAGGATTGAGGCTTTTCTGGATATTGTTGACCGTGATTTCCACTCTTCGGCTACCAAACATGGATTACCACGGGCAAAGAGTACGAGAGACTTTGGTTCAGGTATGGATTGGAAATTCATTTATGACGAGAAAGCTGAACGGCTTAGTCAATTGAGGTTAGAAAACAATCACACCAAAGAAAAAATAAACATTAGATACAATAAAAGAGTGAAAGTACTTCTGGCGAATATGGGCGCCATTACCACCGAATATCTTGGTGCTTCCTTACGTAGTATTGGAATTCCAGCTGAAGTCTTACCTGTGGCAACCGGTAAAACAGTACAAACAGCAAGGGCACATGCCTCTGGTAAAGAGTGTGTTCCTAGCCATTTAGTTCTGGGTAGTGCGCTGGAGTTCCTTAAAAGCGATAAATATAAAAAAGAGGAAATTTATTTACTATTTGTCCCTATTACTTTGGGACCTTGCCGAACAGGACAATATTTTGTGTATTACGAAAACTTATTTAAAGATTTAGGCATTAAAAATATCGTTATTTTTACTCTTTCAGATGAAAACTCCTATACTGAACTCGACGCTAATTTTGGGAAAGTGCTCTGGAAAGGATTGGTTCTTTCTGATTATATCAAAGACATGCAAAACACTCTGTTAGCAACTGCTCAAAACACTGATGAAGCTCAACATGAATTTACTAATGCCTGGCAAAATTTAATCTACACCGTGGAACATGAACCCACAAAACTTTGGGATGAATTAAAAATTTTAGCTGCTCGAGTGCAACAGATACCATTAAAAAAGAATCCTCGAGAATTCCCTAAAGTAATGGTTGTGGGCGAGATCTATGTTCGTAGAGACGATTTTGCCATTGAAGAATTAACCAAGCTCATTAGCGAAAACGGGATCATCGTCAAGGTCGCAGGTATTTCCGAATGGATTCATTATTTAGATTTTAACCGTGAATACAACCTGAAAAAACTAATTAAACTAAGAAAAAAGAACCAGCGTCTTCTTTCACCTCCTTGGCGAGAACTACAACAATTAAAACTGGAAAAATGGTGGAAAAAATCAATCGAAAAAAAGATACTTTCGATTTTAGGTCCTACAAACTTAATCCCTGAAACACCACACGACATGCAAATAATTATGAAGCAAACGCAAGATCATTTCATCAGCTTAGAATTAAATTCTGAAATTGCAGTTTCTACTGGCTCTGCTGCCACTGTTATGGAACATGGTTATTCAGGTGTGGTTAATATTTCCCCTTTTGCTTGTCTTATTGGAAGGGTTATTCAAGGAATATATACCCCTTGGGCAAGAGAACGTAATTATCCTATTCTATCAATGGAAATTGATGGCTATTCTTTGCCTCCGAACTTGATTAATAAACTTAATATCTTTATTATTAATGTATTAAGATTTAAAAACGTCTAGATGCCGGCTTTTTTTTGTCGTGAATGTGGCTTTGAATCAAACACTTGGATGGGGAAGTGTCCCACTTGCGATGTTTGGAATTCTTTTGAAGAAACTACTAAAGTTACTGGACGAAAAAAAAAGGAAAAACAATCTACTTTCTTCAAAACAGATATTATACCTTTATCCCAAGTATGTGTGGGTGAAATTTTTCGCCGGCGGACTGGGATTCATGAATTAGACACTGTTTTAGGTGGCGGTTTGGTAGGGGGAATGACTGTTTTGCTTGGTGGCGAACCAGGTATTGGCAAATCGACGATTATGCTCCAACTTGCTTATGCCTTGGTGAAAAATATTTCTGGGTCTACTCCTTATCATGTTCTTTATGTTAGCGGAGAAGAATCTGCCGAGCAAATCCATCTTCGTAGCAAAAGACTCAATGTTTTATCTCCTCATATTTTGCTCTATTGTAGCAACGATGTGGAGGAAATAATCCGTCAAATA
>JGI24702J35022_10001991_pt1 | contig 12595 bp, 7 predicted proteins | sample TergutTh196P4_FD_35022 | JGI IMG/M metagenome (IMG submission 35022)
CGGTGGCCGAGCCGGGCGCGTAGGGGTCGACGTTCTGCGACAGCACCGGGACCGAGACGCCCCTGGCCACCGCCGACAGCTCGACCGCCGGCGGGCAGACCCCGATGGCGACCCCCGACTCCTCGGCCATGGCCTCGCACGCCCTGGCGAGGCGGAGGGCGCCCTCCCCCTCCACTTCGGCGTACGCCTTGAAGTTGACGATGATCACTGGCTTGGAAAGCTTCTTAGTCAAGTCTCTCGAACCTCTGCCTGAGCTCCTTGAGCACCTCTGGCCTCGAGGTGTACTCCATCTCCTCCGCCGGGAGTATCGACGGGGTGAACGGCCCCTGCGTCCGCAGGAACCTGCTGGTCTTTATCGCGTTCGCACGGGCCGAGTCGAAGGTCGGGTTGCCGAAGAAGTCGACGGGCACGTGGTCCCCGCCCTTGGAACCCAGGGGCTCCAGCCCCTGGAGCTTGCCGTCGTTGAGCTGGAAGCCGAGGCAGCATATCCTCGGCGGCCCGTCGAAGTACGTGGGGTCCGAGTCCTCCGGGGAGCACGGGTAGAACGTGCCGTAGTGGGAGCCCCTCATCCAGCCGCCGGCTATCCATGACGTCATGAGGAACGGCTGGGTGTACTCGCCTACCGACGGCAGCCCGCTCTGGGAGCGGCAGACGCACACGGGGTCGTCCTTGCCGATGTACTTGCCTGCGGTGAGGTTGAGCTTGTCGGTGGACACCACGCAGGCGGGGCCAATGCCCGCCCTCGAGCACACCCTCTTGATGGCGTACCTGGAGGTGTCGCCGAGCAGCGCGAGTATGCTGAGGGTCTCCTCCGGCGAGGACATGACCACCTTCATGCTGTCCATCACGTCGTGCACCTCCACGTCGAACCCCTTCTTCGCCCTCGCGTCGACGACCAGCCCGGTGGTCGTGAACGGGTCCAGGTATATCCTGGAGAGGATCGGGGAGTATGCGGAGGGCTCGGTCTTGTCAGCGATGAAGAACAGCAGAGGCTCGGACCCCCGCTCCTCGAACGACATCTCGGCGGACCCGGGGCCTGCGCCCTTGACGTTGCCGGAGAACGCGTCGGTTAGTATGTCCTGCCCGGCGGCGTACAGTTTCATGGACTTGGCGATCTTGGTGGCCTCCTGGAAGCACTCCCACGCCGCGCCGTGTATGTCCTTGTTACCCTCCCCTTTGTAGTGCGTCATGAACAGGTTTATGTCGTCCCCCACGCGGGTGACGTAGAAGTCCTCGAGCACCCCCTGTTTCTGTTTGTCCGCCAGGATATCCTTGGCAACCTTCATCATGGAGGGGTGGGGCCTTGAGTGCCCTACCACGGAGCCAACGTCCGCCTTGATAACCGATACCGTCACTTTCTCTTTAGCCATGGGTTACACCATTCTCTCTGTGAGTATGCGCTGACAGTTATAATAATATTTTTTTCATCCCGGGGAAAACAAGGGGCGGGACCGTCATTTCCCGCAAGGTCTTTCTATCCGGTTGACAAGCTGTATGTCAGAGATATTTTCAAAATGCTTTTGATTATTGGTGACGAGCGTGTAGCCGTTCACGACGCAGAATGCCCCGATAAGCAGGTCTGCATCGACAACCAGCCTACCCTGCTTACTCAGGTCAGCATGCTGCATGGCGGCTTCGTTCCAAACCGAAGTGGGCATCCCCTCTACGCCGTGTTTGCGGTATATGGAGTCGAACGGGACGGCCTTTTTTGTAGCGCCGGAAAGTATGGGTCCACGCCGGATCCCATAGTAGACTACGCGCGGGATAACACATAATCCGCCGTCTGCCATAGCCAGGTCATTGTTATCATAAACAACGGGGTCGCCCTTGAATAGGTATGAGATTATGTTCGAATCCAAAGCGTAGATCACAGGTCAATCTCCCGGTCAAAACTCATGCGCTTTTTCAATATCTCATCAAATTCCGCTGGCAAAGGCCCCGTCGCACGCATCTCCTCACGGAAACGCGCCATCGCAGCGAGTTGCCTTAAACTCACTTCTTCATCGGACTCCTCCAGCAGAGTGACAATGGCTCGGCTACCCTCCGGTATATTCAATTCAACGAGCGGGACGAACCGACCCCTCTCAAAATACGCTTTGTACGCTTGCATGAGAAATCACCTGTTCAACAATACAAAACGCCGGTTAATAGGTTTTTCGTTTACTTTTTGCGAAGGAGAACAATATTGGACGCAAGGGGGCGGCACACAAGTCAGAGGTCTGATGCAGATGTGGTTCATACTCCACACTACACTCAACCATTTCTTCGTAATGGGTATTTTTGGCTTTTTTGAAAAAAATTGTTATTTTTGAGGATAGGATCGATTTATTGCGTATATTTATTTTGTATAGGTATATCAAAAGTATGTCCAAAATATTTAAGTCGTATGCTATAAGATGTAAGCTTGCTAAATTTTTTTATATAGGATACAAGGGGAGGGAACATAATACCAACTACCCATGAAAAACATAGCATTTTTCTATACAATACGAAACACACGGCCTACCGCGGCGGGTGCGCCAAGGCTACCGCCATAGCCGTCCTGTTGGCGTCGGTCATCGCCATGTCGGCGATCCTGGCGATGCCGGGGGAGTCGGCGGCCGCCCCGGTCGACGTGTATGTGGACACGGTGCAGGAGCTGTCGGACGCCATGGCCAACGCGTCCGGCGACACGGGCATATTCCTCACGGCGGGATTCGCCGCCGACCTGGAGACGAACGGGGCCATGCAGATAACGCTCCCAGCCACTCATGATCACGACATCACCTTGTATTCCGCTGCGACGCTGACAGCTATGACGGGCGGGCGGCACTTCGACATCGTCAACAACGGCACGGGCACGATAAGGTTCGACGGCGTGAGGCTCGCGAACGACTCCAAGATGCCGAGCACGGGCGGCATGCAGCTGCAGGGCGGGGGGTACGAGTTCGATGGATGCACATTCACGGACCTGACGAGGGCGGCCGTCGCCTTCAGCGGCAGCGCGAACGACGCAGTGTTCACAAACTGCACTTTCAAGGACAACCTCAGCCGGGCGGCCTTACTGGCCGGCGGGATCGCGGCCGACAAGGCGGAGTACCGTTTCGAGGACTGCCTCTTCCAAGACAACAGGGCGACCAACGCGGGGGGAGGCGCCATCTACATCTGGGGCTCCCACTTCGACATCGGCATCGACGGCTGCGTGTTCTCCGGGAACAGGGCCGTCGGGACGGGGACGGGATCCGGCAGCAACAACACCGTGGACGGCGGCGCGATCTACGTCAGCGCAGACTACGGGGCGGGAGGCTCCCTGACGATCTCCGACACGTACTTCGAGGAGAACTTCGCCCAGGACGACGGCGGGGCGGTGTGCGTAATAGGGAGCAAGACGTGGACGAGCGTCAGCAGCAGCATTGTGAACTGCACGTTCTACGGCAACACCGTCGCCGGCGCGCACTACGGCATGAGCGCGCCCCTCATAGGCTACCTCTGGTGCACGGACGGCTCCGGCGGGGCGGTGAACTATTTCGGCATGACGGAGTCCGAGGTCACCCACTGCACGTTCTACAAGAACGGCGTCACCAACGCGATCCCCAGCGGAGCGGGCGGGACCAACCTCGGAAGCGTCGGCGGAGGCGGAGCGATAGCCGTCGACACGGACGCGCCGTCGGCGACGATCGACAGCCTCCCGCCGATGCCGAGGCTCTCCAACAACATATTCGTCGGGAACTACGTCGCCAACCCCATGAGCCAGTCGATGATCGACTTCATCGGCCTGTTCGGCGGCATAAAGGAGCGCTCGAGGACTGGGAACGTGTTCGTGCTCCCCGCCTGCGACGCGGACTCCCAGGGCCTGCTGTGGGGCATGGACCCGCGCATGTTCGAGAACAACGGCAACATCGGCTACGACAACGGCAACTACGACACCACAGGGGCCCCGAAGCCCAACTCTTACACCGACAACGGCATAAGCCCGTCGGAGGGCATTCTCGTGGCGAACGTCTTCGCCGACTATGTCGGCACGGCGTACAGGGGCGACCCCAACACTGCCATACCCAGAGAGTACGGGGAACCCGTGGGGGCGCCCGGCGGCGACGTATACAAGAAGTGCTTCGTCGTGAGCCCCACCTCCAACGAGCTCTACCGCGACGGGTCCGTCCCGTACGTGGCCGAGGTCCCCTACGACGTGCTGGGGAACAAGCGCGACGTGTTCCCCAACGCCGGCGCGGTCGAGATATTCTGGACGATGTTCGACCCTGGCGCGGGGGCGGACTGGACGGCCTCCGTGCCGGCAGAGGTGGAGAACCCGGACGACCCCGGCATGCCCTACCCGGTCGTCCAGAGCCTGAACTTCGGCGTCAACAACAGCTACTATGTTACGACGTCCGTGGGGGTGCCGGACGCCCCGTCCGGCTACCTGAGCGCCATGCCGCGCTCGGCGATAGAGCATCCCGACCCCGGCTACGGGTTCATGGGGTGGCGCAGCAGCGTCCCCGACCTGGGCTGGGCGGGCTACGCCGAATGGGCGGCCGCCAACGGCCACACGGAGCCCACCGTGGCGGACTTCCTATCAGGCCACCCTGTGGGCGACCTGCCGGAGGGGGCGTTCCCGCTCTACCAGCCCGGGGAGGCGTTCCTGTCGACGAAGCAGACCCTGACCGCAGTGTGGGCGCTGGGCCTCTACCGGGTCGACTTCGACCTCAACTATGACGCCACGCCCAACTGGCACGCCTCCTCCGAGCCGGGAAGGGAGGCGCCGAGGCTGGACATACCGGCCGGAAGCGCCATCCTCGCGCCCACCGAGCCCCTGCGAGCCGACTATGCGTTCGGGGGCTGGCATGTCGACGCCGGATGCTCCCAGGAATGGGACTTCCTCTCAGATGTCGTCATGGAGGACGCCGTGCTTTATGCCAAGTGGGACGTCCTGATGTTCAGCGTCGCCTACCACGGCGACGGCGCCGACGGGGGCAGCGCCCCGGTCGATGCGGGCAGCCCGTACCCGATATGGTCTCAGGTGACCGTGTTGGGGAAGGGGACCCTGAAGAGGACGGGATTCACGTTCGATGGGTGGAGCGTAGTCCGAGGCGACCCCTCCCCCATGTTCGTCCAAGGCGAAGCGTTCGCCATCAGCGGCGACATCGACCTGTACCCCGTCTGGAGCCCTGTCCCAGGAGGCGGCCAGGCGGCGCTCTTCTATATCCATTCGAGCGCGGACGACGGGTCGCGCATAGACCCCCTCGGCGCGGTGGGGGTCAGAGGAGGGGGGAGTGCGACGTTCACCTTCCACGCCCTGCCCGGGCACCACATCGCGTCTGTGCTGATCGACGGGGAGGACCGCCCCGGGCTCATCGGCGCGGGGTCATACTCCTTCAGCAACGTTGCGAGGGACCACAGCATCTCCATCATCTCCGCTCCCGACGGCGAGGCCGTCCCCCCGGGTGCCGCCGATGGGGGGACATGGTCCCCTTTGAACCTGATATGCGCTGTTGTCGCGCTGTTCGGGGGCGTGATCGGGGTCGTTGCGGGCAGGGCCGCGACCGTTGAAAGGGAGGGGTCGCAGCGGCACAGGCGCACGGCTGCGCTCAGGCTCTCGGCACTCGCCATCGGGGTCGCGTCGATCATCGTGTTCATGCTCACTGAGGACTGGACCCTGCCGGCCGCAGCGACCGACTCATGGACGCCCCTGATGCTCGCCATGCTCGCGGCGACGGTAGCGACGATGTCCGCAGGACTCCGGCGCGGCGGGGCGGGAGGGGAGTGAGGGGGATCGGGCAGGCTCCCCTGACAACCGCCCGCCGCCCCCAGCGGGCCGTTTTTTATTTTGGGCCGGTGTAACCCGCAGGACGGCAGGCAACGATTGAAATGGAAGGGGCGCGGATGTTGGTGCGCCAACAAGAGGCTGCCGAATTCACACTGCACGTATCACACTTTCGGCCACTTTCAGCCACCCCCTGGTTAAGCTTATGAACCATCTGTGGCATGGAGCATCTGCCGTTAGGATGGGAAGCCCCGGGTTCGGGGTTTCGCCTAACCGCGAACCCGGGACCGCCTGGCAGGAGGTGATATCATAGCCAAGAACCAGAACGGCTCCACAATCCGCATCGTGATCAAGGACATGGTCATAACGATCAAGTCCTGATCCGATGCAGGCTTCGTCTGATCCACGTCACGGATCCGTCCCCTCCGAGGAGGGGACGTTAAACCCTCTGCTTGGAGAAGTGATTGCCATGCGCCCTTATAAACCCTCCCACGGCGTCCTTTTTGCCCCCACCGCGCTCCACTTTCGGGCACTTTCAGTCACCCCCCAGTTAAGCTTATGAACCATCTGTGGCATGGAACGTCTGCAGTTAGGATGGGAAGCCCCGGGTTCGGGGTTTCGCCTAACCGCGAACCCGGGACCATCTGGTAGGAGGTGTTATACATACCAGCTAATCAGAGCGGCCCTGTCGTCCGCATCGTGGTCGGAGGGATGGTGATAACCATCAGACCTTGATCCTGTGCGGTCGCGTTTGATCCGCGTTAAGGATCCGTCCCCTCCTCAGAGTGGACGTTAAACACCTGCCACCAAGCGTCAATCACATTTCCCCCTTATAAACCCTCCCTGCGGCTCCCTCCCTGTTCCGACTGCAAGGTATTTATTGTTTGCAGGTCTAATCGGGCATCGTTGAAATGACCCCAATCAGAGACTCCGGGAACATCTGCAAGGAAGACGGGACCGTAACGGTGAAAGGGTGGGTCCAAGACACGAGGAACCTCGGCGGCATATCCTTCATCACCCTCAGGGACAGGCACGGCGTCCTGCAGATAACGATGCCTAAGAAGAAAATCGACCCTGCGCTATTCGAGTCGCTCACAAAGCTGCCCAGGGAGTCCGTCGTCGCCGTGACGGGGGAGGTCAAGGCTAGCGACCAGGCGGCATTGGGGGTGGAGCTGATCCCCACGTCGTTCGAGCTGTACAGCGAGGCCGCCGCGCCCCTCCCGATGGGGGTGGTGGACAAGGTCAACGTCGAGATGGACACCCGCCTCAACAACAGGTTCATGGACCTCAGGAGGCCGGAGGCGAGGGCGGTGTTCGAGATAAGGTCGCTGGTGGCCGAGCTGATATCCGAGGCGATGAGGATGAACGGGTTCGTGGGCGTGAGCACCCCGAAGATAGTGGCATCGGGGGCGGAGGGCGGCGCGACGCTGTTCGGCGTGGACTATTTCGGGAAGCAGGCGTACCTGGCGCAGAGCCCCCAGCTATACAAGCAGATGATGATGTCCACCGGCCTCGACAGGGTGTTCGAGATAGGGCCCTCTTTCAGGGCCGAGCACTCGAACACGAACAGGCACGTCACCGAGTTCTCCTCCTTCGACGGGGAGATGGCGTGGATCGAGGGGGAGGAGGACGTGATGGCGATGGTCGAGGAGGCCGTCGACTACGTGCTCGTGCAGCTGAGGGAGAGGGGCAAGAGGCATCTCGACATCCTTGGGAAGGACATAGCCGTCCCGAAGAGGCCGTACCCCGTCCTGACGTACACAGAATGCCTCGAGGTCGTCGTCGGCCTCGGCCTGCCGCTGAAGGACGGGGACGACCTCGGCACCGAGGGTGAGAGGCTCATCGGCGACATCATGGCCGAGAAAGGCAACGACCTGTACTTCATCGTGGAGTACCCCGAGGAGGCGAAGCCGTTCTACATCATGGAGAAGGAGGGCACGGGGCTGTCGTTCTCCTTCGACCTCGACTACAAGGGCCAGGAGATATCGTCCGGCGGCCAGAGGGAGCACAGGTACCCCAAGCTCATAGAGAGGATGGAAAAGAAAGGGCTCGACCCGGAGGATTTCGCGTCGTACCTGGACGCTTTCAGGTACGGCATGCCCCCGCACGGGGGGTGGGGGATGGGCGTGGACCGCCTGGTGTCGAAGATACTGGACCTCCCCAACGTGAGGGAGGCCATACTGTTCCCGAGGGACACGTCCCGGCTCGCGCCGTGACCCACTTTCGGTCACTTTCGGGCACCCCCCCTGTTCCCTTTTAATAGTCAGCCGCGAATCAATGCATCGATAACATGGCCGCCGCAGGAGACATATACGAAAGGGAGCTGAAAGGGCTCCTCAGCGGGGACCCCAAGGCGATAGCGAAGATGGCCAAGACTTGCAGCGAGCACGAGAGGGCGTGCTACGGCCTCGTGCTGGAGGACCCCTTCCTCGTCACGAGGGCGGCGGGGTCCTTCGGCGTGGACCTGGTCGCCATGAGGTGGGACTTCTCGTTCCCCATCGAGGTCAAGAGCTCGGCGGAGGAGACCATGCACTTCAGCAGGAACCCGAGGCTCACCGAGCAGGCCGCCAACATGAAGGAGGCGTGCCGCGCGTCAGGCCTGCTCCCCGTCTACGCGTTCAGGCTCAAGGGCGCGAGGGGCGACCCCTGGAGGGTGTTCACCATCCCCACCCGCTGCGAGCTGAGGGGGAAGAACGAGTCCATGCGGAGGGCGATCCCCGAGCTGGAGGTCACCGGCAACGGGAACTACGTGATGAGGTGGGGGGACGGCATGAAGCTCTGCGACCTGATATCGTCCATGTCGGACGGCCGGCGGGAGGCCCCCATGGCGGAGCCGCCGGGCGCGGCCGCCCCGGACGAGATATACGAGGAGTAAGGGCCGTCAGCACTCATAGGGATCATCACGGATCAGCCTGGTTCTCTCTTCATCCGGCCGCCCGTCCATTGCGCAGGGGGTTGATAAACCGTTCGCAGCGGGGTTCGCCCGTGCGTACAGTATAAATCCTTCTGCGGATATGGGTGGATTATGTGGAAACAGGTCAAGGAGAGCTTTTGGAAAGAGAACCGCGAGTCGAAGGTCGAGGGGGTCATGGACGCTGTGCAGGACATAATCGACCTCGTCAGGTTCGAGGGCGACAAGGCGCTGGCGGACCTCACGCTTAAGTTCGACAAGGTCTCCGTGGGGGAGATGGAGGTGTCGAGGGACGAGATCGAGGACGCCTACGAGAGCGTCGACCCGCTCCTGCTGGACGAGATCGAGAACGCCGCCGGCTACATACAGAGGTTCCACGAGCTCCAGGTCCCTGAGGACCTGTGGCTGAGGGAGGTCGAGCCGGGGATAACGCTCGGCGTCAAAAGCACCCCCCTGGAGAGGGTCGGGTGCTACGTCCCCGGCGGGAGGGCGTCGTACCCCTCCACCGCCCTCATGTGCGTCATAGCCGCGAAGGTCGCCGGCGTGGAGGAGGTCGTGTGCTGCACCCCGCCCCCGGTCAGCCCCCTGACGCTGGTGGCAATGGACATAGCCGGCGCCGACGAGATATACAAGGTGGGCGGGGCGCAGGCCATCGCCGCGATGGCCCTGGGGACGGAGTCCATAGAGCCCGTGCAGAAGGTGGTGGGGCCCGGCAACGTCTACGTCACGGCTGCGAAGATGATGCTCAGGAACAAGGTCGAGATAGACTTCCCCGCCGGGCCCAGCGAGATAGGGGTCCTCGCCGACGGGTCGGCCGATGCGGAGTTCATCGCCGCCGACCTCGTCGCCCAGGCCGAGCACGACCCCTCCTCAGCGTGCCTTCTGGTCACTACCGACCCCGGGCTCCCCGGCGAGGTCTGGTCGCACATGGAGGCGATGATAGGGGGCGCCCCGAGGAAGGAGACGATCCTAGCCGCGCTGGAGAACTCCGGGTACATCGTCGAAGAGGACATGGAGCTCGCCGTGGAGGTTATGAACGGCATAGCGCCGGAGCACCTGTCGATCCAGGCGGCGGATCCGCTGGGCGTTCTGTCGAGGGTCACGAACGCCGGCTCCATATTCGTCGGGCCGTTCACCCCTGTGGCGGCCGGCGACTACGCCTCGGGCACTAACCACGTCCTCCCCACCGCGGGCCACTCGGCCACCATGTCCGGGCTGGGCGTGGCGCACTTCAGGAAGACGTCCACTGTCCAGATGATATCGAGGGAGGGCCTCGAGGCGCTCGCCCCCACTATAATCGCGATATCCGAGGCGGAGGGGCTCCACGCCCACGCCGGCTCGGTCAGGGTGAGGGGAAGGAAAGAGGAATGACCCCCCCAGACGAGATCGACCTGTTCGACCACAGCCTCTACATAAACAGGGAGCTGTCCTGGCTGGAGTTCAACCGGAGGTGCCTCGCCGAGGCCAACGACACCAGCGTCCCGCTCCTCGAGAGGGTGAAGTTCCTCGCCATAGCGTACGGGAACATGGACGAGTTCTTCATGATAAGGGTGCCCGGGCTGCTCCAGAAGGAGGAGAGCAGCAGCCTCATCGCCATAGGGCCGGACGTCTACCCCGACACGAAGGCGCTGATGTCCGAGATAAACGTGTCCGTCGGCAACCTGGTGGACGGCTACGAGGCCTGCTGGGGCCGCCTCAGGAAGGAGCTGCACGACGGCGGCATACGCATACACGACAAAGGGTCCCTCTCCGACGCCCAGAGGGCGTGGGTCGGCGAGTACTACAGGGAGAGGGTCCACCCCCTGCTCACCCCCCTGGCCCTGGACATATCCCATCCCTTCCCGTTCATATCGAGCAACTCCCTCAACATCGCCGTCAGGATCAGCAACAAGGGGGAGAACGTGTACGCCAGGGTGAAGGTGCCGCTGAGCATACTGCCGAGGTTCGTGAGGATACCGTCGGAGTCCCCCGGCATGGACTTCGTCCAGCTGGAGGACATCGTGGAGTCGGAGATCGGCCGCCTGTTCCCCGGCATGAACGTCACCGGGGCGTACATATTCAGGGTCACGAGGAACGCCGACGTCCAGGTGACTATCGACGAGGCCTGCGATCTGATGTCGGCCGTGGAGACGTCCATCGACTCGAGGGACGTGGGGTTCCCGGTCAGGATGATGGTGGAGGAGGGGATGCCCGGCGAGATGATGTCCCTCTTCGGGAGGAACCTGAAGCTGAGGGACAACCAGATCCACACGGCCACGCTGGGGGGGATGCTCCTGACGGACCTGTGGCAGATAGCGTCGCTGGACGTGCCGGAGCTCAGGGACAGGCCCTTCGCCCCCCATGTCCCCCCCGAGTTTGGGGAGGACAGGTGCATCTTCGACACGATAAAGGGGAGGGACTGGATAATATTCCACCCCTACGAGCCCTTCGACGTCATCGTCCGCTTCCTGAACGAGGCGTCCGAGGACCCCAGCGTCCAGAGCATCAAGATATGCCTGTACAGGATCGGCAAGGACCGCTCGATAATAAACGCGCTGAGGAGGGCCAGGGAGAGGGGCAAGACCGTCTCGGTCCTGATGGAGCTGCGCGCGAAGTTCGACGAGTCCAACAACATCTACCTGGCGAGGGAGCTGGAGAAGATCGGGGTCCACGTGGTCTACGGCCCGGTGGAGCTGAAGGTGCACGCCAAGCTCCTGCAGGTGGTCAGGCTGGAGAACGACAGGCTGGTCAGGTACACGCACATGAGCTCCGGCAACTACAACGCCAGCACCACGAAGCAGTACAGCGACATCTCCTTCCTAACGGCGGACAAGGAGATCGGGGACGACGTCGGGGAGCTGTTCAACGCGCTCACCGGCGTGTTCGGCCCCCGGGAATACAAGCGCCTCCTGGTCGCGCCGACCACGCTGAAGAAGACCCTCATCGGTAACATAAGGAGGGAGGCGGAGAACCAGTCCGCCGGGCGGAAGGCGTACATAGCGATGAAGTCCAACGGCCTCGTCGACTCGGACATAATCGCCGAGCTCTACAAGGCGTCCATGGCCGGCGTCAAGGTGGACCTCAACATCCGCGGCCTTTGCTGCCTCAGGCCGGGCCTGGAGGGGGTCTCGGAGAACATCAGGGTCATAAGCATCGTCGACAGGTACCTGGAGCACTCCAGGATATACTACTTCGAGAACGGCGGCGACCCCGTGATGTACATGGGCTCCTCGGACATGATGCCACGCAACCTGATCGCGAGGGTGGAGGTGCTGTTCCCGGTCAGGGACAAGGGGATGCTCCGGCTCATAAAGAAGAACATACTGGACGTCCATCTCAGGGACAGCCTCAAGGCCAAGGCGCTGACCCCCGACGGGAGGTACGTCCCGGTGAAGGGCAAGGGGCGGAGGTTCCGCTCGCAGGCGTGGTTCATAGAGAACAGGGGGAGATGGCACGGCTGACGGCTCGGAGGTTGTGAGCTTCATAGACATCGGGACCAACTCGATCCACATACTGGTGGCGCGGTTCTTCGGCGGCGCGATGGGCACCCCCATATACCAGGACAAGGAGACGGTGAGGCTGGGGCAGCACCTCTTCAGGCACGGCTTCATAGACGAGGAGACGATCGGCAGGGCGCGCATCGTGATGTCGAACTTCGTCAGGCTGTCCAGGGACCTCGGCGCGGAGAGGGTGGTGGCCTACGCCACCTGCGCCGCCAGGGAGGCCTCGAACAGGAAGGAGCTCATGGACGCGGTGAGGGCCGAGGGCGTGGACGTGAGGGTCATCTCCGGGCTGGAGGAGGCGAGGCTCATAAGGCTGGGGGTGTTCGGCCCCGGCGGCCCGCCGTTCAGGGCGCTGGAGATAGACATAGGCGGGGGCAGCACGGAGATAGCCCTCTGCGAGGGCGGGGAGGACCTGTTCCTCGACAGCCTGAGCCTGGGCTCGGTGAGGCTGGCCTACGGCGGCGG
>JGI24702J35022_10001992_pt1 | contig 12590 bp, 10 predicted proteins | sample TergutTh196P4_FD_35022 | JGI IMG/M metagenome (IMG submission 35022)
GTAATCGAAACCGTGTGGCTCGAAGTCACCGTTGCTCCCGATGCCGAGCCCGGCGACCGTGAACTGCGGCTCGTTATGCCGCCGGGATTGACGAACCCGATGTATTTTCAGGTCGGCATCCATCCCGAAGTGATGGAAATCGAGCCGAACTGCCGGGAATCCCTCGGTCTGGCCGATTACATGAACAATTTCGAGCCGCGAGTTTACGATGTCCCCGTCGTCATTAACGGGCAGATTTCGTATTCGGACATCGATCAATTCCGCTTTCGGGCGAAAAAGGGCGAAAATCTCGTGCTGACAGCGCAAGCCCGGCAGTTGGTTCCCTACATGGCCGATGCCGTACCGGGATGGTTTGCCGCCGTACTGACGCTTTTCGACGCCAACGGCAACGAATTGGGCTACGCCGATTCTTTCCGCTTCGATCCGGACCCGGCGCTTTATTTTACGGTGCCGGAAGATGGCGAATACGTCGTCGAAATCCGCGATTCACTGTTCCGGGGTCGTGAGGATTTTGTGTACCGTCTGACGATCGCGCAGACGCCGATCATCGAAAGCGTCTTTCCTCTCGGCTTGAAGGAAGGAACCTCGACGACTTTTGTCCTCGGTGGTCGAAATCTTCCGGTCAACGAAATCACGGTCGAAGCGCAACCGGGATCGGAGTCTGTTCGGGAAATTTCGCAACTCGGTGGCCAGTGGTTGCCTCATCCGATTCGGTTTGCGGTCGACACGTTGCCGGAAATCACCGAAACGCCTGGAAATAATGCCTTGGGTTCCGCCCAACCGGTCGCGTTGCCACTGATTGTCAACGGCCTGATTTCGCAGCCGGGCGAATACGATTATTACCGTTTCGATGGCAACGAGGGCGACGTTGTGGTTCTCGACGTAACGGCTCGGTCGCTGGGATCGCTTCTTGACTCACGGGTTGCCCTGCTCGACGCATCGGGCAAGGTTCTCGCCGAAAACGACGACCGACCGACACTGAACGACAAATACCTCTCATTGCGTCTTGGGCTCCAAACGCACGATGCCGACTCGTATTTGATGACGACGCTTCCGGCGACCGGATCGTACTTGGTGCGAATCGGCGACGCTCAGCGGAACGGCGGAGCGGCTTACGGCTATCGATTGCGCATTTCGTCGCCGGAACCGGAGTTTACCGTGTATTCAACGCCGTCGACGCATCAGTTGGCCGCCGGGGGGATTTTTCCGATCTGGTTTCACGTCGATCGGATGGATGGGTACGATGGTCCGATCCAGCTTCGGATTATCGGAGACGCCAAGGGATTCAGCCTCGACTCGGCGTTCATTCCATCGAAGGAATCGGATGTCCTTTGTACGCTGACAACACCGCCGGAAGCGGCCTTGGAACCGATTCCGCTACGCTTTGAGGCATTCGTCGAGAAAGATGGTCGTACCATCCGGCGTTCGGTTGCGCCGGTCGAGGATATGGAGCAGGCGTTCCTCTATCACCATTGGGTTCCGGCGGACGACCTTTGGGTGACGATCCCGACGAAGCGTTCGCCGACGGGTATTCAACTGACGACACCGGAGCCGATCCAATTAAAACCGGGCGGTTCCGTGGACATCGTATTGGCAACGCCGCCGGGTCGGACCTATCCGGAAAACATGTTTTTCAAACTTGCCGAGGTAATGCCCGGCGTTTCAGTGCAGAAAAAGTCATTCGCCGAAAACCTGTTGACGCTGACTTTTACCGCAAGTCCCGACGTTCTCCAGAAAATCGGCGAGAAAGAACAATGGAAGGAGCCGCGTGCCGCGCTCGGCGGTAACTTTATCGTCGAAATCGAAGCCGAAAATGCGCAAAAACAACGCTATTCACTGGGCCTGATCCCGGCAATACCGTTTAGAATTGAATGAAGGGGGAGAGCACAGGGAGGACTGCTCCTTGTGCTCTCTTCCCCTATTCCTGCTCCCTGTTCTCCCCCCCCTGTTCGATGACCACCATCCGCGACTTTCAGGCATTGATTCGGACGATGTACTACGAGAAGGACGTCGAACGCGGCGCGGAGGCAACGTTTCTCTGGTTGATGGAGGAAATCGGCGAACTGGCCTCCGCTTTGCGGAGTGGAACGAACGAGGAACTCGGTGCCGAATTTGCCGATGTGTTTGCCTGGCTGACGACGATTGCGAACGTCAAGGGAATTGATCTGACGGATGAAATTGCGAAAAAATACGGCAACGGTTGCCCCGGTTGCGGAAAGTACGTCTGCGACTGCCCCGATAACGTGAAAATGTAGTGGTAAGAAAAGAGAACAGGAAAACGGGGACGGGGCTTTTCCCTTATGCCCACTGTGAATGCGCCACAGCTTTAATTTTCCGTAGTTCTACCGACCAATTCGCCCGGAATGGCGAATTCGATTCGCTCTTCGCAGACGATTTTTTCTTCGAGAGTCGCTCCGAAACGTGTTTGGAGGACGGTAACACATTTTTGGACGATATACTCCGGGGCGCTGGCTCCGGCGGTAACAAGTACGGTTTCGTCGCCTGAAAACCAACCGGTTGCGATGTCGTCGGGGCCATCGACGAGATAAGAACAGATTCCGAGCGATTCAGCCCGTTCGGCCAAGCGACGGCTGTTCGAGCTGGTCCGACTTCCGACGACCAACACAATGTCGGTGCCGACGGCGAGCTTTTCAACGGTACTCTGCCGATTTTGCGTCGCATAACAAATATCACCGCTCGGCGGTCCGACGATCTGCGGAAACCGCGTTCGTAACCTCTGGACCATGGCATTCGTCTCATTCAGAGAAAGTGTCGTTTGCGTGAGATACGCCAGGCGTTCGTCGGACGAAAAGTCCAAAGCGTCGATTTCCCGGTCATTTTCGACGACCCGAACGTTGTCCGGTGCCTCGTTGACGGTCCCGACGACTTCGTCGTGTCCGCGATGACCGATCATAATGATCGTGTATCCTTCCGTAGAGAAGCGGACAACTTCCCGATGAACCTTGTTGACAAGCGGACATGTGGCGTCGATGGTCAGGATGTTCCTCGCCACGGCGGTGCGTCGGACCGACGGCGCCACTCCGTGTGCGGAAAACAAGAGTCTGCTGTCGTTCGGCACGTCGTCGACATCGTCGACGAACACAACGCCGCGGCGTCGGAAATCCTTGACGACCCAAGTGTTATGGACGATTTCGTGAAAAGCGTAAAGTGGCGTTCCAAAACGTTCCAATGCCGCCGTAAGTGCTTTGATCGCCATGTTGACGCCCGCACAGAAACCACGGGGATTCGCAAGAATGATGTGCATCGAGAGTGAAAGAGTGAAAAAGTAAAAGAGTGAAAGAGTGAAAGAGAAGCGATGGTTTTCTCTCACTCTTTAACTCTCTCACAGATAAGGATCATCGAATTCTGGAATTCCCTCTCGGCCCTCGGACTCCGTTCCCCCAATTCCGAACCCCGAATCCCGGACCCCGCTTCCCGAATTCACGCGGTGTTTCGGCACCCAGCGGAGCAATTGGAAGGAGATTCCGGTCGGCAAATTGTCCTGCGGCGAGAACTTCTGTGCATTGAGGAAAACCGTTACCAAATCGCCGCGCGTCGAAGGGTAGAGCTTGACTTCGAGTTTCCAATACCGTGCGCCGTCGATGGGGCACGGTGGAACCGGCTCAATGAGGGTCTGCTTTGCCAGGAGTTCGTTTAACGTCGTTTCGGCGACCAATTCCACGGCGGCAAGGTCTGAAGCGTCAAGCGACCGTTGCCGGGCCGACTGCGTCAAGCCGAAAATGGCGAGTAGTCCGATGGCGAGAATCGCCGTCGCCACCAAGACCTCCAACAGCGAGTATCCGGTTGGAACGGGGTTCGGTGTTCGGGATATGGGGTTCGGGATTGGCGACATCTCATTTTCCGGTGGAAGTCTTACCTCAACGCTTGAAACACGTCTCGGAGTGCGATGCCGTGTTCATCCGCGATTTTTCGTAACGCCTCGTATTCCGGGGCGACCTTTTCGGTGCCGTCCGGCAACACGATTCGCTTGGCGGTAACGGTCCCCCACGGCGTTTCCTTCTCGCAGGGTTCCCGATGCAATACCGTCCGTTCGACCGGCCAACGGCGCACGCCCAGCGTCGACGTCTCCGTGAACAGAACTCTTTCCACGGCGTCGAGTTGATCCCGGCGGCAAAGCACCGAAAGCACAATGCCGGGCCGCTGCTTCTTCATCGAAATCGCCGTCGTCCAAACGTCCAGCGGTTCGAGTGCCCAGAGTTTTTCGATACAGTAACCAATGATCTCGCCGCTGATGTCGTCAAGGTTCGTCTCGACCATCCAAGCGGTTTGGAGTGGAGAGTGTGGAGAGTGTGGAGTGGAAAGTGGAGAATGATCGTGAGGATGATGGTTGTGTTCGTGATTTATTTCGCCGATGATGAGTCGCAAGATATTCGCTTGTTGTTCGAGGTCGCGGGTTCCGGCGCCGAGGCCGATGGCTTGGATCGTAAGAGCCGGCAATGCTCCGAAGGACTCGACATAGAACGTCAACACGGCGGCACCGGTCGGCGTCGTGAGTTCGAACGGAACATCGGACGGTGCAACCGGAATTCCCTTGAGCAATTCCGCCGTTGCCGGAGCGGGAACGCTGCAAATTCCGTGCGCAATCTTCACCGTGCCGCAACCGGTTGGAACCGGCGATGCCAAAACCTTGTCGATACCAAGATAATCCAATCCGACGACGGCACCGACAACGTCCGCAATGGAATCAATCGCACCGACTTCGTGAAAATGGACTTCTTCAATGTCGATTCCGTGTACTTTGGCTTCAGCGGCGGCAATCCGGCGAAAAATCTCCGACGCCCGGCGCTTGTTCGCATCGGAAAGATTACTCCGTTCGATCATTCCGACGATCGTCGAAAGATGCCGATGAACGTGTTCGTGTGGAGCAATGACCTTGACGTGCGTTGCCCGAAATCCTTTACGGTGAACGGACTGCGTTTCGAGCCGCACACCGTCGACGCCGAGACTGCGAATGGCTTCGTCCAGCAAAACAACAGGCACGCCGAGATCAATCAACGCACCGAGAATCATATCTCCGCTGACACCGGAGGAGCAGTCAAAATAGGCAGTTTTCATAGGGACAATTATTCCCTAAAACGATAAACTTGTCAACGGTTATCCGCCCCCGGTGCAATTCAGTTAGCCGGGCCGGCCCCCTGCCGCGCTTGTCCCGACAACACGCATCGGGTAGAATAATCCCTATTGAATCGCCAACCCCCAAAACGTGGAGAAAAACAATGGACAGCGAAACCATGTTGCGATCAGCCCCCACGACCGAGGACGGAGGAGATCTCGTCCTTTTCGACAAAGACCAATTTGTCGGACAATTTCACACAGGCGAGGAAGTCGCCACCTGCATCAAGGAACGCAACGTGAAACGTCCGACCCTGTTGACGCTTTCGTCGCTCAAACCGTTCCGGCATGTTCATATTGGGGGCAAACTTTATGTGTTCTAAAAAGGCAACGTATCAGATTACCAAGGGCATACGACCGATTGTGTGGATTTTATTGGAAAATCCGCATGACGCTTCTATTGAGCCCATTCAGGTTCGGGCCTTGGTCGATATGGGGGCCGATGCGTCCCTTATACCGTCTTATCTTTGTCAGGCTTTGGGTCATTCGTTTGAAGAAGGGCTGTCCGAGTCGTCCGCTTCAGGAATCAGCGGCGAAGCATTACGGACTTTCGCTCACTCAACGAAACTGACCGTGTTGTTTCCGACAGAATCGGATGCAGATACCCCACAAACATTCGATCCGATTGAATTTCCATGCGAATTTGCCGACCAATCTCTTCCGTTTGTCCTGCTCGGTCAGCAGGATTTTCTCCGTATGTTCCGCTATACTCAAGATGGTCGTGCCGGTTGGTTTTCCCTTGAGCAGGTCGGCGCGTCGCAGGGCGACGCGGCTAACGGCGTGCGATAACGATGAATCCGATTCTCCTTTACGAACTGCGGCAAAGTGTACGCAATCGCTCCGTCCTCGTGGCGATGATGCTGTACCTCGCCGCAATGGTGACTCTGACAACGGCCATTCAACTCGCCGTAGTCGACGTCAACGATTTTCTGCCATCGTGGTTCCGCTACGCCGGTTCGCCAAACCAACTACTGGTTACCGTCCTTTTCTGGCTGTATTACGTTTTCGCAAGTTTCGTGCTGATCGGCTTCGCATCGGTCAAAATCGTCTTTGAACGGATCAACGGCGATCTGCTCTACACGACAACGTTGACGTCGTGGCGCATCGTTTGGGGTAAAATCCAACTCGGTATCGTCATCAGCCTGTTTTTCGGCAGTATGACGTTGCCGTTTCTGACTCTCGCCTGGCTCAGTCGCGGTGTCGACATTCTTGGAATCCTCGTTGCATTTCTGGCCGCTTTTGTACTGATACAGATGCACTACGCAAGCACGTTGGCGGTGTTTGCCGGTGCGACTTCACTTACTGTTGCCTTTGCGAGGTTGGTGCCGTGGTTCATCGGACAAGCACTCTTGTTTCTAAACGCTCTGCTTATCTTCATCGTTGCCATACAAGAGCCGCAGTTCGGAGAGGCCGTTCCCGCAATTATCGTAACGATCTCCGTTCTCTGTACGATTGCGTATCTTTTGGCATCGGCACAGTTTGCGCCGGAAGCCGCCAATCGGATGTTGCCCGTCCGCATCGGGCTGACAATCCTGTTCGCCATCACAATGACCATAATGCTGGTTTTGGTAATCGTACGGCGGCATTCGCACATTTCCAACTGGATGGAAGCATTGGTCTACGTCCCTTTCATGCTATTGTGGTGGCTGGTTCCGTATCTCTTTTTGGTCTTTATCTGCGAACGGCCGGAACAGTCGAATCGGCAACGGCAACAAATTCCCATGTCGTTGGTGGGTCGTCTGATTGCCTTTCCGTTCTTCAGCGGCGTTGCCAACGCCATGGTCTGGTCGACAGGATTGGTCCTATCCGGTATTCTCTGGCTGATTGTCGCCGATTATTGTACAAACCTTTATGGAATGTATGGACTGTTTGCGTTTCCGCTGTTACTTTTCGACTACTGCGCCACGTCGCTGCTGATTTGCAACCAGTTGTTACGAAAATGGGTTTCCCGTCACTGGTATTGGGTGCCGGTCTGTGTGCTGGTCGGAATGATTATTTCCGTCTTAGGGATCGGTGTCTGGTTTTCGATGATCCACCACGAGTTGTGGCAATCCTTGTGGAAGATTCCGTTTTTCCCGTATCCTTGGCCGCTTGAGCGTGATGTTGCGGAAAGGCAATACGTCATCGGCGGCATTTGGCTCGGCATCCTTTGCGTCATCGGTTTGCCGTGGATAGTCCATGCGTTCCTCAAGTTCCGCCGTGATATTCCTGCCACAGATCGCACCTAAAAACCGCCCCTACTGTCTTTTTCGGCGGGTTCCGGTAGAATTCCAGAGGATTTGTTTTTCACTCACTCGGAGCATTGCAATGAATCGTCTCAGCGAATGGGTCAGCGGTCGCGTTTTTCGTATCGTTCACGGCAATAATCTTGTCTATAATACCTGTTGGGAAGACCCGCGTCTCGACAAAGTTGCGCTCGAACTTGCGCCGCAGGATAATCTTCTCGTAATTACTTCGGCGGGCTGTAACGCCCTTTCCTACGCGCTGACCGGCTTGAACCACGTTTACGCCGTCGATATGAACCCCCGGCAAAACGCGCTGCTCGAACTGAAAATCGCCGGAATCCGTAATCTCGACTTCGAAACGTTCTTCCAAATGTTCGGAAACGGACGCCTGATCGGTGCCAAGGGACTTTATCTGTCCAAACTCCGCGACGGCCTCACGCCTTGGGCGCAACGCTATTGGGACAAGCGAATCAAAAAATACTTCGACAGTAAACGCAAGAGTTTCTTCTTCTGTGGAACATCGGGAGCCTTTGCCAAGTTTATCAACAATTACGCCGATCGCTATAAATTGCGCGGTTATGTTTACGATCTGCTTTCGGCAAAAACGCTGGAAGAGCAGAACGATCTCTGGTTCAATAAAATCAAGGCGAAACTTTGGACGAAATTTATCCGGTTCGTCGTCGGTCGGGATACGACGATGTCGATGCTTGGCGTTCCCCGTGCCCAACTCAAGCAGATCGAGACCCAGTACAAAGGCGGCCTCGTCAAGTTCGTGGAGGATTGTCTTGACGCCGTGTTTGGAACGTTGCCAATCCAAGACAATTATTTCTGGCGGGTCTATGCAACCGGAAGTTATACACGAACTTGTTGCCCGGAATACCTCGAAGAAAAGAACTTTGACGCTCTCAAAGGCGGTCTTGTGGACCGAATCAGTGTTTACTCCACTACGGTGGAAGGCTTCCTCCGCAAGAACGACGTGAAAATTTCCCGGTTCGTGCTGCTCGACCACATGGATTGGCTCTCGTGCCATCTTTACGACGGCCTCGTTTCGGAATGGGACGCCATTCTTCAGCGTGCCGACGAAAAGACGCGGATCCTCTGGCGCAGCGGCGGCCTCCGCACGGATTTCATCAACGGCGTACCGGTCGAATGGGAAGGTCGACAAACGAACCTTGGCGAAATCCTCGAAATGAATACGGAGCTTGCCGCCGAGCTCCACCGAAAGGATCGCGTCCACACGTACGGCAGTTTTCATATTGCCGATTTGAAACGTTAGCCGTTGCCGCAACGCGGGGCGAATGAATCGTCGTTGGTTTGTTTACGACATTCGGCGCTCAACCGCCATGCGAACGCGCCCCACACGGCAAGAATGACGGCAATTGTCAAATAAGCGGGCACTCCGGCATAATACAGGAGATTGCGAACTCCGCCCCGGCAAAAACTGTCGACCATGAAGAACAGCGTCCATCTTGCATCGTAAAGGTAGGGTGACGCCGGAACAAACAACGCAATGGCACCAATCAGCACACTCAGGCCGACCAACACGTTACAGGTTCGCCGAAATACCGTAGTGCGATGGTTCCAACCGGAAAGGAACGGAATTACCGCAAAGGGCAAACACGGCGTGCAGTGTCGCGGTCCGAAGTAGGTTTGCGGCCAATAAGCGTAGGACGAATTAAGGAGAAAGTAGTACGCAACGATCAGGAAACAGGCGATATTGAGTTCGCGGTTCCAATCCTTTCTGATGTTATCGACCACAAAGTGGGGAAAAAAAATTAGTGCCGGTGAAAACCAGAGAATGCCGTACTTCGAGTGGAATAGCGTCTTGAGAAGTACGACGAAGCTCGGTAACGTGATGCCGCAGAATCCTTCCTTCATCTGTGGGAAATTGATATTCACATGTTGGTATCCGAGTGAGAACGGCGAACCATAAGCCAAAGTGTTGTAGATGCAGAAACAAACGGCAACCGGCACTGCGCCGAGAAACATCAGGCCCGCCGTCGTTGCAATCCGTCGGGACGAAAAACCGCGACGGCAAGCGAGCGACAGAATCAGGAAGCCGAGGATGCAAGCCGGTATTGCCGCCGTGTATTCCACCCAAAAAGAATACGCCAGCAAAACGCCGATGCCAAACCAACCGATTTTCAGGACTCCGGCTTTCGGAGAAAGTCGGCTACCCAAGTCTAACAGATAAACGGCAGCGCAGAGTCCAAAGAGCAGAAATGCACCGGAAAGGGCGTGTCCCATTAAAACGGTCGACCAAAGGCCGAACATCGTTCCGAATCCGAGAAAAACCGCAACGATAACTGCCGTGCGCGGTGGGGCGCCGAGCAGCGTTCCCAGGGCATAGAGAACCGCAACGGCCAAGGCTCCGCCCAGTGAAACGCCGACGGAACCGGCGAGAATCAACAATTGAAAGGCGACACACGGCGAACGTTGCGACTCGGAATACTCCTCATCAAGTGGTCGAAAGGAATCGAAGTCGGTTTTTCCGGCGGCAGTCAACGCATAATACGCCGCCGCAATGAAGGGAAACGAAACGAATGTCGCTCCCGGCGCCTTGTCGCAGTAATAATGTCTTTTCCGATAACAGATGTCGCCGGAAAATTTGACGTAAGGATCAATGCGAATCGTTCCGTCTTTCAGGATGGCCAAAGCGAGTGCCGTCCGATTCGCCGTCATGGAATCTTCAAGAAAATACTTGAACATACCGTAGGTGAACAGCGCCAGAAAAAAAAGGAGTGCAAAAAGGCGCGGCGAAAAACGAACACGGGATGCGGACATCGGTACGGGACTGCAATCGTAAAAGGGATTGAAAAAACGCAGGCAAAATCCGATTCTCTCATCCGAATTTCCGAACCCAAAACCGTCATGACGGCGAATCCGGCTCCGCTTGACTGTTTTCAGCGGATTCCATCGGTACCGGATTCTTTTTTGTCAGAAGGTTTCGTAATTGATCCCGGATTTTTCGGACGACGGGTTTGACCGTCAGATCGAGAAAACGCCGCAACTGAAAGGCAATGCCCGGCTTGCGGAAGGCATACATCCACGCTGTTTCGCGGTATTGTTGTGTGAACGAGGTCTTATACCATTCAAGGCCGCGCAGGAAGTCGAACTCCTTGAATCCGCGTTCCATGAGGTGATCGAGGAGAAAAAACGTTCCAATGTCTCCGGGACTGCCCTTAACGTCGTGCTGAAATCCCTGTTGATACGCGTAACACTTGCCGTTCAGGAGGAAAGCGTACCACAGTGCAACGGGACGGTTTTCGAAATACAGGAACTGGATCAGCGCCCGGCCTTGCGGCAACAAGGCACGGAGTACTTCACGATGAAATCCGGCGTAGTCCGATTCCAAAAACGGTGATGCCTGGGAGTGCCGGGTGCGAGCTTCGGTCGTCAGTTGAACGATGGTGGGAAACCACTCGTCGAGGTTGTCGGCGTTGGGGAATTCAACACGGGCATCATAACGCTTCTTCGCCTGATTCATACGGAGACGTTTGCGTTTCCGATTATGGGCGCCGAGCGATTTCAGGTACTCCTCGTAACTTTCGAAGAGCGACAGAATGTACCGAATCTCGCCGAAATCGGAATAGACCGCAAAGGCGGATTTTAGCCGTTCCGCCAGTGCAACGGTCGCCGGGTCGTCCAATGCGTAATCCTCGATGAAAAGTGAGTCCCATTCCGTCGGATGCGATTTCAGGAATTCGACCGTTGTGTCGGCAACGTCGTCGACGAATCCCTGCCGAACGATGGGACCGAGGTACTCCGGGCAGGTTCGACCGCCGTATCCGATGAAATTCAGGTGTTTACCCAAAAAGAACGGCGTCCGTCGCCATCGGCGATAGAACGGTACGATTCCGACCAGTTCGTCGTCTTTACGGAGCAACAAAACGAAGAGTTCGCCGTGATCGGTGTTTTTGCCGTACCAATTCCACCAAACGGACTGCCAGTCGAATGTCGTAAAGGCATTTGGATACACCGCCGCATCGACCAATGTATCCCATTGTTCCCGAAGAGCGAAAAAGTCGGTCTCTGAGCGGATCAGTTCAATGTTCATACAATCCCTATCCAGCTGATACTCCGGCGTCTATTTGTCCCCATTGTACCGTCTTCTCTTTCGGAATGAGAGGGGCAATCAACGGCAAAAACACGATTTTACTCTTGTCTCAGACGGAGTTTTTTCGTAGGATCCGCGCCCATTGGTCATTTGCCATCCCCACAACCTGTTACTTTCGATTGATGGACGCCGTTTCTCCGACAAACGCCGCCTTCCGCCGCTGGTTGCTGTTCGCTTTTCTCCTGATTGCCGTCTGGTCGCTGGCATTGACCGCGAGTCAGCATTTTTCGATTCCGGCGGAGGAAAACTATCGGACGAAGGATCTATTCGGCCGCTTTTTTCTGTCGTTTTTCCTGTTGGCTTCGTTCGTGTTGCTCTTTCCGCGTCCCGTGGTTCTCGGCTTAATGGTGTTCAGCCTGTTTTTTCAATGGGGAACGCTGTATTATTGCTCCTATTTTGGTGCCGCTCCGGAAATCATGATACTCTGGAGCAACGCCTCCGAAGGTTTCGCCGTCGGCGATGCCGTGTGGGAACTGCTTCCGTGGCGATACCTGGTGTTCCTCGGTCCGGTGTTCGCTCTTCAGGTCGTTTTGCTTTACCGCCATGTTCCGCCGAAGTCTTTTTATCATCGGCGTTTGGTGTTGGCGATAACTTGCGTCACTTGCTACGGAGCGTTGCTGGGGATAGACAACATCAGTGATCGCGGGCTGCTGAAGTACGGCAGAGGACACACTATCCACTATACAAATGGAGACCGCTGTTCGAAGTTCGGATTTCTGCCTGTTTTCGTTCGCGATATTGTCCTACATCACACCCGATTCGATGATTTGAGGGTGCAAGCCTTGGAAAAGGAATCGCAAAGGAGTTTCGGCTTACAAGCGGAGCATCGGGAATTCTCTTTCGACAACATCATCATAATGCAGGTCGAATCGTTGGACAACGCGGTGCTCGACCATCATGTAAACGGCACACCGGTCGTTCCATTCCTGAGTTCCTTACGAAAAAACTCGTTGACGTATCGGATTTGGGCGAATCATCGTTACGGCAGTGCCACGGCGGATTTCGAAATGCTCAACGGCATTCCGCCGCTGGACGGTTTTTTCAACTATCAGGTTCCCGATTTGCCCTACACCACGTNGTTGCCGCGTTTTTTCCATGAGCGGGGTTACGAAACG
>JGI24702J35022_10001993_pt1 | contig 12588 bp, 17 predicted proteins | sample TergutTh196P4_FD_35022 | JGI IMG/M metagenome (IMG submission 35022)
GGAATTGATTGATTTAGGTGTAGTAGCTCAGACCACCGTTTTGGCAGCAACATCTTTAGGGTTGGCGAGTTTGCATTGTGGAAATGTTGCTTTTGCTTTTGCTGGGACTAAAAACGAGTATTTCAAGGATAAACTTGGATTTCCAGTTGGTTATGAATGTGGAATGGCGGTTTTGCTTGGATATGCAAAATCCATCGGTATACCGCACGAACTTGACCAGTCAAAAATCTTGTATATCAAATAGCCATATTCGCAAGTATCAAATTGTTTGAAAGTAAGCATTATCCTGATAATGCCATTCCGCAAAACCTGACGCAGACCATATTAAGCAGAACGAAAAATAATATCTACTACGCCAAAGAAAGTATAGACGAGGCATATCAGAAGCGCTTCGGGCAAGCCGTAGAGGATTAAAAGTTCAAACCTCAGCGTATTGTCAATCAATTCTATCGAACGTGACTATGCTCTCTTGCCTTGTGTATATCCCTTTTGGAGTAAAGGTAAGTGGATTTGTATTTGTTCCGCCCATTATACCGTTGTTGCGGACAAAGTTTATACTATCCACTGCCCAGCTTGACGCCGTACCTAAATCGGTAAATCCTGCTGCGCTTGTATTGCTTATATCCATTCCCGCAACACCGCATACATTTCTTATCATCGTAGCAGCTTGCTCTCTAGTAAACTGCTCATTAGGTGTGAACACTCCCGCTTTTGTTTCTGTTGGAGCCGTCGTTCCGCTAGTTATTCCTAGCCTATAAGCTGCCAATGCGGGCTACGCCCGCAACCCAACTCGGCTCGGCGAAGCGCGGTTCCCCTCGCCTCACGCAGGCGATGCCTGCGCACCGCGCTGTTCGCGCGGTGATTAGCAACTTCCGGCTTAAACAACTCGCTTTTTATTTACGTTCCTGGGCCGTAAGCTGCTAAAATAGCGGGGTCATTTGTATCTGAAAAAGTACCTTGACTATTTATTAGATCTCTTTCTGCCATAATGTTATCAATGCTTTTACCAAGCTTGTACTCTAACCATTTTACCGCCATACGACAAAACTCAGCGCGAGTGATTGTATTTGTATATGCACTTTGTATATCGTTAGGCACAAAGCCCTTGCCGATTGCGCTTGTTATACCATCACGCGCCCAATCGTTTGCGGCGGTTAAGTGATTTGTGGTTGATGTCGCGCCACTTTCGTCCGCAGTTGTTGCATCCAGAAGCATCACCCCGTCAAAACTCAATCTTGCACTAAAATCGTTCTTTTCCGTTTTAAGTGGACTACCATTCACAGTTAAGAAAACTGCTTTGTCTTTAACGGGAGGATTATCTCCTATAATTGTTTTCACCAATGACGCTATGGCAGTTCGCTCGTCCGCTAACGAGGTGAGGTAAATTAAAAACTCCTCAGACAAATTCAGATGAAAATCTCTGACCGTTGCTTGGTGGTAACTAACCACACTACTTGTATTAGCTGAACTTGCGCAAGCAGAAAAAAGAATGACAAGAGAACACAGCAGAACCATTCCAAGCACGGTAGTATTTTTCACAATGAACACCCCTCATTTTAGATTTCATTATGCTAGACGAAGGATTCATGAATTTGTTCCACAGAAATATAAGTTTTCTAAGCTGTGCTGGGCTTGCGCCTGTGGAAAAACCATCATCGACCGCTGCGTCAGGCTGGCCTATCGCGATTACCTGACAAACCCCGAACCATCGCGTATGCCGATGCTTGAGGATTTATACAACCTACTACGTAATCAGGCGGAGCCAGAGGCGCAGCATCTCGCCACGGCTTTGGAGATTTACAGACACTGATCTATTTAAATGTTGACAGGCTGTTGAACATCACCGATGAGTGCACGGCACGCACAACCGAAAGGGACTTATAACACCTGTCACGACACAAAAATAGCGGCTGAAAGGTCGCGCAGCCGCACCGCAACGCGGGGCGATCTACGGGGTCTGGGGCAGCGCCACAGCGAGCGGAGCATAGCGGGTGTGTACCGCTATGCACTGCTCGCCACACGTCCGAAAGAGCGTCAAAAGCCTTGTCCCGCAACGATTTCAAGGCGAGTGCGGACACCACAGGGGCGAGTCCTTATAGTTTGCCACACGCCCGAAACAGCGTCTGAAGCCTTGTCCCGCAACAGTTTCAAGGCAAGTACCGACACCGCAAGGGTGAGTTCTTATAGTTTGATATTCCCTAATAATATTGACATTTGATAATCAGGATATTATAAGTCCTGATAACTACAATCAAGACTACGAAATCCGACTTGACAAAAGACGCATATGCGACTATTATGTAATGTGTACTGTATTTCATTATAAGAATTACAACAGAGCTACGGAGGCACAGTTGTATGAACGGATATATTAGTGTAAAAGAAGCAGCGGAGCGATGGGATGTTACGATCCGTCAGGTACAGAGGATGTGTTGCTCTGGCATGATTCCCGGCGTAATTCACTTCGGCAAATCTTGGGCTATCCCGGAAGATGCAATAAAACCTACGCGTACAGGGAACGCAAAACCGGGAAGAAAAGCAAAAACAACAAAGATGACGACGGAAGAACAATCATGAGCAGTCTAAAACGGAAGAGTTTAATCGGCATAAGCATACAAAGGAAACGGGAATTGTGATTTATCTGGAGGCGGGAACCTGATGGATATAAGTAAACTTGAAACTACCATAGCAGTTGGAGAAACCGTTGCCGTCGAGTTCAAACGATGCGGAGGAAAGATTGAAGCAGATACTTACGAAACTGTCTGTTCTTTTTTGAATCGCTTCGGCGGTGATATTTATCTTGGAGTGGAAGACAACGGCGAGGTTGTCGGAGTTCCCGAAAATGCCGCCACTGATATTATCAAAAATTTTATCTCGAGGGAGACACACGAGTCAGTCTAAGCAGCGCCATTGCCCGTGAGATGTTGGTCAATTGTCTGATCCACAGAGAATTCACAAGTTCGTATATCGCGCAATTTGTTATTGAGAGAGACCGGATGTATACCGCGAATGCCAACCGCGCCGAGACAGGAGAGATGATTACGCCTGAAAACTTCAGACCGAACCCTAAAAATCCACTCATCGCGTCTTTCTTTCGTAACATCTGGCTGGCTGACGAACTCGGCTCCGGTGTTAGGAATCTGTATCGCTATAGTAAACTGTATTCGGGCAAAGACCCGCAATTGATTGACGGCGATGTGTTTAGAATTACTGTTCCGCTTGACGACGCCTATTCGTTTGACGCACAAATTGGTAAAGCGCAAAATAAAGCGCGGCAAAGACCCGCAATTGATTGACGGCGATGTGTTTAGGATTACTGTTCCGCTTGACGACGCCTATTCGTTTGACGCGCAAATTGGTAAAGCGCAAAATAAAGCGCAGTTAAAGCGCAATGATGATTGCGCTTTAACTGAAGCTGCTGTGATGGACTATATGCGTGAGTACCCTCATGCGACGCAACTTGAGATTTCTAAATCTGTTGGGAAATCGCGGAGAACCGTTCAAGAAGCAATTGCCAGCTTAAAAAAAGCGGGGCTGGTCGAACGCGAGGGCGCAAAGAAGAATGGGCGCTGGATTGTAAAGCCTGATGGCGGAAAGGTGAAATGAAAAAGGCGATAGTATCATTCATCGGAAAATACTTCGGCGAGAGCCTTGACCTACACGTCCAGTCGTTCAATTTATTGGGTTTTGCCGGCATGGCGGCGTGCGCCGTAGTCGCATGTATTTCGTTCGCGCAGAACGCTATTGTCAATGCTGCCATTTGTTTTTTCTTCTTTTGCGCGGCTTTTTGCCTGGCTAAGTAACCAACAATGGATACAACGCACACACCGATAGTGGATCGTTGAAAGATGCATCCGCTTTGCACCACCGTTGTAGAGACCAATGCACCGTACCGCAGGCGGGGTCAATGAAAATACCGTCTTTGATACAATCAGCGGCAGCGGTTCTCACGTTCCGCGAAGCCGGCAGAGGGGCGCAAACCGCTTGATACAGTGGATTCCTGCGACCACGAACTGGCCCAGAGAGCCTTCTCGCGCCTCTGTAGCCTGCGGCCGGTGAAGCCACCTGCCTTGTCATCGTCACTGCTACCACGGTTCTTGCACACCCCCTCCCAGCCTACACGAGGAAAAATCAAAAGGTTTAGGAAACCTCAAAAGGTTCCCGTTGCCGATGCCTCGGCATGAGCAACCCCCCCCAAGACTACGACACTACTGCTTTGAATCCTTGTGTGGATAGAGCCTAACAAAGCGGAGTCAGCATTCATACTACTTATAGAGTTCCACTTTACAACGGTACGAGGACATTCGTCAATACTCCTTTTAGGCTTCAAAAAAGACCTCTAAAGAAATATATTTGTTACCTAATTCTTCAATTTCAGTGTAGTCAAAAAGTGTTGCTTGCGATATAATAGTAGCCATAATGGTCCTCCGATTTGGTTTTGGCTTGGTCAAAAGCATTATATCATTTCGAAGGCTCTGTTTCAACGGAAACACCTTATTTTTAAGGGGTTTCCGTTGTTTTTTGCGAACGCTGCTATTTTAAGCTGCATATGAGTTCAAAGCTTTAGTGTACGTTTTGCGCACTAATATCATAAAGCGCAGTACACTAAAGCGTCCGATGGGACAGCGTCAACAGGGGGCGCTTTTTCGGGTTTTACCCAGCTTTTGTATCAAATCCATTGCTTTTTGGGGGCGATATTTATTTTGGGGTACCTCAAAACCTCGTCAACAACTGCGATTTAGACAAACGAATTAATTCGGCTATTCAGCAAGTCGTCTTGATGGAGTGGTAGACGGAGTAATACGCCACATCTTTAAAAAAATGCGAAGCATACCAAAAAGTGAGGTTGTCAATTCTGGTCTAATGGCATTACAGCAAGAACTGGAGAGCCGATACAAAACTGCTCAACGTGAACATACGAAAGCGGTAGAGGACATTACAGAGTTAAAAACAGAGGCGATCAAGGCCATTCGCGGAGAGAGTAAGTTTTCATCCGAACTGCTAAGCGAACTGATAACACAAACCGATGCAAAACTTGCCGAGCTTGCAACTGTCCGCAACGAAATATAACTGGAATTAGACAGATGCAAATATCGTGTTGAGGAAATGCAGGTCAAGTATGATGAAGTCATATCGTGGACGGAACTGTATGACGCGGCGGATTTGGCTGCAAAAAAAATGATTATCGCCAATCTGGTAAGCCGCATTGAGGTTGGCACAGATTATCAGATACACATTGACCTGAATATCGACTTAGAGCATTTTAACATTCAGCTTAACTTTTGTAGCTTTGGGCAAAAGGAAACGGCTTGAAACTATCGCGTCGCATTTCAGCCGTTCCTTCGGAATTAGTGGAGATGAGGGGGATCGAACCCCTTACCTCTTGAATGCCATTCAAGCGCTCTCCCAGGTGAGCTACACCCCCAAAAAATGGAAATTCAGTTTTCAATGTTATCGTAGGCGTTTAACTCACGCTCCCAGGTGAGCTACACCCCCATATTAAAATCCATGAACCCTCGGGCAATAAATGTCCCGGAGCAAATGTCATTTTATCATAACGCTGTATGGTATGCAATGCCTATTTTTTATTCAAACAATTATGCAAACACGCAAACACGCAAACAACACAAACAACACAAACAACAGCCAACAACAGCCAACAACAGCCAACAACGGCAACAACAGCCAACAACACAAGCAACAGCCAACAACGGCAACAATAGCCAACAACGCCAACAACGCTAACAATTACGCGGCGCGCCGTCTGATTGGCCGGCGCGCCGCTCGGTCAAAGCCGCTTAATACTTGCCGTATGTCTTAATTGTATCGAACAGGGCTTCTACATTTTCACGCTTGCTTTCGTACATCCCGCCATCGAAATCAAATATAAAACCGCCGCCAGGCGCGCAGACGTCCAGAAGTTTTTTGGCTTCGTCTACGACTTCCTCCTTAGTGCCGGAGTAAAGCAGATACGCCGGGTATTTCCCGGTAATGCAAGCGACATCCTTAAGCTCCTTCTTTGCTAAGGCCATGTCAACATCCTCGAAATGGACGACGGTCTTGCCCTTCGGCAAATCTTTTAAGTACTCCATACGTGTGGTGTATTTACCTTCCGTGTAAACGTAAGGTATCATATCGATATCTATTATAGCCAAAATGACTTGATAAAGATGCTCCCAGTAAAATCTGCGATATTGATCATCGCTCAAAAATCCATCCATTCCCTTGTGCATAGGTATGAACACGAATCTACCTGGTTGCGCCGGACCAGCCTTAAGGTTCGCTATCGTCCGTTTATTACGCTCGCACAGATACTCATATACTTCATCCGGTCTGTCATATAAATCATATGATGCGCCTTCTGTGCCGCGCAGAACGTCACTGAATATATCAAATGACGCCAGATTTGGAGATCCTGCTACAAGTGGGAATCCCATTTCCTCGACCTCCGCCCCGAAGGCCATCAATTCTCCTAAATACTTAGACCACATTCCGCTCAGTTCCACGAGGTCCGTTATCATGTCCCGGACTTCCGGCCGGGCAAAGAAATTCGCAATATCCAGATAGTTGAAGGCGCCGAATGTCAACGAGTTCGCGATGTTTAAGTTTGCCATTGGCTCAAATACTCCAAATGTCCGTGGCAGATATTTGGTGGCGGTAAATAAACTTTGATCAGTGAGTAGTTCATGAAACTCATTTTCCAGCAAAGTGGGGAATTCCTTAAACTGGTGAATGGAGTTTTTATCAAGTATGCTGCCCGGCATTCCGGCCCACTCAAAAACCTTTGATTTCGACTTTTCCAGCATTGGCCCCATTCCCTCAAAACATGCTGCAAATGTGTGACCTGAATCAATCTCATACTTGAGCAGGTATTTACGAATGGCGTCTTTTGTTTTTTCAGTATCATAGAGTATCTCCGCCATGGTGTATCCGGCGTCATGATATGGGAACGTATTTGTTCCAGGTTCCAGGATAGGCACGCGATCAGGCTCTTTAAGAGCTGCGGCGTCTTGCATCCGCTTCAGCCTCTCATCAAATAGTTTCTTATTTTCCTCTTTAGACATGTAACTGCTCCCCTCCTAAAAAATCTAAAATAATTTAATATAATACGAACAAAGATATTATATTCTACTATGTTATCTATGTCTATAATATACATTATGGAATACATTATTTTTGGCTAATGTAGTTTAATGTATGGTTAATATGTTTGCTTATGTTACAATAGCGATAATGATGATGATGATGATGATGATTATGATGGGAGACGTTAATGTTATGAATAATCTGACTGCAAGAATAAGAACTGAATTGAAACGCCTCGGAGCAGACGTTGTAGGGTTTGGCGCCCTTGATGGATTGCCGGAAAGCGTTCGCGAGGGATTGCCTGTTGGCGTCAGCGTTGCGGTCATATACCCTAAAGAGGTTATCCGCGGCATTACCGATCTCCCGACGCAGGAATACCGGAATTGGTATGATAAGCTCAATGAACGGCTTGACTCAATTGTTACTCTTGGCGCGAAGACCCTCCAGGATACGGGCTATAAAGCTGTGGCTAAGACCCGCGAATACGTTGGACACGGTGATAGCAACTACAATACGACGCTGCCGCACAAAACGGTTGCTACACGCGCCGGAATGGGCTGGATCGGCAAGAGCGCGTTGCTCGTCACTGATACGTATGGCTCTGCGATTCGCGTGTCTTCTATACTTACTGACGCGCCTCTTGATACTGCTCAGCCAATTGACAAATCAAAATGTGGTGATTGTGTGGCATGTACAAACGCTTGCCCGGCGGGCGCGGTATCAGGCAAACTATGGGAAGCTGGGTTATATCGCGACGAGTTCTTCGACGCCGCCAGATGTCACGCTACAGCAAGGGAGCGCTCCAAGCTGGGCTTTGGTGAGGATATATCGATCTGTGGAAAGTGTATTGAGATTTGTCCGTATACAAGAAAATACATAACTTCGGATGCTTTAGTCTGATAATTCACAGTCAATAGTGGTCAAAACGACGAATTTACAGATAACAGCGATTAAAACTCCAAGTTACAGTCAATAGCGACCAAAACACCTAATTACATACAACATCGGCCAATACGCGCCAAAGCCGCCAATGGCTGCATATCATTCCGCATGATGAATCATACATGGACGAACATGTTGATCTTGCGCGGTTTGGCGATGTGCCGGAAGCGCATTGGGCTTACTATGAAATAATGGAAGCCTGTATACCTCATGAATTTATAAAGTTTGACAGCTACCAAGAATGGGAAATATAAAAGCAACAAAGAACTTTTTACAACTAGCTGTTTTACAAAGGAAAGTGAGGAGGGTGAGTGTAATGGCATACGTCTGGAGTGAAGAATGGGCAACAGGTAACGAGACCATAGACGCCCAACACAAGCAACTGGTCGGTGCGGTAAACGAATTAATGGAAGCGTGTTCAAACGGAATGGGCAGCTCGAAACTCAGTTCAACCATGCAATTTCTGATTGATTACACATCCAAACATTTCGCGGACGAAGAAGAATTACAGCAACAATACAACTATCCAGGTTTCCGAAATCACTTTAAGCTACATGAGGCTTTTAAAGCCAATGTAAATGAACTTGCAAAATCGCTTCAGAGAGAAGGAGCAAATATCTCTCTGGTAGCCAAGGTAAACTCAAGAATCAGGGGATGGCTAGTAAACCACATGCAACGAGAGGATAAGAAAGTAGCGGAGTATATCAGAAGACAGACAGGATAGGCGGTATGACGACGTAGCGTGATGTAACGTGACGTAGCGTGACGTAGCGTACTTATAAGATTTTTGAGTATATCAGAAGACAGACAGGATAGGCGGTATGACCTTAACACGTGACGAATGAACCGGCTCAGATAAACGCTCGGCACGTATTAGCCCAGACCACTTATACATAACACAGAGTTGCCAAAGAAGCGCCATGTACGGCGCTTCTTTGCTGTCTGGTCCCGCCAGGCGCGGCGCTTCATTGCTGTCTGGTTCCGCCCCAGGCGCGGCGCTTCTTTGCCTTCTGGATTCGTCTTGGACAGCATTTCAGGCGCCTGATCACTCCATATATAGTCATGTGCCATAGAACAACACCATCAATAACAGTATTCCGGCGGGATTTGAGTTAAAGATCCTTCGTTATTTTTATGCAATATTGTCGGTCTACAACAATTAAAGAATGGTCTTCATATAAGACGGTAAAATCCGATTATATGTTACAGCTCACAGCTTGCCAGCCCCGTCGTCATTGCGAGCGGAGCGAAGCAATCCAGTCTTTTTTTGTCGGTCGATAGATTTTTTCTGGATTGCCACGTCGCTTCACTCCTTGCAATGACATTTATTTCACTCTCTGCGCCCCGTGAATAGAACACCGAAGAAAACACGAAGAAAACACGAAGAAAACACGAAGAAAACACGAAGAAAACACGAAGAAACACGAAGAAACACGGAAAAAACACCAAAAAATCACTGTTGACAAGACGATTGTTGATGTGCTAGAATTCAGGACAAGTGATGAATGGTAATGAGCAGTTTAAAGGAGCGCATGCTTGTGTTAAGGGAAAGATTGAACAAGAAAATAAATGGCATAACGATTACAGGCATTATTGGTATTATTAAGAATGTCGCGTAGCGTTGCGCCAAATAGGGATTGACGAAAAAATTCCCCCTTCGGCAAACGCCGCAAGGGGGTTTTTTAGTTTAGGTGTCAAAACAGGAGCAAAGTGGGAGCAAATAAAAACGAAGTGTGAGCAAAAGAGAAATAAAACGGGAGCAAATAACCGCAAAACCAGAGTAAAAGGGAAATAAAGCGGAAGTAAGACTGGAGAGATAAATGAATCTCATTAATATTCAAAGCAACGCCATTATTATTATTATAATCATAATTATTAACATTACCATTATTGGTAGCGCTATCCGGCGTTGTGCTGATTTTGTGAAGCAGTGAGTTAATTCTCGTGATACTCAGAGAGGCTTCATCAGCAAAGACGCTGGTGAGGCCTCTTTTTGTATAAAACCAAAAATCATTATTTTTAAGGAGGGTGAGTAAGAATGACAGATCAATTGATGGAGATTGGGGGTAGGCTCAAGGGGTTGAGGAGTATCATGGATATCCCTGTGGAAAAGATGGCGGAGGATTTAAAGCTCGATGTTGATGAGTATATCGCCTATGAAAACGGAAAGAGAGACTTTTCGTTCAGTTTATTGTTCAACGCGGCAAACATACTCGGCGTAGACATTGTTGACGTAATAAGTGGTGAGACGCCTAAGCTGTCGACGTGCGCGCTTGTAAGAAAAGGAGAGGGATATGACATAATGAGACGCGAGGCGTATAACTACAAGCATCTTGCATTTACTTTCAGAAATAAAAAGGCTGAACCGTTCATGGTAACTGTTGAGACGAAAGAAGGGGAAGAACTGAGTCTTCACTCGCACGAGGGGCAGGAATTTAATTACATGGTCTCCGGCAGTATGGAATTTCATCTTGCGGGAATGGTCTATATATTAAAGGAAGGAGATAGCATCTATTTCGATTCGGGCGCGCCCCATGCGATGAGGTCTCTTGAAGGGTTGCCGGCAAAATTTATTGCCATAGTGATGAAATAGAGTTGAATGTAATAAATTAAAGTCAAAAATAAAAAAATAAAGTTGAATGCAATAAATAAAAGTTAAGTGTTGTAATTTAAAGTTGAATGCAAAATAATAAAGCAAAATGTAATAAAATAAATCAAAAAGCAACGTAAATTAAATTTAAATGTAGTAAAATAAAATAAAAGAAAAGGAGCTTGCTGATATGCCGCTTTATGAAAAATTCACAGGACGCCACCGTGACGATTTCGCCACGCTGGAGGATATACAAAAAAATTACAGGCTGAATGTGCCTGATGATTTTAACTTCGCATTTGACTGCCTAGACGTTATTGCGGCCGAAAAACCCGATGCGCTTGCGCTGCTGTGGCTGTCAAATGAGGGTGAGGAAAGACGTTTTACTTTCGAAGAGATTCGCCGTTTATCGGTCAAGGCGGCAAATTTCTTTATTGCACAGGGTATTAGTAAGGGCGATATGGTTATGCTAACAATGTCACGCGATTGGCGTTACTGGCCAGTTCTAATGGGACTTCACCGTATGGGAGCGGTCGCGGTTCCGGCTTCCTATCTGCTAACTAAGAAGGATTTTGAGTACCGCATGAACGCCGCTTCCATCAAAATGCTTCTGACAACCCCGCGGTTCGGCGTCATGCAAGCGATGGAGGAAGCGCTGGCGGAATGCCCGACAGTAGAGAAGCTAGCGGTATTTGGCGGCGCTGTGCCAAATGAGCGTTGGATCGACTTTGACCGCGAATTGGAAGCGGCGCCTGAAACGCCGGTTAAACGCAATAACGTCAAGTCTGAAATGATGCTTATGGCTTTCTCATCCGGCACGACCGGCTATCCCAAGATGGTTTGGCATGACTATACTTATCCGCTTGGTCACGTAATAACCGGGTGCTTCTGGCATCGCTGCGAGGATGGAGGCTTGCATTTCACCATATCCGACACCGGCTGGCTTAAAAGCTTGTGGGGCAAGATGTATAGCCAATGGCTCGCCGGGAGCGCGGTGTTCACATACGACTTCGACAAATTCTCGGCGCCTGACATACTTGAAAAGATAGTAAGATATAAAGTCACTACCTTCTGCGCCCCGCCTACAATGTACCGTTTCTTAATAAAAGAGGATTTGAAAAAATACGACTTTTCTTCCCTGCATCATTGCGCCACTGCCGGAGAGGCGCTCAATCCGGAAGTATACAAGGTTTGGTTGGAGGGAACCGGGTTGAAAATCTTTGAGGGGTTTGGCCAGACTGAAACCACTCTCAGCTGCTGGACCGGTTACCCATGGATGCAGCCGCGGTTAGGTTCGATGGGACTGCCGTCGCCCAGTTACCGCATGGTAATCGCCGATGAGAATGGTAACGAAACTGTCCCTGGAGTCACCGGCGAGATATGTATCCGCACTGACGAGGCTGGGGGCGGCAAGCCATATGGGATGTTCTCGGGCTATTATCGTGATGACGAAATGACGAAAAGTGTTTGGCATGACGACTTGTATCATACCGGAGATACGGCTTATAGAGATGAAATGGGATTCTTCTGGTATGTTGGCCGCACCGATGACGTTATTAAATCTTCCGGCTATCGTATTGGCCCATTTGAAGTTGAGAGCGTCCTACTCGAACACCCGGCGGTTACCGAATGCGCCGTTACAGGCATACCTGACCCGGAACGCGGTTTTGCTGTAAAAGCCACTGTAGTCCTCTCAAAGGGCTATACAGGCTCGCCGGAACTGACTAAGGAATTGCAGAATCATGTAAAAAGGATCACCGCGCCATACAAATATCCTCGTGTTGTCGAATATGTTGAAGCCCTGCCAAAGACTATATCGGGCAAGATCCGGCGCGTTGAGATTCGCGACAAAGACAGGATAGCTGCGGCAAATTCGTAGAGCTATTACTACAGCCTGGCGCCGCCGCTACAGCCTGGCGCCGCCGAAATAACATGGCGCCACGAAACCGCATTGCCGCTACTAAGGCGTG
>JGI24702J35022_10001994_pt1 | contig 12584 bp, 14 predicted proteins | sample TergutTh196P4_FD_35022 | JGI IMG/M metagenome (IMG submission 35022)
CTCCTGCCTCATCTCATGGACTGTCTGGCACCAGTTTTTTTTCTGATGTCGATTTGTAACTCACGCTCGGCGATCTCAATCATTTTTGACAAACTCTCCGAACGCATTTTCTCTATCGATAACTCACCCTCCAAAGCCCTGATACGCGCTAACATCGCTTCAGGTGACAATGCTTCTTTTTGCATGGAAACTAAATTTGAAGTCGCCAAGGTAGCAGATTTTTTCTTACCTCGATGATAAACCCAACTGTGAAAAGTATCTCGATTGACGCCATAGCGCTGTGCAATCATCGATACAGACTCATTACTGCTCTGATAAGCAGTGATTAATCGCTCTTTAAAGGCATCTGAATAAAACTTCTTTTCTCGTCTGAACATAACTCTACTGTTTTTTATTTGGTGAATAAATTTTGTAAAGCTATTTCAGGACAAGACAAGATATGTAACTTCTTTAAAGGCATAACAGGATAATCTGCCATCTTTACGTTCCAGCACCAACCGTCCGGAAGTTTCAATCGCATGGATACGCGCTTCAAAACAGCCTTCTGCATCTTGATAGGGATAAAAACCATCGCGCCGATAAAGTGCAGCACAATAACGCTGATGCAGCCTGTCAACACCATTATCAGTAAATTCCTGTTCGATCCGGTTAAATTCGGTTTGTAATTGACCTAAAATTTCCCTCCGGTTATATGTTTGCCCCGTAATCAAACGCAAAGAAACAGGGTTGGGCGGTTCACTTTTAAATTCAGACTGGTTCAGATTGATTCCGATACCGATAATTGAACGGGATACCACGTTTCCTGACAGATCATTTTCAATCAAAATACCGCTTATTTTTTTGTTTTTCCAGTAAATATCATTGGGCCATTTAATCGAAATACCCGACACATACTTATCCAACGTATATTTAACGCTTAATGAAGCCAATTCTAAAATACTGAATGAACGGTTTGTCTCAATAAAATCCGGATAAAAAAGGATACTGCAAAGCAGATTCATTCCTGATTCCGATTCCCACGAATTGCCGGCTTGTCCTCTTCCCCTCGTCTGGAAATCCGTCCAAAAGATACTTTTATTTGGCAGGGATCCAGCGTCGGACAATAAACGCAATGATTGATTAGTCGATTCCGTTTCAGACAAATAAATGATTTGGGGTTCCTTACCGTTCAACTTATCCATTCAATTCTTAATTCCTAATTGATTTCTATCTTATTGGCGCAAAAAAAGCATCCTCAAAATGCTTTTCAACCGTATACGAATGTTGATCTTTGATCAGACACAACACATCAAAACGAACAGGTAAATCAATTCCATACCTGCGAATATAGACATCTGTCGCTGTCGTAATATGCCTGATTTTATAACTGTCAATTGATTTTTCCGGATCGACCAAATAATTCTTCGAGCGTGTTTTTACTTCTACCACAACAAGTTCGCGACCGTTCGTAGCAACAATATCCAACTCATAACGACGATATCGCCAATTGGTATGCAAAATTGTAAACCCACATACCTCCAGATACGAACATGCGACAGCCTCGCCTTGTTTGCCGGTTTCATTCTTTTCCGCCATCAGCAACTATTTGCAACAAATGTACGCAAAAAAGAATAATTCTTTTGTTGTATTTCAAAAAATTCATACATTTGCACATGAAGTAATAAAAATTTATAAAAACATCATGGAGAATATTTTTGATCTTACAACTGAACAACTTAGAGAGATTGCGAACAATTTGCAGGCTAAAATCGAAGAAGGCCTGAAAAAAGACGGGATGGAAATTTTGGATATCCCCACACACATTTCGCCGAAAAAAGACATTGAAGATGGAAAAGTACTTGCCCTCGACTGGGGTGGAACGAATTTCAGGGCGGCGATCGTGGAATTTAAAAACGGGAAACCGTCTGTCATTGAATCGAAGAAGAAACCTCTTTCGGCCAAAGAAACAGCCGGTTTCAAACAGGATGATTTGTTTAATGAGATGGCTTCGCTTATTTGCGAACTTGAAAACTTAGACGAAAGCGTCACACAAATCGGCTATTGTTTCTCTTACCCGGCTGCTTCAAGACTGAATGGCGATGCCATCCTGTTACGCTGGACAAAAAGCATAGAGATATGGGATATGGTGGAACAACCTGTGGGTGAACCTTTGATGAAATTCCTGAATAACTACAAAAACATCCGGACAACATTTACCAATATCAAAGTCATCAATGATACGGTTGCATGTCTGTTTGCCGGATTGAGCGAAGCCGGTTATGATTCTTACATGGGATTAATCGTGGGGACAGGTACCAATATGGCCAGCCTGATGCAATTGGACAAGATTGAGAAATTGAACAGCAAAGAGGAAGGCGTCATTCCGGTCAATCTCGAATCAGGAAACTTCAAACCTCCCCATCTGACTGTTGTGGACGGATTGGTTGATGCTATGTCGAACAACAAGGGAAACCAGCTTTTTGAAAAAGCAATCTCCGGTGGTTATGTGGGAGAAGTTTTCAGAACTGTTTTCATGAATAAAAAGATTAAATACAACTTCGACGGCGCAGATTTATCCAATCTGATCAATAACCCAACCGGCAAGCCGGAAGATCAGGTTATTTTCGCACAGTGGATTTATGACCGCTCAGCGAAGCTTGTTGCAGCCTCTCTTGCCGGATTGGCACAAGTGTTGGTCGCTCAGAATGCTTCGATTAAGAAGATTTGTCTGGCAGCCGATGGAAGCGTCTTCTGGGGTAAAGACCAACATAACGAAACATATTACAAGAACTTAGTTGCCAAAGAACTTGACATATTGCTTCCGGAAGGCGTAACAATTACCATCATTGATGAAATGCAGGATCCGAATCTTGTCGGCTCGGCAATTTCAGCATTGTCTTAATCAAGTTTTATTTCGCGTAGCTAACCGCACGCATTTCGCGGATAACAGTTATTTTGACTTGACCGGGATAGGTCATTTCGTCGTGAATGCGTTTTGCAATCTCGTTGGACAGGTTTTCCGTGTCCTTATCATCAATCTTGTCGGCGCCGACAATGACACGCAGTTCACGTCCGGCTTGAATGGCATACGTTTTCACAACACCCGGATAATTCATCGCTAACTGTTCGAGGTCGTTAAGGCGTTTGATATAGGCTTCGACGATTTCACGGCGGGCGCCGGGACGCGCTCCTGATATGGCATCACATGCCTGTACGATCGGAGCCAATAAACTTGTCATCTCTATCTCCTCGTGATGTGCGCCAACCATATTGCAGATATCCGGTTTCTCCTTGTATTTCTCACATAACTTCATGCCCAAGATAGCATGTGGCATTTCAGGCTCATCATCAGGTACTTTGCCGATATCATGCAATAAACCGGCGCGGCGGGCTTTTTTCGTATTCAGCCCTAACTCCGAAGCCATCACAGCACAAAGATTAGCCGTTTCGCGGGCATGTTGCAACAGGTTTTGTCCGTATGATGAGCGGTATTTCATCTTTCCGATCAACCGGATCAACTCGGGATGCAACCCGTGAATGCCTAAATCGATGGATGTACGCTTTCCTGTTTCAATTATCTCATCTTCAATCTGTTTGCGAACTTTGCCAACCACTTCCTCTATGCGTGCCGGATGAATTCGTCCGTCCTGAACCAACTGATGCAAAGCCAGACGCGCTACTTCGCGACGCACGGGGTCGAACCCGGAAAGGATAATGGCTTCGGGCGTGTCGTCTACAATGATTTCGATGCCGGTAGCCGCTTCCAGGGCGCGTATATTACGTCCTTCACGCCCGATAATACGTCCTTTAATCTCGTCGGAATCAATATGAAAAACAGTAACGGAATTTTCGATTGCCGTTTCGGAGGCGACCCGCTGAATGGATTTGATGACGATCTTTTTCGCTTCTTTATTAGCGGCCATTTTGGCTTCTTCCATGATCTCATTGATATATGAAGCCGCTTCCGTTTTGGCTTCATCCTTTAACGATTCGGTCAAACGATGTTTTGCTTCTTCAGCAGAAAGACCTGAAATGGTTTCTAAATGGACAATCTCCTGTTGGTGTAATTTCTCCAAATCCTGTTTCTTTTTTTCAATCAACCCAAGTTGATTGGTCAGGTTTTCTTTTGCCTCTTCAACCTCCAACATTTTGCGTTGTAATTCCTCATGCCGTTGTCCATAAATGATTTCACGGTGTTTCAGTTTGGCTTCCGCCGATTGAATTTTAGCATTCCGTGCAGCAACTTGTTTTTCCCATTCACTTTTCAGGTGTAAAAATTTTTCTTTTACCTCCAGCATCTTGTTCTTTTTGACCACTTCCGCGTCTTTTTCTGCTTCTTTCAACAGCATATTATACCGCGATTTCCCGAAGAAAATCATAAAAAGAACCGCCAGCAGTACACCTGCAGCAAAAGTCCCTATCGCAATAATAAGATATATTTCCATAAATCAATAACGTTTTTAATTAGTATATATAAAAAAACACTATCCTTGTACAGAATCTCCATACAAAATAGTGCGTAGAAATTTCTTGTTTCAAATAAACCGGAATTATTTATCTGTCAAATAATTATCCAGTGTTTCTGTGAGTTGTAGAATTTTCTGGATAAATGGTTTGGTATCGTTTTTCTCTTCTAAAGAGACCACTTGCTCTTCCAAATCAACCACTTCCATCGCCAACTGAATGGCAATCATCGCCAATATATCCCTTTCTTCTGCTGATTTGGCAAAATGATTCGTATATTGCACCACATACTGTTTAAGCCGTTTAGTTCCCTTGCGCATCAAAGATTCTTCCTGTTCTTCTCCACGTTTCAAAGACACTTTATATATTCTGCCGGCAACATCCAATTTTATAACAAACTCATCATTTTCCACAGCTATCCGTTTAATAATGCAATGCACTTTTCAACTTCCCGCACCAACTTTAACAACCGCGTCCGCGCACTTTTGATATCCCCTTCTTCTAAAGAGGCAACATGCGCCGTCAGCAAGTCCGAATATTTAGCATTCAATGACTTAATCTTTTGTTCTGCTTGCTGTAAGGCATCTTCTCCGGTTTTGATTTGCAGGACTAATTCGTCAATTTTCCTTTTTTGCTCTTCAAGTAAAGACAAGTGGTCGTGCAATCTTTCCTCAAATACAGCCAACACTTTATTTTCTTTTTCGGTCATTTTACGCCAAATTCTATACAAAAGTAGAGAAAAAAAATAGAATATGCAATTTTAACAAGTTTTTTTCACCACAAAAATGAAAAAACAAATTTTCTTACCCTCTTACGGTCTTTTTTGGGTGGACACACAAGTCACGCCTCTACGTCCCTCTGTACCTTAAACGCTTTCCCCAGCATCCGAATGATATCCCCTGCAATCAGGCTTTCCTCCGAAACGATTTCCGAAGTGTTTTCTAAAACCAGATCGCCAGCCATACCATGCAGGTATACACCCACAACAGCCGCTGTCTCCGGTGCATTTTTCTGAGCCAAAAGACCCAGAATCACACCGGTCAATACATCGCCGCTGCCTGCCGTAGCCATACCCGGATTGCCTGTTGAGTTAAAACATACATGACCATCAGGCGTGCAAACAGCCGTATAAGCGCCTTTCAGAACAATACATAATTTATGCTCCATAGCCTTCGTTCTGGCTTGATGGATACGTTCATAGCCACTGTCACATTCTCCAAACAAACGGTCAAACTCCTTCGGATGAGGGGTCAATATGGAATATGGAGGCAGCAATGGAATGAAATTTTTGTTTATTGCCAATATATTAAGTGCATCTGCATCAACTAATAGCGGTTTTTTGACTGTTCCAAGTAATGTCTTCAGCAACTCGACCGACCGGGCTTGAGTACCCAATCCGGGACCGATAGCAATGGCATCATATTCGATAATTTCCGGCAAAACAGAAACAAAATCAGTATCGACGTCCAAACTCAACATTGCTTCCGGAATGGTGGTGTGGAGTACGTTTTCACCTCTTTGCGGAAGATGAACCGTCAATAATCCGGCGCCGCTGCGAAGGCACGCCTTCGCCGCTAAAACGGCAGCGCCCATTTTCCCTTTACTTCCGGCAATCAACAATGCATGACCAAACAGACCTTTATGTGCAAACGTATTTCTTGGCAGGAGAACACCGGCAAAGTCTTTATCGGTAATCATCCTGTAAGGAGTATTTGTCTGCTCAATGATAGTCGGATGAATATTAATCGGTAAAATCTTCCATTTCCCGACGAATGACTCATTTTCAGACAATAAGAATGCTAATTTCGGAAATTCAAATGTATAGGTGTATCTTGCCTGCATAATGTTCTTCCGCATATTCATCCGGTTATCTTCCCCGAAAAGCCCCGAAGGAATATCAATGGATACAACGACCGCCTTCGATTGGTTAATATAATCGACAACAGCAGCATAACCTCCACTCAAGGGACGGTTCAGTCCGGAACCGAACAATCCGTCAATGACAATATCCCGCTCCGTCAATAGAGGAGGAGTAAAATCATCAATCACTTCTATCAAACGCACATTTTTGTCGGTTAATAGGCGTTGTTTGTTTATCTCACATTCGTCTGACAAACGTTGGGAAGGATTAAAAAGGAATACATCCAAACGATACCCCTCCTCCGATAACAAACGGGCGATAGCCAGTCCATCCGCTCCGTTATTTCCCTGTCCGGCAAAAACAACGACATGGTTTTGTTTTGAAAATGTATGGCAAAACTCCTGTGTGAACGCTGTCGCAGCACGCTCAACAAGGTCGATCGAGGTTATCGGTTCATGGTCGATGGTATACCGGTCTAACTCCTTCATTTTTGAAGTTTCAAATATCTTTATCATACTCATTCTGTTTTTAAGCGTTCAAATATACGGATTTTTGTGCGAAATAGTACGAAAAAACTTCCTTTTGAATCAAAAAACCCCAACAGGGTTTAAAACCCTGTTAGGGTTGGGGCACAAAAATAATATTCCGTATTTTGCTCGGAAATCAAAGAACTTTATGTAAGTTTGTACCCCTAAAAACAGAACGATTGATGGATAAAACGATTCGACTAAAAGACAAAGATTTCTCACTGTACATTCCTGAAAAAGAAATAGTAGCGTCTATTTCACGAATTGCAGAGGAAATCAGACGGGATGTGGAAGGCAAAAATCCGCTGTTTGTCGGCATCTTAAACGGCGCATATATGTTTGTCGCAGAGTTATTATGTAAATTGTCCCCTGCCTACGAACTGACATTTGCCGCCTATCGCTCCTACAGCGGTACAAAATCCGATGGCATCGTACAGGAACTTCTCCCAATCAGGGAAGACGTGAAGGGGCGTCCGATCATTCTTTTGGAAGACATCATCGACTCCGGATTAACGATGCAGTATGTAACAAGAAGGTTGAAAGAATCCGGCGCCAAAGATGTGCGCGTGGCAACGATGTTGCTTAAACCCAACTCTTTACTATGTGATTTAAAACCTGACTACGTTGGATTGGAAATCGATGATGATTTTGTCGTCGGATTCGGTTTGGATTACGACGGGCTTGGGCGTGCCACACGTGATATATATAAGATTATTAACTATTAAAATATGAATGAATTATGTTGAATATTGTTATTTTTGGCGCTCCCGGTTCAGGCAAAGGGACGCAAAGCGAATTGATGATTGCCAAATACGGGTTGGATTATATTTCAACAGGCAATGTATTGCGCGCAGCAATCAAAGAAGGAACCGAATTGGGCAAGATTGCGCAGGATTATATCAATAAAGGACAATTAGTGNCNGATGATTTGATTATAAAACTGATAGACGGTTTCTTAGATGAAAAAGCCGATTCGAAAGGCGTGTTATTTGACGGATTTCCCCGTACCATTCCCCAAGCCAAAGCATTGAAAGAACTGCTGAGCGAACGAGGGACAGATATCTCTATTTTGATTGACTTGCAGGTGGATGACGAAGAACTGATCAAACGTCTATTGGAACGGGGCAAAATATCGGGTCGTTCGGACGATAACTTGGAAACAATCCAATCCAGATTAGATGTATACCACACGCAGACAGCGCCTTTGGCTACCTACTATATCAGCGAAGGAACCTATACGGCTATCAAAGGAGTCGGGAGCATCGAAGAAATTTTCCAACGGATCGACGGGGCCATTCAACCTCTTTTTGCATAACAGATTGATATGTCCGAATCTAACTTTGTCGATTACGTAAAGATTTATTGCCGTTCGGGCAAAGGAGGTAGGGGATCAACCCATTTCAGGCGTGAGAAATTCATTCCCAAAGGCGGACCCGACGGAGGGGACGGAGGACGGGGCGGACATATTTACTTACGGGCAAACCGTAACTTCTGGACATTACTTCACCTGAAATACGAACGCCATATCATCGCAACGTCGGGTGAAGGAGGGGGTGCGAAAAATAGCAGCGGGAAAAGCGGGGAAGACCGTATCATCGAAGTGCCCTGCGGGACAGTCGCTTTCGACGCTGAAACAGGCGAGTTTATTTGTGATATAACCGAAGACCAGCAAACCTTCCTGTTATTGAAAGGAGGCAAAGGAGGTAAAGGGAATACGCATTTCAAAACCGCTACCAATCAGGCTCCCCGTTATGCACAACCCGGCGAGCCGTGTCAGGAACGAACCATTGTTCTTCAACTCAAACTGCTGGCTGACGTCGGGTTGGTGGGTTTTCCGAATGCGGGTAAGTCCACGCTGTTGTCGGTCGTTACAGCCGCTAAACCCAAGATTGCCAATTATCCTTTCACGACGCTGGAGCCGAACCTCGGCATCGTCGGATATCGTGATAACCGCTCCTTTGTGATGGCTGATATCCCCGGTATCATCGAAGGAGCGAGCGAAGGTAAAGGGGTTGGACTCCGTTTTCTGAGGCATATCGAACGCAATTCACTCCTGCTTTTTATGATCGCCGCCGATTCTGCTGATATCCAACAGGAATACAGGATATTAGATAACGAACTTTATCAATATAACCCCGATTTAGCCGAGAAAAACCGTGTGTTAGCCATTACGAAAAGCGACCTGCTTGACGACGAATTAAAAAAGGCGATATCCAACGATTTACCGGATATTCCTTCCCTACTTATTTCATCCGTAACCCAACAAGGTATTACGGAGTTGAAAGACCTGTTATGGGAAGAGTTGAATCGAGAAACATTCCACGACGCCGAAAAAATCNTTCGCCGCGATATGGACATGGAATTTCTTCCGTTTTCCGATGGCGATGATATACGGAGTGATTTAAACGATTCCTACGACATTTAATAAATCCGTTACCGCATCTNCCGGACTTGCACTTTTCTCTAATAATTCCACAAACTTACTGCCTATAATTGCACCTGATGCATTTTCTAAAGCCATTTGAAACGTTTCTCGGTTGCTGATGCCAAAACCTATCAGTCGGGGATTCTTTAGATTCATATTATTCACATGTTGAAAATAATCCTGTACCTCGTCTGAAAAACGGCTCTGCGCTCCGGTAGTGGCTGCGCTTGATACCATGTAGATAAATCCGCTTGTGTGGTCATCAATCNGGNGAATCCGNTCTTCACTCGTTTCCGGACTGATCAGCATGATAATTTTTATTTCATATTGATCGGCTATATCCTTGTAATCAGCCAAGTAATCTGCAAACGGTAAATCGGGGATAATCACCCCGTCTATGCCTGTTTCGATGCATGAACGGCAAAAAGCCTCAAATCCAAACTGCATCACGGGATTCAGGTAGCCCATCAGGATCACCGGAAATCGTATCGTCCGGCGCATGTCTTTCAGTTGTTCAAATAAAAGATGCAGCGACATCCCGTTGCGTAAAGCCTGTGTATTGGCTTGCTGAATCATTGGACCATCTGCCATCGGATCTGAAAAGGGTATACCTATCTCAACCATGTCAATTTCTTTCGCCTGTAAAGCGGTAAGAATTTTTACTGTATCGTTCAATGCCGGATAACCTGCCGTGAAATAGACAGATAAGATTCCGGACTTTTTCTTTTTAAATAGTTTGGTAATTCGATTCATATTTTTTATTTTAATATTTATGTTGTATTGATTTTTTTTACCACAAAGAACACGAAGGAATCACAAAGGACACAAAATATTTAATTCTATGTGTACCTTGTGAAAATTCTTTGTGAACCTTGTGGTAAAAAAAGGACTCATAACAAAAAATTCCTTAATTGATTGACAAACCGTTCAACCATTCTCACATCTTTCAACGCAGGCGACAATTCAAACCTGCTATTCAAATCAATACCCGCCAACAAAGGATGAGTGAATAATTGTAAGTCCCGCACATTTTCCAGCCCAATCCCTCCACTCAATAAAAACGGAATATCGCCCCGATAAGCCTCCAACACTGCCCAGTCAAACCGTCTGCCCGTACCTCCCCATTTACTTCCTTTTGTATCAAATAAAAAATACGCCACAAAAGGCTCATAATCCGCAGTCTGCTGTAAATCTTTTTCGGACGAAATGGCAAACGCTTTAATGACAGGGCAGTCTGCCTCTTGCAACTGTCGGCAAAAGTTGGGCGACTCATCCCCATGTAACTGCACAAAATCCAATTGATATTTCGCGACTTTTCGTACTATTTCCTCCCTGTTTTCATTCACAAACACCCCTACCCTGACTTTCGTGCATGATTGAATAGCGGTGTTATACTTATCTTCGTCGGGAACAAAACGTGGCGAACCCGGATAAAAGATAAACCCCATCCAGTTTATATCCAGCCTTTCCAATGCCCGGATATTATTTCCGTCGCGCATTCCGCATACTTTGATCATCATCTTTTCCATTGTTTATAGCAATTACTGCCCATTAACCACAAAGGACACAAAGAAAAACAAAATACACAAGATGTTTTGTGTCCTTTGTGGTAAAAATCCATATTTATCACGAGTTTAATTGACCGATTAACTCCTTTAACGTCTTTCCCGGATCGGGTGTCTTCATCAGCATTTCCCCAATCAGAAAACCCTTGAATCCTGCGCTTCGCAATTTCTGAATCGTCTGCACATCCGACAATCCGCTCTCAGACACAAATAAAGGCACAGCCGGATCATCTCCGATTTCCTTTAAAATTTGCTCAATCAACCGAAACGAATTGTTGACATCGGTATCAAAAGTCCCCAGATTCCGGTTATTCACGCCCAACATATCAATATAGGGGTTTAAACGGTTCAACTCATCTGCATGATGAATTTCCAGCAATACCTCCATATTCAACCGGAATGCTTCCCGCGCCAACCGCAAACACTCGACCGGCGTCAATACCGACGCAATCAACAGAATCGCATCCGCCCCCATCGCCCGCGCCTGAAAAATCTGATATTCATCCACCATAAAATCCTTGCGAAGCAACGGCAGACGAACCAATTCCCGCGTCCGTCCGATATCGTTCAACGATCCGCCAAAAAAGACCGTATCCGTCAGAACAGAGCAAGCCGAAGCCCCTCCCGATTCATAAGCCGGCAAGATATCCTCCACTTTGGCATCGGGAAAAAGCCAGCCTTTCGACGGTGATTTCCGTTTAAACTCGGCAATAATACCCGATGATGACTTCTCCAACGTTTCATGCATTGAAGTGACAGGACGTTCAAATTGCGAGGCTTTCAACTCAAGCAATGTACGCAGCGGAACAGCTTCTTTTTGCGTTGTTACCTCTTTGCGTTTGTTTGCGATAATTGTTTCTAAAATATCCATAATATCTATTTAATTTTCCACAATCTGCGAAATGGCATAGAGCGGATAAATCCTGATATTCCCGTAAGTTCCGAAATTTTCCATTGAGCAACGAATGCTATATGGATAACCTTAATAAATATATATTTCTGCTATTATTCGACAACGCAAAGATATTATTTTTTTACGAAGTAGGGGGGGACAACAGTTAATTTTTTTTCGATTATTTATACCCAATGAATATAAAATGAATTATTTATCGTTGTTAGTTTGTTTTGCTTCCAAAAAATCCGTCATTGCGGGGAGCAAAACTACAAATCAACCCATTGAAATGACGCATATTAAGCCACATAACTTCCGCTGGCGCGGATTTGCAATCCGTGTCTTGACTGATTTGTGGCAGCCAACACAAAACAATTACGAATTACGATTTTTTTCAGTTATTCAATTATTCAGTTATTGTTTTTCGTGTAAACCACTATGTCAAAGAACGTTTCTTTCTTATCCCGCTCGCGCCGATTTGTAATCGGTGTGCCGGCTGCTATTAATCAGGCAAGACACGGATTACAAATCCGCGCCAGCAGGGTTTTATCTAAACTCTACATGCTAATAAATTGTTTTAACTGTTTGACTTCCTGATACAATGATATATATTCCCTGTTCGGGCAGGCGGATTTCCGCTTGGGTTTCGACTGCAATGCCCTGATAAATAAGGATGCCCGACAGATTGTAGACATGCCATGGTTTGCCTTGTGTCAAGCCGTTGACGTGCAATATGCCGTTTTGTGTCCATGCCCGTAGAGACGGGGCGCGCCCCGTCTCTACATTGGCGGTGGCGTCGTAGGCGGTGGCTACTATTGTGCCGCTGTTGTAAGCTGGTGTGCCGGTGTTTGGGGGCGTTACACTGAACTCG
>JGI24702J35022_10001996_pt1 | contig 12576 bp, 12 predicted proteins | sample TergutTh196P4_FD_35022 | JGI IMG/M metagenome (IMG submission 35022)
TACCCGAAATTTCTTCCACCATAGATGCTAATTCCCTGATTGATGTTCCTTTGCCTGTTCCTAAATGAAATTCTTCTCCATTACGAAACGAATTAAAATGAGGCAAATTATGGAGTAGATAGATGAAAAAGGAAGTCACATCATGGATATGGATGAAATCAAGGATCTGCGCTCCATCTGTCATTGAAACAGGATTTTCTGCATGAACCGATTCTAACAGATAGTCTATCAATCGTTTGACGGTTTGTTTTCCGCCGTAAACCGAATAAGGGATGGCTGTGATAGATTTGAAGCCTTTTATTCGGGAATAATAATCAACCATCACACGAAACGCTGATTTTGTAGCGGAATATAAGTAGGCGTCATTTATTTTTTCGACGCCTGCACTGTATTCGGAAAAAGAGCCTGTATTGACAAATAATTGAAAATCTGCACAATCGCAGAGGATGCTTAAAAGTTCCGTTCCGAAGGTGATGTTTGTTTCAATCATCGGTTTGATATGATTCAAACTGTTTTCGGCAGTAGTATAAGTAGCCAGATGAAAGACGACTTCGGGGCGAAAGTCCATGATCGTTTCCAATGGTAAACCTTCTGCATGTTTACATTGCGTAAATGGAAACATTTCTATCGCCTTGTCAACATGCCGGTTAAGCGTCAAAATTTTTATTTTGGGAAAATTCGAGATAATTTCCGGCAAAAGATTTTGTCCGATAAAACCGGTCGCCCCTGTAATTAACAGTCTTTTCATTCAAAGTTATATGATATTTCAAGCAACTCCTTGTTATCCACTTCGGTAGAATCGTGCAATTCAGGTATGATATTCATTAACATCGAAACCCCTTCTCCCCTTCCCTGAAAAGCCATCCACAATCCGGGAGATACTGTCAGCCGTTGATAATTCGTTGCAGGAGAAAGAATAAACTCGCTGAATTGCCTATACGTTTTACTGTTCCTACGGTCATCATAAATGACGAATTTGATCTCTCCGACAACTACCACCAGATTCAATATCATTCGATTATGCCGTTTCCATCCTTTCACCTCGCCGCCCTTTATCTGGGAAAAATACACTTCGCCAAAGCCGGCATACCCTTCATCTGTCGATTTAAGGGCATGATATACATCGCCTTTGGGAACCATGATGTGTTTTAACGGATGTAAAGAAATTCCTTCCATCAATGAGAAGATTTTTATAGATTTCGTTTGATTGCTTCCGTTTGATATTTTATGATTTGCTTCACCGTCAGTTTATACATATCAATGCGTTTGTCCTCGTAATATGTCCGGTACCAATCCGCGATCAATTTTATGCATTGACTAAAACTTAATATAGGTTGCCAGTGAAGCTCCGAATATGCTTTATCACAATTCAACTGCAATAATTTAGCCTCATTGAAAGATTTCTCCTCTTTGATTTGTATATATTCGTTGGCATCAACTCCCCACCATAAGAGCAGGTCGCTCGTCAGTTCCAGTACAGTNTTTGATTGTTCGGNGGGAGGACCGAAGTTAAANNCTTCCCCATTTTCCACGAGACCTTGACAAAGGTGTTGTCCCAGTGTCAAATAACCGTTTAACGGCTCCAGGACATGTTGCCAGGGGCGCGTTGCGTGAGGGCAACGNATTTCGACGGCTTTTCCGACAGAAAGCGCCCTGAAACAATCGGCAATGATGCGGTCTTGCGCCCAGTCGCCTCCGCCAATCACATTACCTGCACGTGTTATGCCCATTTTCAGGCGTGGCATATTTTTAAGAAAAGAATGCCAGTAACTTTTGATGATTAATTCGGCTGCGCCTTTCGATCCGGAATATACGTCTTTTCCGCCTAATGTGTCGCTTTCCCTGTATCCCCAGACCCATTCCTTATTTTCATACACTTTATCGCTGGTAATCAACACACAAGTACAATCCCATGTGATATCGCGCATCGAATCCAAGAGAGAGGTTGTTCCGATAACATTCGTCGTGATGGTATCGAACGGGTTTTTGAAAGAATTGGAAACGATCGACTGTGCAGCCAGATGAAATATAAAATCGGGTTTAATCTGTTGGATATACTCGTTGAGTTCCAACTTATTCCGGGTATCTCCCCAATGGTGCCGGATTTTCTTTTCCAGCTTAAGAGCTTCAAACATTGAAGGCTGTGTAGGGATATTCAAGGAGTAGCCATAGACACTCGCTCCCAACATCTTCAACCACACGGATAACCACGATCCTTTGAATCCGGTATTTCCTGTGATCAGTACTTTTTTACCATAATAAAAATCATCGAATGTCATTTTTTACCATATTTTCCAGGGTGCTTGCCCTTTGTTCCACATTTCATTTAGTTCTATGTTGTCGCTCAGCGTATCCATCGGTTTCCAAAACCCGGTGTGCCTGAACGCATGAAGTTGTTTTTCCCTGATGATGCGTTGCATCGGTTCTTTTTCAAACATTTCGTGNTCNCCCTGCAGATAGTCGAATATTTCGGGTTCACANACAAAAAAACCGGCATTGATCCAAGTTCCCGTATCGGAAGGTTTTTCTTCAAACGATTGTACCATACCATCTTCTGATATATTTATCACGCCCAATTTTCCTCTGGGTTGATAGGCAGTCATGGTCAGATATTTACCTGAATTTTTATGCGCTTCGATGGTTTGTTGGATATCAACATCGGCGACCCCATCTCCGTAGGTCAGTAAAAACGGTTCATTACCAACATATTGGCTGATACGTTTAATTCGTCCGCCTGTTAAGGTGGTTGATCCGGTGTCGATCAGGCTCACCTTCCATTGTTCGGTTGGGTGATTTAGAATTTGGACACTATGATTGCTTAGGTCGACAGTCATATCACAGTTGTGCGTGAAGTAATTCGCAAAATATTCTTTGATCACATATTGCTTATACCCACAGCATATAATAAAATCATTCAAACCAAAATGGGTGTAAATCTTCATTATATGCCATAAAATCGGCTTTCCTCCTATCTCAACCATCGGTTTTGGAATTAAGTGGGTCGCTTCACTTAACCGGCTTCCGATACCGCCTGCCAAAATTACTGTTTTCATGTCTTTTTTTATTTCATTTTATTTAATCTCAAAATCAGCACAATAACATAAATACCCCAATTTATACANATCATAAATCAATAAACTCGGATTCCGACTCACTAAATTGCTGTACAACATTTTTCTAATTATGATAAAAAGGAATTTACAGCATTTTGCCAAACGCCATTTCTTCAGTCTTCGTTCAACTCTCAATATCTTACATGCGTTGATAAAGACGGGGTCGTTATTGTATAAATAATTAATCTTATGGTAGTTCCGGAGTCCTTCTTCGATTTTAGACAGAAATACTTCCGCTTTTTCCAAACCGATATGGTAGAGCGGATTATCAATATGGGCGATCGTGATTCCTTTTTTCATCAGTTCGATACCGAATAAAGTATCTTCGTTGCAATATCCCTGTAGCCGTTCATCGAATTGTACGATATTGAATATGTTTTTGTCGATCAAAAAATTACACGACATAAAACTGTTGTTGGGTTTTTTTGAACGTACCTCTGCAGGACGACTTTCACGGTGTCGTCCCACTTTCCAATGAAACATTTGTTTGGTATCCTGCGGTTTGTCCGGAAAATAAATTCTGCCGCCGGAACAGATACTTCCCGGTGTACAATACGGCAGAAAATCCTTGATATAATCTTTTTTGGATACTTTCGAATCACAATCCATAAAAAGGATGTAAGGGTATTGAGCCGTTTTAAACAAGAAGTTACGATTTCCCGCCCTTTCAAGATTTATCTCAGATTGAAAATACCGGACATTTGGAAGTGTTGATAAAACATGGTTAACTTTCCTGAAATTTTCGTTGGATGCATTGTCCGATAACAGCATTTCATAAGTGATAGCTAACGTTTCGGCTTCGTCGTGCAAGGATTTCACAAGCGCGGTAACGTTGAAATTATATATCGGAATACAAATGGAAATCATAACCAACTGTTCTATTTTTCAATTAATGCTTCAAAGATACGAATAAATTGTTTCGCTTGTTCTTTTCTAGAAAATTTACCGACCTTTTGCCTGTCCACTTTCTGAAGTGTATAGCCGGTTTGTCGCCATTCGGCGTATTTTTCCAGAAGAAAGTCTTCGACTTGTTCAACGTTGTCTGCCGCAATGCCCGATTGGGTATCCCGAAGGGTTTCTTCTAAGCAACCCTTATCGTTTCTGACACATAATATGGGTTTTTCAACCGCCAGATATTCGAAAACTTTGGTCGTCATAATTCCCTTAGGCGCCTTCTTTCCGGTAGATTTGTTCGTAAGCAGCAATAAGACAGAACTTTTGTTCAGTATTTCAGGGATTTCATGATTGGCAACATATCCGGAATAATCGATAAAACGCGAAACATGATATTTTGTCGCGATCGTTTGCAGTGTTTTGATGGATTCCTCGTCTGTATAAAATTGTATCCGGAATGTCTTCGGTNCGATTTTCCCTCCGGCATGCAAATTGGATACCGCTTCGAACAATAAAGACGGATCCCGCAATGCTTCGCTCATCAGACGGCCGGTATATGTTATCATAAACTTCTGACTTGTAATTATTTTCGGAACAAACAACGCAGGATCAAATCCGTTATAAATCAGTTGAACATTGGCTGNATATTGTTTCAATATTTCTACGTGCCAGGGTGAAATGGTGGTTACGGCGCCTGCCTCTTGCAAGACTTTATTTCGCTGTTTGAACATTTTTCCGGTCAGAATATTAGCAATCACGCGATTCAGGTACCGGGAATTTGTAACTTTTTTGCTAATATGTTCATTTTCTGGAAATTGTTCGATGATATCCCTTAAATCCACTACGAAAGGAATTTTGTTCTTTTGGCTTAGTTTATGTGCTGTCCGGATGGGAAAAGTACGGTATGAACTTGTGAGAATCAATGAAATATGATGTAGATCAATTTGCTTTTGAGCGATTTTTGTCATGATCCTATCCTTGTAACCGAAAAAGAAATCTGCAAGGAATACAAAAATGTACTTTAAATATCGGATGAATTTTCTATCAGATTGATAATAATTGATATAGGTCGCGTTCTGACAATTTTTTGACAGTTCTTCAAATATATTTTGAGGGATATATTCNGTGACCACAACCGGTTCCCAACCATTATCCATAAGGTATTTACATAAATACCCCATTCTGGGCGCAAATGCCGGTGGAAATATATCACAGATTATTAATACTTTGCTCATAGATTCTTGTGGGAAATTTTGTTTTTCTCACATCATTAACATATATTCTACTCTATAACGCAGAAAGGATAGTAAATATTTTGAGATGGCTTGAGTTTTTTGCAAATGGTTTAGTTTGAATGATTTTTTTGTTATCTTTGCTTGCGGAAGGACTATTTTTTTTGCTGCAATGTACAGATATTTCATATACACATCATACAACGGGACGCGTTATAACGGGTGGCAAAGGCAACCCAATGGATTGAGTATTCAACAGTCTGTGGAAGAGGCGTTAAGTACGCTACTCAGGCAGACGGTTAACATTGTTGGCGCCGGAAGAACGGATGCCGGTGTACATGCACAATGGATGGCGGCTCATTTTGATTTGAACCTGCCGTTAGGCGATAGAGATCATTTCATCAGGAAATTGAATTGTATTCTTCCTTATGATATTGTTGTTGAGCGCATTGCCCAAGTCAAAGGCGATGCGCATGCGCGGTTTGATGCGTTATCGCGTACGTACCGGTATGCCATTACGGAACATAAAAACCCGTTTAATTATGAACAGGTTTACAGGATGTCGTTGCATGGGATTGATTTTTCGCTGATGAATGAAGCCTGTAAAATCCTATTCGATTATACGGATTTTACCAGTTTCAGCAAGTTACATACGGATACGAGGACTAATAACTGTCACATTGACTATGCCCGGTGGGAACAGGAAGGGCGGATGTGGATTTTTTCGATTAAGGCTGATCGTTTCCTGCGCAATATGGTACGCGCCATTGTTGGTACGCTACTCGAAGTCGGGCGAGGAAAACGTTCTCTTTCTGATTTCCAGAAAGTGATAGAAGGTAAAGACCGTTGTTTGGCAGGCGCTTCCGTTCCTGCCAAAGGATTGATGCTGGCCGAAATTGGCTATCCGGAGGAATTGTTTATTGATTAAGGAAAAAGCGCCCTCCTACTCCCCCAAAGGAGAAGAATGATGCGGATTGTACGTTTTTTTGCAGGGATTTTGGCATTGTATTGACAAAAAAAGCGTATATTTGCATGGAGAATTGTATGATTTACGCATTGGATGTATGAAAAAAAATCTCTTCCTTTTTCTATGTATTGTCTCTATATCAGCGGCAACGGCGCAGGATATGGCTTCTTTTTTCATCAGTATGCCGGATAGTGTCCTGCCTCAGCTGGAAGATGCCTGGCGAAAAGATTTAGTGGATTTGTATCAATCCGGTAAACCATCCGTTATTGAAAACACGATGGCCGGCAGTTCAACGTTACAAAAACTTACAACTGACTATCTTTTTTTACAGACAACGGAACGAAGTACGATGGAAATCCTATTCCTTCCCCTGATAAATAATACGCTTATTGCCTGTGTAATAACTACCGTTTATGCTCCTGTAGCAGATAGTCGGGTTGAGTTTTTCTCAACGGAATGGCAACCGCTTCCGGCTCTCGATTTATGGACGCCTGCTCATTCTGAAGGGTTTATCAAAGAAAATATTGACCGGAATAATGAAGATTTTCAAATTGCCATGTCTTATTTGGATATGGAGTTGGTTCATTATTATTTTGAACCGGACAAATTGGTATTGGAAGCTGCATTTACCACCCCTGACTATTTATCTTCTGAAGAACGCGATAAGGTAAAACCTTTTTTGAACGACGCCCCCAAGATGTATCAATGGAAGGCCGGGAGATTTGAGTAACAACTTATAACAATGACAATTATGAGTTAAGATTAATTGAATAATTGATCTTCTATTCTCTTACGGTCTTTCTATGTGAGGAACGTCTCCATAAAATCGTCCATCTCCGCCTTCTGGGTTTCTAAACTTTGCAGGAGTTTAAACTGGGCTTTGGTGCGAATCAGATTGTGTTGAGGACTGTGTATCTTGTAATACGTATCGCCATTGATATAGTCGGTCAGGAATCGTACGGTTTGCATATAGGTCAATAACCGGCCACCGTAAGGCAGNAAACTGATTTCCAGAGGAGTAAGAAACGACTGGGCNGTTTCCATATATCCGCGCGTATAGGATTTGAAGATTTCCATATTTACATTCACGCGGTCAAGGTTTTCATCATCTTCGGCGCCGGTATTGGCTCCCGTGCGGATAAAATCGCCGATATCCGATAAGACGAAACCGGGCATTACGGTATCTAAATCGATCACACAAAGCACTTTTCCATGGTCGTCGAAAAGGATATTATTTACTTTCGTATCGCAGTGGTTGGTGCGTTTGATTAATTTTCCTTCACGGTATAATACTTCCTGGATACACATAGCTTCGGCGCGTGATTCCAATTCATCCACCAGTGCTTTTACTTCTTCCAAACGGCCNACNGGATTGGCNNTTATGGCTTCGCGAAATTGTTGTAACCGATATTCCATGTTATGAAAATTGGGAATGGTTTCGCCAAGTACCCCATCGGGCAAGTCGGCCAACATTGCCTGAAAATCGCCGAACGCCCTGCCCGCCTCATACGAATAGGACACATTTACTTCGTCGAAACTATGGCTTCGCGGGATCATCAGGCAGACGCGCCAATAGTTTTCGCCATCGAAATGATACAATTGTTTGTCTTCCGTCGACAGAAAAGTCAATACCTTCCGGTTGATATCCTGTTCGCCACGCGCTTCCAGTTTAATACGGATATGGTTTGTTACGATTGAAATATTGTTTTGTAACATATCCACATTTTTAAATATCAGATGATTGATTCGTTGCAATATGTATCCGGATTCGCTTTTGTCTGTGGTAACTTTGAACGTATCGTTGATATGACCGTTACCGTAAGGTTCGACATTCAAAGATTGGCATTTCAAGGGGAAATTTCCGAGAACTTGCAGAAGGGCTTCTTTTGTGAATTGCATAATTATTTTTTGTTTGTTATATATATATTAATGTATAGGCTTTTTTCCGTCTTCCGCACAAATTTACGTAAAAAAAACCATCTTCGCAAAAAAGATGGTCATTGTATGCTATCGGGGAGAAATTTATTTTCGGGTTCTGTTTCCGTAGCGACTCATATACTTATCCACACGTCCGGCAGTATCTACTAACTTCGCTTTGCCGGTGTAGAAAGGATGGGAGGTATTGGAAATTTCAAGTTTTACCAATGGATATGTAACGCCGTCAATTTCAATTGTTTCTCTTGTTTTTATAGTTGAACGGGTGATAAACATGTCTTCATTTGACATGTCTTTGAATACAACCTGACGATAGCTTTCCGGATGAAGTCCTTTTTTCATTGTTTATCTTAATTTAATAATTCTACGTGATGCTAAATTTATATGGGGTGCAAAGGTACAAAGAAACCTTTAAAAAACCATAAAAAAAAGGTTTTTTTTTGAAATTATCGTATCTTTCGCTGATTTATTGGCATTTTTATTGTAAAAAATGCTACCTTTGTACAAAATATTTATTCTTTATAAACGTAACAGATATGATAAATTACAAAGATTTAGGTCTGGTGAACTCACGCGAAATGTTTGCCAGGGCCATGGAAGGCGGGTATGCGATTCCTGCTTTCAACTTCAACAACATGGAACAGTTACAGGCAATTATTCAAGCTGTAGCGGAAACGAAATCGCCGGTGATCCTGCAAGTATCAAGCGGAGCGCGTAAGTATGCCAACCAGACACTTCTCCGTTATATGGCGGAAGGCGCTGTGGAGTATGCGAAAGAATTGGGTTGTCCCAATCCGCAAATCGTGCTTCACTTAGATCACGGCGATACATTTGAACTTTGCAAGAGTTGTATTGATATGGGCTTCTCGTCGATCATGATTGACGGTTCGCATCTTCCGTACGACGAGAATGTGGCATTGACAAAGCAGGTAGTCGAGTATGCGCATCAATTTGATGTGACAGTCGAAGGTGAGTTGGGTATATTGGCCGGAGTGGAAGACGAGGTATCGGCCGAACATCACACGTATACCAAGCCGGAAGAGGTAGTGGATTTCGTCACCAAGACCGGTTGCGACTCCCTGGCCATTTCGATTGGCACTTCGCATGGCGCCAACAAGTTCAAACCCGAACAATGTACGCGCAATGAGGAAGGTGTATTGATTCCACCGCCATTAAAATTTGACGTATTGGAGGGTTGCGAGAAAGAACTTCCCGGATTCCCGATTGTATTGCATGGCGCATCGTCCGTCCCTCAGGATCAGGTGGAAACGATCAACAAGTATGGAGGCGCATTGAAGGATGCCATCGGCATTCCTGAAGATCAATTACGCAGAGCGGCCAAATCGGCGGTTTGCAAGATTAATATCGATTCCGACAGCCGTTTGGCTATGACTGCCGCTATTCGCAAGACATTTGCGGAGAAACCGGCCGAATTTGATCCCCGCAAATATTTAGGCCCTGCACGTGATAATGCTAAAAATCTTTACAAGCATAAAATCTTAAATGTGCTTGGTTCGGCAGATAAATTGTGATACTGATTTCAATGTAAAAGGTCAGTGAGTCATTCATCTCACTTCAATAAAAAAGCCGGCTTCACAGCCGGCTTTTTTCATTAATGTTTTTGTAATACAAAAATTCAGTCTTTAGAAAAAAACTTTTATTTGTCATCCGTATTCATGATTACCACACGGTTCCATTCATTTACGTTATACGGTTGTACTTCATCACCTCTCCATTCAATAGAAAGACTGCTGGAAGGAACGCCGTATTTGTCGGTAAGTTGTTTGGCAACCGCTCTTGCACGTCTTTCAGATAAACCTTTGTTATAGTCAGGATTACCTGTTTTCCTGTCAGCATAACCAACCAATTTAATCGGCAAATTGTGTTTCTTTGCATATTCGGCTGTGTTGGAAATATTTATTTCCTGGTGAGCGTCAATTCTGGCGCTGTTCAAGCGGAAATAAACCACATTTTGTGAGTTTTCCCTTTGCTCAGGAATAACAGGAGGCGGAGGACATTCCGGACAGCGTTCGGGACGTTTTTCCAACTCAGCATTGCGAGCGCGCAGGTTATTGATTTCCGAATTCAGGTCATTCAACAGTGCATAATCCATCGGTTCAAGTACTTCAAACTCTTTTTTGCCTAAGTTGAAGTTCAAACCTAACATGACCTGAGGAACACGGTGATACCTCGTGCGTGGATGATATTCAAGATTCCACTCCTGATCTAACAATGTGTATTGTCCTTCCAGAGCCAAATCAACACCCCTACTTAGGCGGAATAGCATTTGAGCGCCAAGGTTTGCGGAAAGAGATTCAGCGCGAGGCATTGGACGATTTACATCGTCTGTCATTTTATTTCTATGCGCATATCCCAAACCCACAAACGGAATGAAACGAAATACCTTGCCTTCATTATAAGGAGCCCAGAAATTAGTAACATCCCACATAATATCCACATGTGGATTAAACCAAACATAATCCTGTACAACGCCAGTGTTGGTAAGAAAAGAATAATTCTTCATCATACCTGCGTTTACCTGCAAACGAAATGCCATGTACGGATTATACCATTTACCAATGGAGAGAGCGCCATGGGGAGCAATACGCTTGCCAAAATCCAACTCTCCATTATTATCACCAATTAAAATATTCGCTCCACCGGCCAATGTGATAAACATGTTGTCCGAAGCTGCGTTCTTCTTAAAATTGGTTTTCGAGCCATTCTCTGTACTGAATCCTACCTGTGGTTGGTACTGCTGGGCGGATAAAGACAGGGTTGCTCCAAACAAAATAGCCAAAAGTAATACCTTCGTCTTCATAACTTATTCATTTTTTTAATTAAACAATATTCTCTTTCTCAACTCTCTTTTTACCTTTAAATTTTCTACGATATAGTATTCGCAACAAAGGTAATTCTTTTTTTTTAAAAACAAAAAAAAATGTAATTTATTTTGAAAAAAAATAATTTTTTTTTATTTTTTCTTGTAATTCGACAATTTCAATAAATATTGGCCATATTGATTTTTGATCATCGAGCTGGCAATTTCCTTAAGTTGCGCCGCATCAATCCAGCCTTTTCGATATGCGATCTCTTCCAAACAGGCTATTTTCAAACCTTGTCGCTGTTCGATCACTTCAACAAATGTCGACGCTTCCGATAGTGAAGCATGCGTTCCCGTATCCAACCACGCAAATCCCCTGCCTAACAATTGCATTTTCAAATTGCCTTCTTCCAGGAAATGCTGATTCACAGCGGTGATTTCCAGTTCTCCACGTGCTGAAGGTTTTATGTTCCGGGCAATATCGACCACTTTATTCGGATAAAAATAAAGTCCAACAACTGCATAATTCGATTTGGGATGAGCCGGTTTTTCTTCTACACTCAACACATTTCCCTGTTCGTCGAACTCGGCTACGCCATAACGTTCAGGGTCATTGACATAATAACCGAAGATGGTGGATTTTTGTCTTTGTTCTGCTTCTGAAACGGCGCTTTTCAACATATTCGTAAAGCTCTGTCCGTAAAAGATATTGTCACCCAGCACCAAACAAACGGTATCGTCTCCAATAAAATCCGCTCCGATGATAAATGCCTGGGCTAATCCATCGGGTGAAGGTTGTTCGGCATACGCAAAACGAACCCCCAACTCCGATCCATCGCCTAACAACCGCTGAAAACCGGGCAAGTCCTGAGGAGTTGAAATAATTAGTATATCACGGATTTCCGCCAGCATCAACACCGAAACCGGATAATAAATCATGGGTTTATCATACACCGGTATCAACTGTTTGGAGATTCCTTTCGTAATAGGAAATAAACGGGTGCCGGATCCTCCGGCCAAAACAATTCCTTTCATCTGTGCATAATTTGTTTTTTATAAGGTATAATGGAATCCGCGGATTGTACATACCATTTGACGTAAGTTTTTGCATGCGGATTTCATTTGTGCCTAATTTATCTTCTGATTCGTATCTGTATGGCATTGGCAATCGCATTCTCACTCACAAAAATCAGGTAACCGCCTCCTCCTGCACCGCTTACTTTCCAGCCAAGCGCTTCCGGTTTGTACGCTTCCAACACGTTTAATATGTCGGGTGATACCATATTGGGAAACATGGCGGTCTGTGCATCAAAGCTCGCTGAGAATGCTTCGCCCCATGCAACTACATCTTTAGAAAGAATAGCCTGCCAACATGCGTCGGCTGCATNACTCANCCGTTTTGCTTCGTCCGGTGTGATTCGCGTGTTGGCCAGCACATCATATTCNGCCTCTCTTGGAAACAACGGAATCAGCCAAATCCGTTCCTCGATCCATTGCANCGTCGCTGGATCGTTCACCGACTCTATCGTTTCCGGCCAATAACCACCGCGGTAAAACAACCGGTTCAANCCCGGCAATACAATCCCCAGCGAATCCTGCGAGCCGCTGACA
>JGI24702J35022_10001997_pt1 | contig 12575 bp, 7 predicted proteins | sample TergutTh196P4_FD_35022 | JGI IMG/M metagenome (IMG submission 35022)
TAATCTTTGCGCCTAAAGAAAGAGGTATCCATAAATTTACCGTTTGTCCAAAAATATGAAAATATGGTAAATTGGTGATAAAAGTATCGCGACAAGTAAGATCCAAATAATCTCGTAAGCTACTAACATTATGCATAATATTTTTATGAGAAAGTTGAACGGCGCGAGGGTCTTTCTCAGAACCACTTGTAAAGAGAATAGCAATTATCTCATCATTGTTCTCTCCACCAACTATTTTTTTTAGTGAGTTAGCAGGAAGTTTCGATAAGAGCTTAGCCTTAATTTTATCTATGAGATTGATCTTTTCAACGAGGTCCTCCATACAGATCATACCTTTAATGGGTTCAATATTAAGTTTTTCCAATAGTTTTCGGCTAGTTAGAATAATCTTAAAACCGCATTTTTTCTGGGCATAAATAGAGTTTTCTCTTGCTCCAGTTGAATAATTAATAAACACAGGCACTTTCTTGGCAAAAATTGTCCCTAGAGAGGCTATAATTGCCCCCCCTGAGGGAGGAATCATTAAACCAATAAATTTACTAGGAAAACGAGAAAAAATCTTTTTAAAGACTAGACTAGCAATTAATAAATCTTCGAAAGTTGTCGCTTTTTCTGTAGCTTGTTCAAGAAAGGCTGTTGAACTAGGATTTTTTTTGACATTATCAATGAATAAATGATGCAATAGCATGTAATAATCCTCCTCCTGATTCTTTTTCTTTGTAAATGTGGTAAATCATTTTATTCAGATTACTCACCATATACAAAAATAGTTTCTTCGGCAATTATAATATACATATGGGTAATAGTGATCATTACTCTAATCCATTTGAGTCTTTTTTCAATTTCTATTATATTTGTCAAGACAAAAATTGAACCTCACAAAAAACACACTAATTTTGCTTTGAAAAACACGATATATCTTTAGTTTGAGCATTTTATACAATCATGTTGGGATATGGTAAATTACGACATTTTAATAAAATTGGAAAAGATTACCTTTTTTTATTTCTGGCAGTTTGCGCAGTAAGTTGTTGTGCGACCGGATTGCTTAATCCGGGTTAGTTGTTGATGACATTTTGGGCAAATTTGTTTTTGATAAACTTGTAAAAAATTTTGAAAATCTCCTGTTTTGTCATCAATACGACGAAAATCCGAAATACTGGTGCCATTATGATTTATGGCTAATAGCAATATTTCCAAGGTGTATCGATGAATTAGTTTCAGTTCTTTTGCAGACAGGTTTTTCCCTAATTTGAGAGGATTAATCTTGGCATAAAAGAGAATTTCTTGGGCATAGATATTTCCTATGCCCGCAATAAGTTTTTGGTCGAGAAGTAAATTTTTAACCGGGACCTTTCTTTTTGAACAAATATGGTTAAGGTAGTCTATAGTAAAGTCAGGTGCTAAAGCATCAATACCTGTTTGAGTAAATGGTTCCAAGAAAGGTACTATTTCAAGATAACCGAATATACGAGGATCATGAAAAATTAATCTTTCATTGGAATCAAAATGAATGATACTACTGATGTGCTTAGGGTTTAAACCAATGCTTTCGAGAAGAGGATCCTGCTTTATATATACAAGTTTTCCCGTCATCCGCAGGTGGATAATGAGAGTACATTTTTTTTTGATATCCAAGAAGAGGTATTTCCCGGTCCGCCGGATATTTATGACTTCACCACAATATTTTAGATTAACTGAGTTACGAAATGTTTTCGGTTTAAAGACTTCGATTAACTTAATCCTTTTGTTTAATATTTGAGCAAAAAGGTCTCTGCGAATAGTTTCAACTTCTGGTAATTCTGGCATATATACTTTATATAGTATCTCCCTATAATGATCTTAAAACCCCAAAAACTTTCTGGACTAAATCAAACTATAGCAAATATTTTAAATCCTTTCTTTTTGTAAAGATCTATTTTGCTAAATCAATAAAAAAGTATTTCTAAGGCTTGTTTACCTGATTATCACTGATATTACCGAGTATCTTAACCCATTAGAAAATATGTAAATACTTCAAAATAGTTAAAAAAAAGTCTCCTTAGAATATTGTGATATAGTCAAATACATAAAAATTAAAAAGAAGGCTCAAATGTCATTATTAAAATATCACCAAATTATTCAAGTAAAATCTGAGGCTATTAGTTTCACAAATTACTACTTGACGAAAAACTTATTCTTTTAAACTTTGCTCAAATGAAAAAAGAATTATCTCCCTTTGTAATCTATACTTTATTAATCATTGCAATGGTTTTTTGGAGTTTCGCTTTTATTTGGATTAAACAACTCTTAAACATTGGATTCCTCCCCTTAACTATTGTTTTTTTTAGACTAATTATAGCTGCTTCCTTCATGACCCTTCTCTGTTATTTCTTAAATATTCAAGAAAAAATCCATCGTCAAGATTATAAATACTTATTTTTATTAGCTTTTGCTGAACCTTTTTGCTATTTTTTAGGGGAAAATTTTGGAATGCAATATGTAAGTGCGTCCCTTGCTTCTCTAATGGTTGCTTTAATTCCCCCGATAACACCTATTTTTGCTTGGATATTTATTAAGGAAAAAGTTTGTTTTAACCAGATTATAGGACTAGTAATTTCTTTTTTGGGAGTAATTGTGCTAGTTGCAGAAGACTGGAATCTCCAAGGTACGATTAACGGTGTTCTATTAATGCTCTTAGCTGTCCTAAGTGGTACAGTCTTCACGATTCTTTTACGAAGATTAGTAAATAAATACTCTGCTTTAACAATTACAAAGTGGCAAACAATAATTGGAATGTTATTATATTTACCACTTTTTTTCTTATTCGACTTTCAAAAATTCATCCATACTCGTTTTGTTATCTACGATTACAAGAATATTATTTGTCTTGGTGCTCTTGCTTCAAGTATTGCTTTTGTTTTCTTAACCATGGGCGTAAAAAGAATTGGAGTAGTACGAACTAATATCTTTACTAATTTAATTCCTGTATTTGCTGGAGTTTTTGCTTTCTTTGTCTTAAGAGAACCACTAACCACAGCTAAAATTATCGCTATGCTTATTGTACTAGCTGGACTCTTTATGTCTCAAGCGAAAAGAGAGAAAAAATAGTTTATGTTTGGTCTTTCTTTCATTAATACTGCTTTTTTGATTACTGCTTGCACGATAGTGATCCCCTTACTAATTCATCTTTTCGTAAAAACGAAACCCCAGAGACTCTATTTTTCATCATTAAAATTTCTCCGCGCAATCGTTGAAGAACAAAGACGTATAATGTCAATCAATCAAATAATCCTACTAATTTTAAGAATGTTAGTTCTTTTATTTGTAGTATTAGCTTTGGCGCGTCCAGTCATGCAAATACCTTTCGGAGTAAAGAAAAATTATCATCCTCCTACTGCTGTAGCTTTCATATTAGATACTTCTCCAAGTATGGATTATGTTATTAACCAAAAAAACCAAATACAATATGGGCTGGAAATAATAAATCTTATTCAAAAAGAGATAACATCTTCTGATCAAAGCATTTTATTAACATCAGATTATTCATTTAATGCTTTGAAATCAAGAATGTTTGCTGGACCAATTCCACAAAGTGAATTACAAAACATTGAATTTACTTGGACTCCCGAACCACTATATAGACTAATCCAACAAGCAACTTCGGATCTCACCCAAACAGATTTACTCCATAAAGAAATATATATTATTTCGGATTTACAACAAACAGAACTTCCAACAGACTCCGCGATTCCCATTACCATGATTAATACTTTTTCAGATAGTCTTCGATATAATTTAGCTATCGAAAGTGTGGGCGTAAGAAAAGAGTTAATCAATGAGCATTTACAAAGAATTGTCGAATTTCAAGTGGCAAATTATTCTCCTGTAACTCTGAAGGATCAAATCGTGAGATTGATCTTTAATGGCATCACTATATCTGAAAAAATGATCGATTTAAACCCATTTGAAAAAAAGAGTGATTTTTTTATGATCAATAATGAGCTTCCTAATTGGAATCATGGATATGTTGAAGTTCGTAATGAGAGATTTTTACCTGATAATCGCTATTTCTTTACCTATTATTTAGATCCATCACCAAAGATTGGTATTCTCTCTAATTCAGGACCTTTACCTTGGGCTATTGAGAGCTTAGCTGACATTTATTTAGGAGTAAATGGGGGTATCGAATACTTAGATCTTAGCAATCTTCAACTCTCAGATAAAGACAAATATCACTTTATTATTCTTTATCTCAGTGCTTTTAATTCACGCTTAGCAACATTTCTTACAGAATTACATAAAAATGAATATCGATGCCTTTTCATACTTCACCCGAACTTGACGCAAGAAGCGAAAGATTATTTATTGGCTAACTATAATTTTGAAATTCTCTCTTTATCGAATAATTCAAATATACCAATTACTTCTTTTCACCAGTGGCATAGAATTGTAGGAAATTTTAATTTTTCTCCTTCTTTTAATATCCAGGCTACTCCCGCTCATCAAATTATACTTGGACAAAACAATACTTCATTAGTTAATACTGAGCTGTCTCCACTAATGATCGAAAATAAGGATCTTTTTCTCAATATCGATTTTAATCAACGAAATCAAAGTTTACTTACTTTTCCCGCATTTCCCATTATTGTTTATCGCTCTTTTTCTTGGATTTCTCAATTTGATTCAGGACTTAACAATTTTTATATTAATGAAGCGTTTCCTCGTCATGAAGGTACTCTAATTAGTCCTACTGGAAAAGAATTTGCCGCAGACAATACAGGTTTTCGCTTTAATGAGCCAGGACTGTGGACTTATATAATGGAAGGTCAAAACTCATCATATCTAGCAGTAAACATGTCAGATTATGAAAATCAGAGTATGCATAATCCTATAAAGGAAATAAATATTGCAAAGATTAATATCCGTAATGAATTTAGCAAAACTGAGGTTCTTGGATTAAATAATCAAGGCACAGAAATTCGAAATTTTTTTTACTGGTTAGCACTCATTCTATTAGCGACAGAAATGATTTTTATCATTTTGCTTCAAAGAAAAGCACGTGAATAGAACAGGTAAAACTATTTCAATAAAACCATTTTTTTTAGTACTGTTTTTTCATTAACAATTAGCTGACAAAAATATACACCAGAAGCAACTTTATGACCTTGTTGATCTGTAGCTTGCCAAAGAAATTGGTGCAAACCTTGATTGATTTTAGCATTGAAAAGTGATTTAATTTTTTGTCCTTTGCTGTTAAAGATGGTTAGTGAAGCATAATCTGGGTTTTCCAATGTGAAAGAAATTAAAACTTCCGGGTTAAAGGGGGTTGGAAAAACTTGAAGATTAATACTATAAGCATTGGTATTATCAATAATAGAGACATCATTTTTTTTATATGCCATTGAATTAGCTCCAATCGCCAGGGATATTTGTCTTACGAATGAATAATCGTGGCGGTAAAAATAAAGTATGGAGGCAGAATAAAAATCTGATTTGACCGGATATAAATAATCTTCATCGAACAAGAGTCGATCACACCCTGCAAAAAGAAAGTTGCCATACCCATTAACAACTTCAAAAGTATTTTGGTTATAAGTATAAAAACCAAGCCCATAAGCATTACCCACAAAAATTAAATTATTTACTCCTAGCTGGATGGTACTATAGAAAGACCAATTTAGAGCCAATGTATGAACTATTTCCCTATTTGCAAGATTAATAATCACCACCTGGGAAGTGGTATTCGCATAATTACCTGTGCATATAATATGCATGAATCCGTTAGTATCGATAACCATTTCGCTAGGATTCGTAGGAACTTCAATGTAATCAATTACTGTAAATGTATTCAAGTCGATAATTGCTATTTTACTTTCTGAATACAAAGGATATCCTCCTGTAATACTAACATATAATAAACCATTATCAATTGCTAAAGCTTGTGGTGCATTCCCAACATCAAGATCAATAATATGTTGTGTATTCCGTAATTCTACTTTGTAGACTTTGCCAGAGAATAATCCAGTTACATAAGCATATTCGTTGTGGAGTAATATATTCCATGGATTAACGGAGTTCCCTAGTTGGATGGTATTGATCAATTGGCCTGTCTCTGAATTAAGAATTACAATATTGTTATCTCCTGAATTAACAACATACAATTTGTTTCGATCATAAATTACTTGGTTTGCATATTCACCAAGTAGAGCAAAGGAATTATTCACACTATAATTTTCGATGTTAACCTTACTAAGTGTACAACTATTGGAGTTGACGATAAACAATTCCTGGGCTTGTAAAAAGCACAAACTCCATATTAATATGGAAATAGAGAAAAACATTTTTTTCATTTTTAGCCTCCTTTGGTTCTTTACCTTATAGATGATTTCTTTTTTTTGCAATAACTTTTCATCAAGTGCCTATGCTCTTAATGCTTATTTTATCTATATTCCCTTTCAAAATGGCATATTCAAGTTGAAGGAAATTTCCCAATTTCTCCCCGGCTCTGGCATATCAGCATAATTTTCATACCTTGTATCAAAAATGTTATTCCAGTTTAAACTAAAACTACTTTTTATTTTTTGAAAAGGCATACTAATTACAGTTTTACTATACCAAAGATCATAACCCGGCAAAGCAGGATAGAGCTGATCATTCGTTTTCCATTGTTTACCTTGAGCATAATAACTGATACTTTGTTCTAAAAATTTGATCTTGCCATTTAATTTAGCATTCCAATGGTAAATAGGTGTATAAATAATCTTTTTGTTGAATAAATATTCATCGGGAGTTTTATTTAATGCTTCCGTTCTAATATAATTAAAATCAAAATAGTAGTTTTGAAAAAAAGTGAACTTACCGAATATTTCCCAGTTTGTTATTTCTGCTCGCATAAGATTGAATGGCTTCCAACCTATATTATTCCTGTTCCAATAGATTAGGTTTTTAGTTCTATTATGCCAATAAGCAAGCCCAAGAAAAGGGTTTTCCCCTAAAATTCCTTCAATTCGCCATCCCAAAGACTCTTCCGGTTGTAAGTCAGGATTACCATTTGTTTGAGCATCTCCTTTCCAATAAAGATCATAGAAGGATGGAATAGTATACGATGTTCCTAGGTTACTATTTAATCTGACGGGTAAATAATATGTAAATTTTTGATTAATTTCAGTTCGCCAGCTACTTTTATAAGTGTAATTACCATGGTGATCAAGGCGGTAGCTCCCTCTTATTTCAGGTTCATAATAGAGTAAAACAACATTTTTTACACTTTGTGAGCTAAAGATAGACCTTGTTGTTTGATCAACTTGGGGTAAGGAATTAAGCTGATATAACAAATCATTGATCAATAAAGACTCATTTCTTATTTCACCGCCTAGATTACTGTGTAGTTCGAAATAATCTCCTAAAAATTTCTGACTGATAGCGGATTTAAAACCTTTAATATCTTGTTTTGTCTGGAACTTCGCATGGTAAAATTGAACTGGGGCCTTTGTATTTTGATAAGTAGATTCATTAAACAACCCATATGTTTGGACTTCATATTGTAAGGGGTAACTCTGCATACCCATAAATGGTTCAGGGAAGAGAGATATTTTGTTAGCAAAAACAACATTATGGTGAATAACAGTGCCTTGTTGAAAAGCTTTCCAATACAAATCTCTTTCTTTGATAGGACCAGGTAATTCTTTTCTAAATATTTGATATTTAAAACTATACAATAAATTTTTAAAATTAAAATCAGTCGTGAATTGATTAATTATATTTTGGTTATTTTCTTTTTTTTCGTCTTTACCTTTATATTTATAAGGGTAATTATTATCAGCATATGCTTGAGTTAGATAAAACTGTACCCCCCATTGAAGTTGTTGATAATTGAACCGAAGAAACTGTTGATGATTGTTAAATGAACCAAAATTATTTTTTACTTCGATCTCTGATTGATGTTTAATTCTTTTTGTTTGAATCACAATCATCCCGCCCTGTCCACCAGAACCAGTGTCTGTTGATGTATTGTTTTGTACAATTTCTACTGAGGAAATTTGAGATAGAGGAATGCTTGATAAATCAAGAGCTTGACCTGCTGGATTCAAAATTATATTATCAAGAATAATTATCGTGTGTCGTCCTTGGTGTCCCCCAAGAGAAGCTATTTGTCTTTCTCCAATTAAATTATTTCCTTGGATCAGGTTCGGGTTTATGTCTCGAAGAACATCCTGTATCGAAGAATAATGTTGCGGAGAGTTTTCTAGGTTAATAAGGTTCATTTCAGAACTCATCCGAAAAGGGTTAGTTTCTCTTTCTGCTTGAACGATAATACTCTCTTGGGTAAAATATGCAATTTGCATCCTTATTGTTGAGTTCTTTAATAATTCCTCCCTTGTTTTGGTTACTTGTTTGTAACCTTTTCGAAAAAATGTATAAAGTGGTTCATCCAGACTATTCAAGTAAAAATATCCTAAACTATCTGAGATCACAGATACTTGCTCCGTTTGGAGAATGACAAATGGTAGAGGACGATAATCATCTGCATCATTTACCTTTAAAACAATTTGTTCCGAAGCTAGTAAAAAAAAACTATAGAGCATTAGCATATAGATATAAAACAGAATTTTCAATTTATACCCAAAACGGATTCTGGTAAAAATTCTACTAGCTATTGCAAGAAAAAAATAAGTACTACAACACTTAGTATTCAATTACATTTATCCTTTCTGGTTTACTAAGTGATGTATTCCAAATATAGAAAAACGAGGCTTTCCTGCCACTACTCTCACGATAGTTGGTTCGGAACACATTGGCAGGTTTCCTGACTTGTAACAAGTAATTCTTAAGCCTTCCCATTATATTTAACAGTGACTTAAAATTATAAATATCCGTTACTTACAGTGGCGGAGTCCGTTCTCGCTTTGCACGAGATTCCCTTTTACACTTGCACCAGTATGTTATATATATGCCATATTTTAAAATCATTGTTTTGTGTCAAGACTATTTTGGGTTGGTACTTAATGTCTCTGGAACAATTCATTTTTCATGATACATCGTAATGGACACCAAAAGCCTAAGTAAAAACTCTCTATTTACATTAAACACTATTAGATATGATTGTAAATTGACATAAATAAAGTTAGATACAATAAGTAAAAAAAGTACAAATTTAATAGGAATGTTTGAGATATGATAAATAATTCGTATAGAGATACAGTATCTATTTTTATCAAAAAACATTTGTCCTTTTTTATGAATAGCTAATCATTTGATGCCTAAGAGCCAAAATATCCATCACAGTTTGTTTTAAAAGTAAATACAAAAAATAATTTTACTTTGTATTATCTCAATCTTTATGGCTATCTTTAACGAAAAAGCCTTTCGGCCGATCTTCCCTAAATTTTTTTCAAACACAACAAAAATAATTGTTAAAATCAATGAAAAATTTATGGGAAAATGGGATTATCCTTTCTGATAAAAAAGATTAACTGCTGCAGTAATTACAGCAATAATTTCATCATTAGGAGTAGCTAAATCAAGATAGATGCTTGATGACTGCTCGGAAAAATCAGGATGATTAATTTTTTTCGAGGGACTAGCAACTACTTGTTTACTCTTTCCGAACAAAATTACCAACTTGTAAAACACAAAAAAGATCATCACCAATATTGGTGAAAAAACCATAACCAATGCAATAAATACAAACATTTACATCTCCTTAGCTTTTTTTGATATCTTTCTCTACCGTTTATGGGGTTAGTCTACTAAATGTTTAAATAATTCCAACAAGAATTTAATAATTTTTCCAACATCAGCGACATTAAGACATTCGTTTGGAGTATGTAAATGTCTAATGGTTGGACCTAGAGAGAGCATTTGTAATCCAGGATATTTTGCCCCGATTACTCCACATTCAAGCCCAGCATGAATAACTTCAATTTGAGGTTCTTTTTGAAACAATTTGGAATATAATTGCTGAGCTTTTTTGATCAAAGGAGCTTCCCAATCAGGTTCCCAAGCTGGATAACCTTCGGAACTAATAATGGCTGCCCCAGCTAGCTTTCCACAGGTTTCAATTTGTTCAGTTATGATCTGGATACCGAGAGAAGAGTTACTACGTTGACTCATGCCAATTAAAAGTTTCCCCTTATTAATTTTAACTTGTGCTAAATTACACGAGGTTTCAACTAGCTTTTTTTTCTTTTTATTCATCGCTACAACACCGTGAGGTAAAGCTACTAATAGTAGAATAGCTTTTTGACTATCAGAAAGAGTCGGATAGTTCATTTCACAAGGATCGTCAGCAAGTTTTTCGCTTGCGCTTAATAAAAAATCAAATTGGGGATCAGTTTCTCCATATTCTTGCCAAAAGTTTTTTTTATATTTTAAGAAAAGCGATTTAAGTTGCTCATCCTTTGAACAACAAAATTGTGCTTTAGCACTAGAAGGTATCGCATTATGAGCAACCCCACCGGTTATATCCAGCAACCGAAAATTAGGGTCAAGAACCATTATTTGATAAAGAACACTACTTAAGAGCTTAATAGCATTAGGAATTTGTTCATTAATCTGAGAGCCAGAATGTCCACCACGCAGATTTTTTATTTCGATAATGTATGTTGGTTGAGTTGGTAAATTTTCATAATTCATAGGGAAATCAATTGATGTTCCTTGACCGCCAGCACATCCAATTGTAAAGACTCCTTCTTGATCAGAGTCTATATTGATTAAGTACTTTCCTGTTAAGATATTATTTGATAAATTAGTAGCTCCTTTCAAGCTTCTTTCTTCATCTGTAGTAAACAATAATTCTAAAGGTGGATGCGCAAGTTCTGGTTCTTGAGCTATTGCTAAAGAAATTGCTAGAGCAATACCATTATCAGCACCTAAAGTTGTTCCTCTTGCGCTGAGCCAACCGTTTTTTTCCTCCATTAGTATCGGATCTGTTTGAAAGTTATGCCTTGAATCTTCAGTTTTCACACAGACCATATCCATATGCCCTTGCAATATTACTTTGGGAAAAAAAGCACATTCCTTTTTTCCCGGGACATCCATAACCACATTATATGCTTCATCTTGGATCACCTTCCAATTATTTTTGTGAGCTAAGTTTACCAACCAATCGCTAATTGCTCTTTCGTTGCCAGAACAACGAGGTATTTTATTAAGCGCCTCGAAAATTTGAAGGGCTTTTGCTTGTAAATCGTTTTGAGCAACCATTATTACTCCTTTAACTTTATTTATATCATTATTAATAAATGTTTAATTATTGTTTAATAATAACCTTCTTATGTTTTTCAGCATGATTATATCTATATGCAATATATAGCGATAACATTCTTTGTCATCATTTGTTATAGATTAAATATACATAGTGGAAAAACCATCCTTCCCCACCTCCTAGTAATCTATTAATACTTCATGGAGAAAACCGAACTCTCTCGTTTAGGTAGAATACCATCAAAGAAATTCATTATATCATAACATTTTTTATCAGGTTTATTACACCTTCAAAGTCACTATTCAGAAATAGTAAATCGTTTATTTGATCAAAAGTTTTAAAAGTATTTTTTTTCCAACATTTTTTTTTGAGTAACTCAATAGTTTTATAGACAGTAGCATCATCAGATTTTTCACAAGCAGAAATAATAAAATGATATTGTTCAAATAAATACTCTGTATCTTCCTGAATACTTTCATCATCCACCATATCATTATTTTCAGAGCATATTTTCTTCACTAAGGATTCCAATAACCCGATTAATACACCGTAATTGGTTGTAATGTACTGTATATCTCCTTTATGACCTGCGTTTTCTAAAGCTGATGCAATTTTAGCGGTATCAGTTTCATTAATCACTGAAAGTAGAGATTTCATTGCATGAACAGTGGTGGTAAAAAGTCTGATATTCCCGTTCTCCACAGTATCTTTAATTGTAGCAATAGCTTTTATGGCATCTTTCCGAAACACATCGAGTAATTTAGGTTGTAATAGGTTTTTTTTTGCTACTTCTTCTTCATCTTCAAGAGGTAATCTAGAATTAATTCCTGATTTATTCTTTTCTCGCACATAGTTATTAAGAATTGCATTTAAGGCTCTAACATCAATTGGTTTAGAAATAAAATCGTCAAATCCATTTTGTTTAAACATTTCAGCATTACCAGAGATAGCATTTGCCGTTAGAGCAACAATTGTTCCCTTGTATCCAATAGCACGAAGAATTCTTGTTGTTTCAATACCATCCATTTCAGGCATCATATGGTCCATAAAGATCACATCATATATTTTACCTTTCTTGATCTTTTCGAGGGTTAATTCTCCACTAATTGCTGTTTCGATTTGTAATTGGTATGGGGCCAATAAACCTTGAGCCACAAAAAGATTTGTTTCAACATCGTCAACAATTAAAACTTTTCCATATGGCATGCTTTCCCGTAAGATTTTTAAGCTAGACAATTGTTTGTTAGCTGAAAAAGTAAAAGAACAGAGTTGTTTGGCAAGCTCTTTACCAATAGGGATATAATCAATTATTTTTTGTTTTATTTCACAAGAAAATGTACTACCCTTTCCAAATTCGCTTTCTACTGTTATCATTCCATTCATCAAC